>ERZ1740065.1388-NODE-1388-length-14454-cov-15.458921_pt1 | contig 14454 bp, 9 predicted proteins | sample MGYA00581738_ERZ1740065 | MGnify/ENA primary metagenome ERZ1740065 (study PRJEB43018, sample SAMN04849749) | marine metagenome | isolation source: floating plastic debris | place: Pacific Ocean | collected 2008-09-01 | study: EMG produced TPA metagenomics...
GGACGGGGTATTAGCCACGTTGTTCGCCATGATGAAGCCGTTGACTCAGTGGTCAATACGTTTTTTGAACAGCTCAACAATCCGGTGCTAGGAAATCTCTCAGTCCATTGGGAAGGCTCCGGAGCAGCCCCCAGTTTCTATCCGCTGACGATGCCTGATTTGTTTGCAGAACAACCGCTGGTGCTGTTTGGTCGTAAGGACGACAATCAGTCAGGACAGTTGCGCATTACCGGCATGGCTGCTGGCAACAAACCGTTTGAAAAGACTTTTGCGGTTGCATTTGAGCCATCAGGCAACCCAGCCATTGCCCAAACCTGGGGGCGGGCACGGATAAAGGAATTGATGACTCAAATGGTCAGTGGCGAGACGACACAGGGTGTGGAGGCGGTGACAGAAACCGCGTTGGCCTATCAGCTATTGTCGCAATATACGGCGTTTGTTGCCGTTAGCGACGAGACCCGCGTTGTACAGCCCCATAACGCTGTTTCTGTTAATACGCCAGTGCTGATGCCAGAGGCCATTAGTCACAGTGGTGTGTTTGGGGCAACGGCCCCAGCAGCCCCAGGGCAGCTACGCAGACAGCGACCGGCAATGCCGGCCAGCCCCATGGCCGCAAGCCCCCTTAAAAAGAGAGCAATGCCCGGGGCTCAACGGGCTCAAATCCCCCCTTCATCATTACCAACGGATAGGTTGGCCTCCGATTTTCCGGCTGTCCCAGAGGGTTTTGCAGAAGGTTTTGCAGAGGGTTTTGCAGACGTGATTGATGAGTTTGATAGTCCCACATCATCACCAGAGGACGAGCCCAGTGCAGCTATCCTATCGTCTGAAATGGCCCAATCTGCTGCACCCCCATCAGACAGCGTGCCATCTCAGCCATCGGCATTGCCCCAACAGATTCAGCTCATTAAAGCGGAGGGGCTGCAGGAAGATAGTTTGGAACAGCTTAAACAACATCTGCAACAGGTACAGCTGATAGACCCTCAGGCTGGCAACCTGGTCTTTGAACTGGTGATTCAAGCCGGGCGAGTCAGACGAGTAATGCTAGATATGGAAAAATCAGATCCCCAACCTCCCACCGTGGTTGAGCAAATTCGTCGAGCACTCCTGACATGGCGTTGCGCCCAAACTCTAGCAACCCCCTTACGGATAGAGTTACGCCTCTGAGATGTGCCAGCCTTAATACCAAATCTTAAGCCATACTCACAGAAGGTTTTTAAGGTTTGTAGGGTCGTGGGTTTATTGCTGACAATGGCCCAAAACTCGCCGTTGATATTGTTACACCCTACGGCCAGCGGTCAGGCGAGCTTGATGTGACCACAGATCGCTGGCTTCTCTTTTCGTAAGCTTTTATTGGCGTTGCTGATCCTTGGGATGATTTTATCTGTGAGATCCTGTCCTATGGCCTATCTGACGGATCGGTTCGTCCTCTAAATCAGCAACGGCCTTTTATTAGTCAACCAGCGGCTACGGTTGTGTTTTATTCAACATTGAAAACTGGCTTAAGGATAGGACCGATTGCTTAATCCGTTCAGTGTCTGAATGCATAGAGCTAATAACGGTCGCAGCATCTCCAACAATATTGTCCAGCTGCAGCTCTTTAGCCTTCGCCACAATGGCAGGTGATGGCTCAGGGTATTCCCGCTGATAGAGTCGCAGCATCTCTATCAAGCCCTGTACATACCCATCCATATGCCCAACATTGCTGTGTATAAAGTTAATGGGGCCATGGACGTCATGGGCAATACCCGCCATCAGCTGCTCTAGCATTTGGGTAACATGGTGCAGCTGTAGGTGAACCTGCACCCGAGCAAGTACTTCTTCATGTTGAATAGGTTTAGTAATGTAATCAACAGCCCCCAAAGCTAAACCTTGAACTTTATCGATGGTGTCAGAGAGCGCCGTCATAAAGATAATGGGAATATCTTGGGTAGCGGGGTTGGCTTTAAGCTGACAACAGGCTTCCAGTCCATCCATCTCTGGCATCATAATATCGAGTAAAATCAAGTCTGGAATAAAAGACTCCACACGCGCTAGGGCCGCCGCACCATCTTTAGCACTGGCCACCCGATAGCCCTCTTGATTTAATAGCTCAAATAAGACCTGCAAATTAGTTGGTGTATCATCTACAACTAAAATTGTTGTTTCCTGGGGAATTACGTTAATGTTCATATTATTTATCTCTCTAGTAGGTTGAAATAGCTGGTTCGATTAATTTGAGGATGGCAACATCGTCAAATTGTTGGCTTAACTCCAGAAGAGTATTTGCCAGGGGCACATAGCGGTCATCTATCTGTTTAAAGCGCTGAGCTTCTCGCTGCACATCCTTCATAAACCCGTTTCTCGCTGCATCGTACAGTGTCTTTAACTCTTCTGGGGGTGGCCATATAAAATTGGCATGGTGAGCATCGGCAACCAGAATCGTGCGGCGCTGGCCGCGATAGCCCGTAATCGCTCCTGTCGATATCCCTGTCTCATCGATCCATTCTAAAGAGGTGGATAAATTGGCTTCAAACCAAAAGAGACTGCCTTTTCTCAGGGTGCTTTCAACCTGGATGTCACCGCCCATCATTTGAACAATCTGGCGGCTGATGGACAGACCTAACCCTGTTCCTTCCGCGTTGCGATCGCGCTTGCCGGCCTGCTCAAACGGTAGAAAGATTTTGGTTAGCTTGTCCGCCGGGATGCCCACGCCCGTATCTTCAATCTCAAAGCGCAATCGCCAGACAGCATGGGCTTTGGTAGGGGATGTGATAATCTTTACCCGAAAGACGACGTGCCCTTGCTTAGTAAACTTCACCGCATTGCTAAGCAGATTGAGCAGCACCTGCCGCAGGCGTTTATCATCGGCATAAACCGCCACTGGCAAGTGGGCTGATGGTTGGTAAACCAGCTCAACGTCCTTTTGTTCTGCCTTAATGCGACAGATGTCTACGGTTGCCGTTAAAAAATTGTTCAAATGGAAATCATGGGGATAAAGCTCCATCTTTTGGACTTCTAGCTTGGAGAAGTCCAAAATGTCATTAATTAACGTTAGGAGATGGGTTGCACATTGATGAATCGTCCCCAGCCCCTTTTGATAAGGCCGCATAGCAGGCTCTCGCTGGAGAATTTGGGTATAGCCAAGAATGCCGTTGAGGGGAGTGCGCAGCTCGTGATTCATGTTGGCCAGAAATTCACTCTTAGCGCGGTTGGCGACATCTGCCGTATTTTTTGCAACCTGGAGCTCGTTGAGCTTGTGCTCTAACGTAGTCTGGGACGTGGCCAGGTTACGGGCCATGTGGTTAAAGGTTTGGGCCACCCGCTCAATCTCATCACCGGTGCTGATAGTCAATCGATAGGATAGGTTACCGTCTCCGACGGCCTGGGCCCCTGCTTGGAGTTTGAGTAGGGAGCGTAATACAGGCTGAAGGATCAATAAAAACTCTCCCAGGGCGAGCACGGTGACCAACGCCACGGTACTGTAGGAAATAGTGCTAGCAGTGACATGGACCGCCTTGAGTTCTTGCTCGGCCTGTTGAGCTTCTGCCTGGGACTGGATAATCAGTTTAGTGACAAAAAAGTCGATATCACGGCCAAAGCTGTTAATAGCTCGGAAATCTTGTTGGGTATCGGCTAACGATGTGTTAGAAATATCCTGTTCTACTGCCCCATGCAACTGCTTCTCAAGCCGCTCAAAAATTTCTCGCCTGGTTCGAATATGCGCTATCTCTGGTTTAGACGTAAGACCGGCTAATTCATCAAGCAGCTGATCAAATTCCTCATCATTGGCGATGTCTTCTCCTCGATTTTTTTTCAGCAGCACCTCATCTTTTAGCCTATCGATTTCAATCAATAAATTATTGCGTACGTGCATCGCCAGCTCAATCTGGCGTTTAGATTGGCTGTACTGGGTGACATACCTTTTTTCGGTTTGCGTACGCCAGAAAGCACTCCCCCCTAAAATCAGGGTGATAGACCCGACGAGAATAACAGAGGCGCCGATAAATTTAGTGGAAATTTTCACTCGGATACCTCTGTTACGCTATCAATTTCTATCCCGAGTTGTTTTCGAATGGTGCGGATGGGGTCATAGTCTGATGCTGTCACCAGGGTGTAGCCCGCCGCCTGCGCGCCAATAATACCTTCAAGCCCCGCTGGCATGGTCAGAAAAGCCTCTTTGAGGTTTTCAATCATGTCAGGTGGCAGGTCGGCCTTTACCACCAGAGGAGAATTGGGCACGGGTGACGATTGCCAAATAATTCTGGAGTTGTCGGGGGTGAGGGTGCCCAGATGCTGACGTTTCACGTAAGCGGGAATATTAGTTGCGATCGCATCCACCCGACCAGCTGCTAGCAGTGCCTCCGTATCCACATAGGTATCCCCAAACATCACGTCAGAAAAATCGCGCTGAGGATCGATGTTTAACCGCTGCAACGCAGCCCGAGGCATCAAATAACCCGATGTGGAAGACGGATTTACAAAAGCCACCCGTTTACCTTTGAGATCCGCTAAGGTCTCGATGGTGCTATCAGCCCGCACAACGATGCCAGCACGATACCAGGGACGGCTGCTAAATTGATCAATGGAGGCTACGATGGGCGTCACCTCTAGCCCCAACTCTTCCATCTCTAGATAGGACGCCGCCCCTGTGTAGGCCGCATTAGCTCGACCATCCACAAGCATGGCAACAGTGTCTTGATAGCTTTCTGAAATCAAAAAATCAACTGGCTGACCCAGCACTTTTTCCAGATGAGCATCGAGCGGTGCGATCATCCGCATTTGCTCAGTTTCACTGTGAGTGGGCAGCACGCTAATGCGTAAACTAGCCTGCTCGGCAGGTGGAGAAACAATCTCAGTCGGTGGAGACTGCAGTCGAGTACATCCCAACATTCCACCCAGACCAACCAGTAGGATAAGTCCCAATGAAGCGCGGTGAGGGAGAGATGGCATCGGCTTGAGCACAGTTTGTTGTAAAGATTTCATGAATAAAAAGTTGAACAACCTTAAAATTCACGCCGTTGCTGATTGATGGCACCGAGCGGGCGTAGTCAATCAGACTTTCTCAAAGCAGCCATTGCTAATTTAGAGGATGAACCGACCGGTTAGACATGCTATTTGACAGTATCTTGCAGATAAAGCCATCCTGAGGAGCAGCAACGCCCAGAGAAAATCGCCTCGAAGCTCAGCAACGCCAAACTCACGTTATGAAGCCGCTAACTCCATCAGGAGATCAGACGTATCTGGGCCTCAATTGTGCCTCGATGATTTGACACCGTTGGGAGGTTTTTAGGAACCTACACGGAGTAAGCGGAAAGTAAAGGATGTCTGTCACATTTAGTTAAAGCTTGTCTCTGCTGGGACATTTGTCCGACATCCCATAAATAAGCTGGCGCAACGGATGTCCGAAAACAGGATTTAGGCCATTGTAGATACAGAGGGCAGACATACTGCTTCTTCATCCTATAGAGAGCTTCTTATAACGAAACAACCCCCGGTGCACAGAGTGTACCGGGGGTTATTTAATAGCCTTCTTCATTGAAATTTTGACACCCTCAAAAACTGAGTTAGGGAAAAGCGCTATTGCAGCACTAGTTGTTACTTCTAGGAAATAACGAACTCGGACTAGGCGCTTGCCATTCGAAACCAGCTTTTGCCCAAGACAAAAACGCCAGTGAACCGCTGGTGGACAGAATCAGGCACAAAAGCCACACTAACCAACCTGTACGGGTAAGGTTTTGTTGCTCTTGTAACTGAAAACCGCTAGCCTCATTTTTCTTATACATGTTTATTAATAACTAGGGGGACACGTTGTTGCCTTAGTTATCCATGTCACCATCAACGAATCCGGACGGAGTAGACGGATCTAATTTTTAGTTAATCTATCGTCCTAAGTAAATGTGTCAGTAACTCCATACACTCCAGAGCCCTGAGGTGTTTCAACCGTTTGAGCCATGGGAAATTCCACACCATTTTCCCCCTATTCTGAACGGAGCCAAAATTCAGACCCTGGTAACAATGCCAACATGGTCCATCTCCGAATTCTGATGACCAAGGTCATCTATCACCATGACGTTCCGATATGGAAAGCGTCAGGTGAGGGTTGCTAGATTTCAACCAACCATAAATCTTTGCAGCAATTCCTATGAAACGATTTCAACTGGGTATGGGCGTAATAATGGTGTCTGTCAGCTTATTGGGGATTGCACCTAACAATACATGGGTGCCCTCGATGAGGCCGGCGGCGGTGGCCCGTGAAACCCCTAGCGAGCAGACCCTACCCCCCCTGATTGACCGGGAATTGTTTCTGGCGGACCAAGACATTACAGGGGCTCAGCTCTCTCCAGATGGCAACTTCATCGCCTTTCAAAAACAATTAGATGGCGTGCTCAATGTTTGGGTAAAGGGTATTGATGAGCCCATCGAGGCCGCCCGTCCAGTCACAGCGGATGCGGAAAGCCCGATCATAGTTTACTTTTGGAGCGCCGATGGCCGTTACATCCTCTATGTTCAAGACAAGGGGGGAAATGAAAACTTCCATCTCTACGCGGTGGAACCAGGCACGTTGGCCACAGCAAGAAACCTGACCCCGGTGGAGAATACGACAGCACTGCTCTATGCGGTGCCTAAGCAGACGCCAAATGAAATTGTGATTGGTCTTAATGATCGCGATCCGCAATTTCATGATGTGTATCGCTTAAACCTGACAACAGGAGAGCGATCGCTGATTATTCAAAACAATGAGAATATTGCGGGCTGGGCGTTTGACAATGGCGGTAATGTACGGCTGGCGATACGCCAGTCGCTAGCGGGCGGCAATGAGCTGTTAAACGTCGAAAATGGAGAACTAAGCACTATTTACACCTGTGCGCTAGAAGAAATTTGCGTTCCCATTCAGTTTCATGCCAACGAGCAACAGATCTATCTAAAAACTAACCGCGATACGGACCTAACCCAGCTAGAACTCCTCGATGTGGAAACTGGCCAAAGCGAGCTTGTAGAAGCTGACCCTGAAAATCAGGTGGATTTGGAGGGGGCGATATTTTCCGGTGAGACCAATGAGTTAATAGCCACATCCTATGTGGGCGACCGCCGTCGCATTTATCCTAAACGTGAAGAATGGGCTGCTGATTTGGCATTTCTCCAACAGCAGCTGCCTGGGGTTAACCTTTCGCTTAATTCCATCACTCGAGATGAGCAACTGGCCCTAATTGGCACCCAAAGTGATGTCAATCCTGGAGCGATGTATCTCTATAACCGCAGCGCCCAAACCTTGGAAAAGCTCTATGACGCCTGGCCAGACCTCCCCAGTGAATACCTGGCCACGGTTGCACCCATCCGCTATACGGCTCGGGATGGGGTAGAAATTCCCGCCTATCTGACTCTGCCCCAGGGTATCGCTCCAGAAAATCTGCCTGTGATTGTGTTTCCCCATGGGGGGCCGTGGGGGAGGGATTTTTGGGGCTATAGCCCCTTTGCCCAGTTCTTTGCCAATCGGGGATACGCCGTACTACAGCCCAATTTTCGGGGGTCGGCAGGCTATGGTAAAGCATTTCTAAATGCGGGTAATCAAGCCTGGGGCACCGGTGTCATGCAGCATGATGTGACTGATGGGGTGCAGTATCTGATTGACCAAGGCATTGCTGACCCAGAACGAGTGGGAATTTCAGGGTTCTCCTATGGGGGGTATGCCACCCTGGCCGGTCTGGCGTTTACCCCAGAGCTATATGCGGCTGGGGCCTCTATTGTGGGGCCGTCTAATTTAATTACCCTGATGGGGTCAATTCCCCCCTATTGGGCTCCGATTCGCGATAGCTTAACGTTGCGGGTGGGGGACCCGGATGATCCGCGCGATCGCAACCGTCTCATCGCCCAATCTCCCCTATTCTCAGCAGACCAAATCCAGGCACCACTGCTGGTGGTACAGGGCGCTAACGATCCACGGGTCCCCCAGGCCGAGTCAGATCAAATTGTCGCCGCCTTGCGGGAGTTGGAGCGTCCGGTAGAATACCTGGTCGCCCTGGACGAGGGCCATGGGTTCCGAAAAGAAAACAACATTTTAGCCATGACGGCCGCCATAGAGCGCTTTTTTGCCAACCATTTAGATGGACGCTACCAGGATGAAATATCGCCAGACCTGCAAACCCAGCTAGAGACTCTGACAGTAGACATCGAAACCGTACAGTAGTTTCCTGTATCACGCGCCCTGCTTTGCTCAGGGCACGTGAGGCTAAGACAAACGGCGGACACCCAGCTGCAGCCATCCCAACGCCACCACAATCAGGGTGAGCTGAGCGACAAACGGGGCGATGGCAAAGCCCCAAAAAATGCTTAAAAGCCCCGCGCTGTAAGTGGCGATCCCATAGATTTCATCAGCTGGCTTCAGACGCCGACCCAGCATGGCAAAAACGAACGCGGCGGCTAGCAGTATTAACCATGACATCTTTTACTTTCCCCTAACGCCACTGTTACAGACCGCTGGAAAATATTGGGCTAATATCAACGCCCATTAGGGACCCAATTTCCTTAGCGCTAATTTAACTTTACATAGATTCAAGTCTATTTACAAATATAAAGCCTTAGATTTTTATCTATGGTTAGCCATCGCCTTGGTCAAAAGAACGCTGCTGAGCGTTGTGGGCTTTTTATAAGCTGCAAAACTGAGCGTTGCTGATCCTCGGGATGATTTTATCTGCAAGATACTGTCAAATAGTATGTCTAACTAACCGATTCATCTTCTAAATCAGCAACGGTAAAATCTGTTGTTAAACCTCCCGTTAACTTTCCTATTGTTACAATGCGCATATTCAATATGTAATGGTGAGCATCAAGATTTTTCCTTGCTAGCATCAACCCATGGGGATGAATGAGAGAATCCTCATTTTGCCTTGCTAGTATCGATCCGAAGGGATGAGAGATTTTTCTCGCGGATTGTTAAACGTTATGCTGCCAACTCAATCAAAGTCTTGTTACAGTCATGGGCTATCTGTTCATGAGGTGATTACACGCTTTAATAGTGACTCAAAACAAGGGCTCACCGCCGAGGAGGTAGCCAGACGTTATGAAATCTATGGCTGGAACGAACTCCCGATCAAACTTGGAAAACCTGCCTGGGTCAGATTTCTTCTCCAGTTCCACCAGCCTCTTCTCTATATCCTGTTAATTGCGGGAATTGTCAAAGCGTTTTTAGGGTCTTGGACTAATGCTGCCGTTATCTGGGGCGTCACCGTTCTTAATGCGATTATTGGCTATATTCAGGAAGCCAAAGCGGAAGGTGCGATCGCATCCTTAGCAAAAGCCGTCACCACAGAAACCACCGTTCTACGGGAGGGCCAAATGTTGCGTGTGCTGTCCCAGGACCTGGTCCCTGGGGATATCGTCCTCCTGACCTCAGGCGACAAGGTTCCCGCTGACCTACGGTTAATAAAAACTCGCAATTTACAAGTAGATGAGTCTTCCCTCACGGGAGAATCTGTCCCCGTGACAAAATCTAGCCAACCCCTGGTGAACGATACCCCCCTGGCAGAGCGGATAAATATGGCCTATGCCGGCAGCTTTGTCACCTTTGGTCAGGGGTCTGGCATAGTTGTTGCCACCGCAGATGCGACAGAAGTTGGCAAAATTTCCCAATCCATGGAGCAGCGGGTCAACCTGAGCACACCGCTAACCCGTAAGTTTGCCAGATTTAGCCATCTCTTACTCTATGGCATTTTAACCCTAGCCACCCTCACCTTTGTGATTGGGTTAGGGCAAGGAGAATCTTGGAGCTACATGTTTGAGGCGGCGGTTGCCCTGGCGGTCAGCGCCATTCCAGAGGGGCTGCCTGCCGTTGTCACCATCACCCTGGCCATTGGGGTGAACCGCATGGCCCGTCGCCATGCCATTATCCGTAAACTACCGGCCGTAGAAGCGTTAGGCGGGGCCACGGTCATCTGCTCCGATAAAACCGGAACATTAACAGAAAATCAAATGACCGTCCAGGCCATTTACGCCGGTGCGTTTTATCAGGTCAGCGGCGGCGGCTACAGTCCCAAAGGGGAGATTGGCATAGCCATTAACGGTGCCACCAGCCCCTTTAAGAATAGTTTGCCCCCCACCCTAGAGGCCTGTCTGATGGCTGGGGTGCTGTGTAACGATGCCCAGCTTAAGCAGACGGGGGACAACTGGTCAGTGGTGGGGGACCCGACCGAAGGGGCCCTGATTACGGTTGCGGCCAAAGCCGAGCTGAGCCAGTCGAAGCTAGCGGCAACAAAACCTCGGCTAGATTCAATTCCGTTTGAGTCTCAGTATCAGTACATGGCAACACTGCACGATGGTAATCCCCGAGTCATTTATGTCAAAGGGTCAGTTGAAGCTCTCCTGAGTCGCTGTGCCCACATGCTAGATCAGCACGGCCAGATCGTACCGCTTTCAACCGCCTCCATTGAACAGGCGGTCGATACCATGGCAGAACAAGGACTGCGGGTACTGGCGTTTGCCCAAACAGAAGTCAGTGGCCATCGCCATGCCGTGGACCATGACGACATTAAAACAGGACTGGTCTTTATTGGATTGCAGGGCATGATTGACCCACCGCGCCCTGAAGCAATTGCGGCCATTCACGCCTGTCGTTCCGCCGGGATTCAAGTCAAAATGATCACTGGCGACCATATTGCCACGGCCCGCGTCATTGCCAAACGTATGGGCATCCAAAAGACAGACAGCGTTGTCGCGTTTGAGGGCCAACAACTATCGGCCATGAACGACAATCAGCTTTCCCAGGCGGTTGCAGACGGCGATGTGTTTGCCCGAGTTGCCCCTACCCAAAAGCTGCGGCTAGTAGAGGCCTTACAACATAAAGGCGAAATCATCGCTATGACCGGAGATGGCGTCAACGATGCCCCCGCCCTCAAGCAGGCCGACATTGGCACCGCCATGGGTAAAGGCGGCACCGAAGTCGCCCGCGAAGCCGCTGATATGCTACTCACCGACGACAATTTTGCCTCGATAGAAGCAGCCGTAGAAGAAGGACGCACCGTTTACCAAAATCTACGCAAAGCGATTGCATTTCTGCTGCCGGTCAATGGCGGTGAATCGATGACAATTTTGATCAGCGCTTTACTGGCTAGGGATCTACCCATTCTCTCGCTCCAGGTGCTGTGGCTAAATATGATCAACTCCCTGACCATGACGGTGCCCCTGGCCTTTGAACCCAAGTCAGATGGATTGATGCAGCAACAGCCCCGTAACCCCAAAGAACCGCTGATCACCCAAAAACTATTACGCCGAATTTTAACCGTTTCCCTATTTAATTGGATTCTAATCTTTGGCATCTTTGAGTGGGCCCAGGCTACCACAGGGGAGATTACCGTCGCCCGGACCATGGCGATCCAATCCCTGGTCGCTGCCCGGATTATCTATCTGATCAGCATTAGTCAGTTGGGGGTAAGCTTGCTGAACTACATTAAGCGTCAGTCCACTGCCATTACCAATACACCGATTTTAATTGTCGGCATTGTTGCAGCTGTTGCATTACAGATTGCCTTTAGCCAGTGGCCCGTGATGAATATGCTATTTCAAACGGCTCCCCTAACCTGGAATCAGTGGCTAATTTGTTTGTTGCCCATGATTCCCATGGTGCCAGTGGCGATTTTAAGCAATATGATCGACCCCCCTCAAAAAAACAGGCGTTGTTGATCCTCGGTATGATTTTCTCTGTGAGATACTGTCCTATGGCATATATCACAGATCGGTTCGTCCTCTAAGTCAGCAACGGCAAAAAACAGCATCGGACATCGGTAGCTGTATAGAACTGAAAAGCCCCGTAGACTTCTACCATGACTCCGTAGGATCCCCCTTCAAGTCCACCAGGCAGATTGTTGCGTACGGGGATCTAGTTCTGTCCAGGTAGAGAGGCTGATATAGTCACCCGCCATAGCCACATGCACCAGTTTTAAGGGCAGATCGGCAGGGCCTCGCTGCACGGTTCCATCTGGACCAAAGCGTGAGCCATGACAGGGACACTGGAACTGAGCCGCCTGGCCATTCCAGGGAAAGGTACAGCCCAGGTGAGTACAATTGTTAACAATGCCCACAGGATCGAGGGTGCCATTGGTCCGTACGGTGAGATAGGTGGGTTCTCCAGCGAGACCTGCAATTAAGGCACGGGTACCGGGTGCTTCAGCTAAAATCTGACTCGCCGGAATGGGATTACCAAACTGATCTTTGGCGATAATGACACCGGCTTCGCCATCTTCTGTCGGTGGAAACAAGGATTTGGCCAATGGATAGGCACCACCGACAGCCGTACTGGCAACAACCGCCCCTGTGAGGAAGTTGAGCAGCTGCCGTCTTGACAGGGAAGGGGTATCAAGGGAAAGACTATTGTCCATAAAAGGTTATCTCCTGACTCCAGAGAAAGACTCTCTGGAGTCATAAACTACTAGGATTAAGAACGTTGGCTTGATGGGCGAGTGTTGATGCCGAGCACCCTGTAGAGCATGCAAGAGCCAAATAAAGCAGTTAGGGCTGGCAACAAAGCAAAGACGGCCAAGTCTATCCCTAGGGTGGTCCCCTGGTAAACGGCCAAGCCTAAATAAAGTAAGATACCTGCGAACTGACAAGTCAGCGCTGGCGCTATCGCAAATCGAATAAAACGATCCAGTAAACCCACATTGTTAAACATTTTATGTTCTCCTTAATTTAAATAGTGTTGTAAATCATGTGGAGAATGCAACACTACCGAGATCATGATATAACCATATAGTAATATGTATGAGCGTTTTTCTATGGAGTTCAGGTAATCCATTGATTAGCCTAGAATCTTCCAGGCCTTATATATATTAGATGATGTAGACCATCACCTTACTAAGCAAGAAATTCACCAGATACAAAATTGTCAGTGGAATCAACAAAGACAGGGTAACCGTAGAAACTTATCATTGACTACTATTTAGTCATATAATGAGATAACCGATGTGAGTTGCCGTTAATGCCTAGAAAAGCAGCCATTCCCAAGAAAACCAAGTCTAAGTTAGCTCAACTAGACGACTGCGGTGTGGCCCAGCTCTCTCCTGCTGCGCTAGGGCTAATGGCAAGTTTTTTTAAGGTGCTATCTGAAGCTAGTCGGCTACAAATTGTGTGTGCCCTCAAAGCAGGGCCTAAAAACGTGACTGAAATTATTGAGACCACCGGGTTAGGTCAGGCTAACGTCTCTAAACATCTTAAAATGCTGGCCCAGGCAGGTATTGTCTCCCGTCAAGCCCAGGGAGTATGTGCCTACTATCAAATTTCAAATCCATTCATTTTCGAACTGTGCGAGCTTGTGTGTGATGCCCTTTCTATCCAAATTGAGCATCAGAATGAGCAATTTGAAGAACTGGGCGTGATGCTTCAGAGTTCTTAATCCCTTGGCGAACAGGGGCGTTTAGATCAGCACTCTTTAAGTAGCTCGCTGCGATAGTGCGATTGCTCACTGGGGAGATAAACGGTGGGTTGCAGCGTTTGGTGACTGAGCTGACATGAGTGGGTGATATTGATCCGACTGAGGAAGTCTAGATCGTGGGAAACCACCCAAAGGGCACCGTGATAATCAGTCAGGGCTTGAACCATCTGATCGACGGTTGTAATGTCTAAGTTATTGGTGGGTTCGTCTAAAATTAATAAATCGATTGCTGAAATCGTAACCATGGCCATGGCCAACCGTGCCAGCTCTCCACCACTTAGAGCCGATGCCACTCTGTGGACATCGTCATTAAAGAAGAGAAAATGACCCAGCTGGTGCCGCAATAGCTGATAGTTGAGGGTAGGATTTGCCCGTTGCAGATTTTGTAGTACAGTCTGACTGCGCTCAACTAGATCATAGCTCTGGTCCAGGTATACCGTTTTCATATCCGCCAGGTACACATCGCCCTGCAGGCGGACAGGTTCAATCCCTAGAATCGCCTTGATGAGGCAGGACTTGCCTGAGCCATTTAGGCCAGTGATGGTGATGCGATCGCAACTGCCAACAGACAGTTCAATATCCCTAAGTAGCCATCGCTCCCCAACCCAAAGGTCTGCATGCTGAATATCAATTAAACGCCTATGGTTTACACCGTTCTCCTCTAGCTGAATGCTGGTTACCCGCTGGGTTCTTACCTTTGTCTCGGTGACTTTTTGACTAGCCGCCGCCATCACCTTGTCATGCTTGAGTTTCAGTTTTCCAGCCGCAGACTCCGCCCGACGCCGCAGATTCCCAGCCACGATGCGGGGCATATTGCCTGCATTCTGACGACCGCTTCGCTGGGATTGGGCAGCCCGTTTCTGCTCGCTTAAGGCGTTTGCCTGAGCGCGTTTAAGCTGCTTACGCGCTGTTTCATGGGCACGCTCCCTTGCAGCCGCTTCAAGCTGTTTTTGGCCTCGATAGTACGAGAAATTCCCCCCATAGACCTGCAATCGTCCATGGGTAAGTTCCCAGGTTGTTTTAGCAACCTGGTCCAGGAAAGAAGGCTTGTGTGA
>ERZ1740065.1389-NODE-1389-length-14448-cov-11.733343_pt1 | contig 14448 bp, 7 predicted proteins | sample MGYA00581738_ERZ1740065 | MGnify/ENA primary metagenome ERZ1740065 (study PRJEB43018, sample SAMN04849749) | marine metagenome | isolation source: floating plastic debris | place: Pacific Ocean | collected 2008-09-01 | study: EMG produced TPA metagenomics...
GGAGAGAGGGGGGAGAGAGGGGGAGGAAGAGAGTGATGATGGAAAGGTGGGAGATTGATAGCAGGAGGAGGGGGAGGGGTGAGCAGATCAGCTTGTAGGAACCAATACCATGACACTAGTAGTTGTAGACATCCAGTGATCAGATATAAACCTAGCAACCAGCAGCTCAATAGTGCCACTGATAAAAATAGAAAACAATACATCTAACATGTACACCGGTGTACAAGTGGATAGAGATCACCAAGAGCTGTTACTGCAGCGAGTTGATGGTTAGAGGGGGATACAGGCACACAGATCTGGTATTGGAGCCTGGACAAACAGGAACAGGTCAGCCTCATAACACGATGAATCTGTTCTAATTATTCGTATGCATACCAGCATCTCGCCTGAATGGAAGTCTTTCAGGCAGCAGGATTAGCGTTGTAACACCACACAAGGCTTATGTTGCAGTAGTTGAGCTCAAAACCAAACTGTTATGTGAAGGGTGATACCTAGTGTTTGAATAAACTATACAGTCGAGGACAATACCAATAACTGATTCCACACGATCGTCCAGAAGATGTCAGCGATGAAACGGCGCCGTAACTTACGTGTAGGTTATTAATTTTTTCTGCGATACACTCAGCTTGGCTAGCCTCGCCATTATGAGTGTCCTTCGTGTGACTGGTGCCATGACTAGCCATGACACCGTTCTCAGAGACAGACAGACAGTCAGTGGATGTAGTGTCGTCGGCAGTGGTGCCGTTTGATAAACCGTTTGCGCCTTCCGTTACAAGTTTCTTCACAGTTACCCGTTCCTGCTCGATGACGTTGTTGTTCTCATTGTTCATGCTGCTGCCGTTGCTGTCGGTATGAGTCTCGGTCTCAGTGCTGCCCGCGCTGTCGTATATGTAGTTGTATTTAGCCAGTCTTTCATTCAGCCGCTTACTAGCCATTACTCAATGAGAGTGAAGTTGTGACAGTAGACAATCACGGCGGTCCAGGTGTTCAACCATGTAGAGCAGCAGCGGAAACCAGCCCTCATGGACTCGGACAGACGATTACACGCGCACCTCAAAAACAGACGGCATCGCCTTATAGGTCCACTAGGACTAAACCCCACCCAATTCACTGAGGATATGAGAGGACAACTTCAAACAGATGAGCCGACCACAATGCACGCATTCCTGCCACTGCAGCAGGACGCTGGGTTGACAAAGATGATGGATGGCACAAAAAATAGTTATTAATATGTTCACAGCCCTACCACAAGTGATCGGTCGCATCTTTCTTTGTAGGATGATAGCAGTGGCTCGTCTTATCCTAAATGCAAAGGTAATATACCTACTGACTGTTCTTAAATACGCGGGTAATATCTGACTGACTGCCCCTAACTATTCAGCTAACATACCTGCTGTTCCTAAATACGCAGGTAACATACCTGACTACCTATGTTCGTGGACAGAGCTATCGGATTGGATGAAACAGCGGCAACAGCTGATCAATCAAGGTCACCAGAAATCCTAAATTAAAATTCTACGAAAACTTCTATCAGCCTTGCGTTGCAACACATGACCGCATATATATAATACATGAAGGAGACTGGTGCGCTGAGACACAAATAGATATTACATCTATACAAGTACAAGGTATGTCTTAGTGTTGTACTTTCTCCCACAATCCCTATACCCTAAAAATTAGCTGTTTATTTGTAAACACGGTTTTTCACATTTGTATCTGTTGCAAAAATTTGGAGGAAATGTGTTTTTGCATTTTTTGTTATTATTGCATAGAGCATGAGACAAGTACTTGCAAGTCAAATTCTTTACGAATCATTGAAATAAAGTCAAAATAGCAAAATATTAGCCAATGAAATACGTTTTGCAATAGTCGTAGCTGTTCCTGATTGGTTTATTGTGAAGGTGTAAATATTCTTGTGTCGACAATATTTGGGATTTAGCATCTAGCATTTAGCATGTAGCATCTAGCATTTAGCATGTAGTACATGCTAAATATTTGCGACCTTAAAATTTGTGTGTTCTTGGTTTAGTTTTAGTTACGTATAATGACATTGGAAATAAATGAGAATAGACAATATTTGCAAATATTGTCTATTGACAAAATAGTTCCGTTTTATGATAAAAGTTTAGCCACAAATGGAACCGAGCCAGCCACCATAAATAAGTTCCGCTCGCTATGAGAAAAGCAGAGCCATGTCATGCGTCCACTAAGAGGGTATGTGAATTCCTTATAGCCTGAGAATAGAGACTGTAGGTATATATGTAGCAAGGCTAATTAATTCAACCCGTTCCTCTCCTCAGTGTGTAACATTGAAGCCAGTTGAAGCAGGCCATCATACGGCAGTGCATCAAATAAAAATGCTAATTCCTTCTCAAAAATAGCGGGTTCACATATCTGACAGGTTAACAGTACGTATGGGCTGTGGATTGTGGTTTTGAAAAAAATACCAACCGAAGATCGTCAGGTCGTTTAGTTTCTGTTCGCGTGCGTGGGTGCGCGTTACGACTAGCGCGTTGTCAGGCACACACTAAGTATATGAAAGAGTTCTTGCCAAGGCCACACCGACCAGGTTCTGCAGATGGTTACAGCTCTGCCTGCTACCTGACCAGCCAACAGCTCCTAACTCCCAGCGGAGAGGAAATACTAGAGATGGAGATGTGGGGAGAGGGTAGGGTTTGACGGAATCATTTATAAGCCTACCATCACACTGTGTCGAGACTATTGATCAAATTGACTATACGCCTGTCACAGACAGACAGGTGGTGTCTCTGAACACAGAACTATGAATACCACCCTGGATGGTACCTCATTTCCTGGAAGGTGACAGTCTTCATACTGCCGCGGGTAACCACACTATTGCTAACATACTGCTGCTCCAAAATCGGGATGGAAATAGAGAACATAAACAGAGAGATGGAAATAGAGACCATAGACATAGAGATGGAAAGGCAGACTATAGACATAGAGATGGAAAGGCAGAACATAGACATAGAGATGGAAATGTAGACCATAGACATTGAGATTCATGATTCACCCATAGGATACATAGGTGTTGTCTAACACTGACTGGAGCAGATACAATTGCCTCCATACAAAAACTCAATGTTCTGATGAATTGGTCATTCTGTGTCTAGAACGCACAGCTTCAGGAGAAGACAACTCCACATACCTAATTGCACAATCTCATGAATGACTAGTAGGGACGTAAATAGGATTTAGGTCAACATGAATGAAGCTGTAGGATGAGTATACGCCTCAGAAACAGGAACTGCGAGACAGACAGACAGACTGCTGGGGACATAAATCAGTATCGTGATGTGGTCACCTTATAATAGGGGGGAGACGGATAGATGGTAAGGAGAGACAGACTAGTAAAGGGTGGCGATGGGCTAGTAAGGGGAGATAGGATGGAGCCATAAATCATAATACATATACTGCTTATCAGCTAACTCATCAACTCAACAGTCTGCAGAGACATAATATAACATACAGGGAATGTATGGGACATGTACAGCTGCTATGATGTATCAAGGCTAGCCTGATTCTAGGCCACTCACTAAATTATGGGAGCTGACTGATACAGCAGAGGCATCTGGTACTACTAAACAGGCAAACACTATAAGCCATGGACTTATACTAGCCTAAACGAGCCCCAATAATAAACAGTATCATCTGGAACATAAACACCACTGGACCTATGGCCACCAAGTCACGCAAAATAGTGGATGAGCCAAGGGTGGGTATGAGAGCGAGAGAGTGAGGGGGCAAGGATATGAGGATCGTGAGTTTGAGATGGGGGAGGCTGAGGAGAGAGGGAGAGGAGGACAAGGAGTGGGATAGGGAGAGGAGGGTAGAGAAAAAGAAGGGGACAGGGCAAGGAAAATGATAGGGAGAGAGGGTAGATGAGAGAGAGGGTAGATGAGCGTGGAGAGAGGGGTAGAGGAGAGAGGGGTAGATGAGAGAAGGGTAGAGGAGAGAGAGGGGGATAGAGTAGAGGAGGTAGAAGAAGAGGTAGATGAGAGCGAAGGTAGGAGGATAGAGCGGGAAGAGGAAAGATAGACAGGGAAGGAAGAGAAAGCAGGTAGGAGGAGAGATGGGGAAAAGGAGAGAATGGGTAGGAGAGAGAGAGACAAGGAAGAAGGTGATCGATAATGTTTAGCGCTGTACCGTAGATTTGCTAACGGTGGATGCGGCTATCAAACTGGTGACATACATTAGCGTTAATCAGTCAAGCGTGATGGACAAGAATTCGAAGCTAAATGAAACTTGTAACAAACTTCAACAAAAGACCTGATAGAAAGATGAGGATAATTGACTACACGCAACCACAGTATAGTGGAGCTCAATGAACCAGTTAGCAGGTCACTCACCATGGTCAGATATCCCCTGTCACCCACAGACTTCTAGAATAAGAGACCTGGTCAACAACCAACTGCAAGCACTATCTATCCGCTGTCGGGATTCCAACTGCCTGATCAGTCCTCAATGAACTGGAGAGATCTGTAGTGTAGCAACTCACCACTAGCATAGTGATTGATGACTAATCTTCATCGAAATAACAAACACAGCCAGCCAATGGCTGACCGGCGCCACTTCGTAACTCATAGACATGGACGCTAGGGATGATGGGATGGTCACTTAGCGCTTAGCAGATTTCGCTGCTGTTTAGCACTTCAAAGCCGCCTGTGTTCACTGCGAACAAGGAATCTGTCATATCGCGTTAATGAATGCGATGCGCAGGGTAAAATCTAATGCAGACATGTTTGCTGTTGCCGTGAGAGAGTATATAAAAACTTATGGCAATGGCTCATGTGTAATCGCCCGCGGGGCACACACTCCCTGTCCTCAACTCTCATTGTCTCCTTCGACACCACGAGGCTACGGTAATGGGAATAGGTTGGGCTCACTTACTACAAAAGAAAACAGTAATGACATAAGCCATCGCAAGACATGGAGCAAGACTGCGTGTAGAGTGATACACCCCAGTTATCATTAGGTCGGGCTTACCACATTGATATACAGAGATATGTAGTAGATGTGGATAGAGGTATATAAAAGTAGATAGAATGATGTGGAGGTATATAGAGGTATGGAGAGGTATATATTAGCTATACGAAGGTACATAAAGGTATTTACGTGTCCATATAGGGCTATTTAGGGGTGGATAGAGGTATTATATACTGGTAGATAGACAGATGCATGCAGAGGTAAATATATGCATATAAAAGTAGAAGTACATAGAGTATACGGAGTCAAGTCTTGCCTCACACACACAGGAAGTTGCTCTCAATCACGGTGATTGACACATAATACGAAATATATTATAATGAGAAGTGATCGATAGGTGAGAATTAGAATGAGGCGAGGCACAACACGACCAGGGACCACTGATATGACAGGTATAGTTCATTCTTCCGTCCAACAACTTGAATGTGATAACATCTAGTGACTGCAAAGACCTACATTATAATTCGATGACAGTGGGGAGTGAAATACAGCAGACAAATTGATACGTTATATCGATAGCCTACTCCTGGTCCGAGCGAGGGCTGTATAGTAACTACATGTGTATGGCTCAGGTGTAACTAAACCTTGAAAACCCACTACTAACAATCTGCAAGTAGGGATAGATGATCTTCGTATTTTTAGTAACTGCATCAGTGGCCAGAGTGCAGAGAAATCGCCATTTAGGGATTGTGTTTTGACGTGAGATATTTTGAGGAATGAATAAGTAGCATTGCAACAGCCAAGCAGCTGAGGAGGGAATACGCCTTCATGAACTAGAGGCTAGAGGTATTTGACATAATTTCAGTCGACGTGTACGACTTAGCAGTCACATATACAACAGACCAACAAACATGTGACTGCATTACCGTTAGCCACGTTCAGTAAAAAGTAAACATGACAAAACTCAACTGAGTTGAACCGCATTACAAGCGATAGAGAAATAGTTGGATTACCAACGTCACCCGGGTCTAGCCACGAAGACCAACCGAAAACCCCTCTAGTATCTAACTTGTCAAATTTAAACCATCCGTTAATCAATCTAGTGGAGAAAAAAAAGTACGATTAAGAGCACCGCAGAAAAGCTGCGCATCCTTTCTTCGCAAGAGAATACCTACCCACTCCACGAGGCATCCTAAATCCGGCAGACCTTGATATCGAGTATTCAGTACTAGCAGTATCTCTGACGTTAGGATCGAACTCAGTAGACACGATTCAAATGTAAGACAAGGAGAAATAGGAGGAAAATCACTCCTACTGGCGTAGTTCGACTGCTTCGTGGTACAAATATAGGCCAATTGACAGCTAATGAATCAGCGTGCTACAGTGACACACGGACAGTAATGATTGTAATGACCGCCAAATCACGTGAGTGGGACGCATTTGGTTGCTCCATCAATCGCATCCGCACACCGATTGAAAAAAAATCGCAACTACTTTTAGAAGTTGCAATAGAAGACAACTCTGCATATAAGCGCGAAACCCTCGTCTCATCGACCGGCAGGAGGTTCATCATTCTACGAACTAAACAATACTAACCAACTCATATATACCATATGTCACGTCACATCACATTGATATTCGATTGGTACTACAGCCGATAGATCTATGCTGTAAGACATAACTATAGAGAACAAGATGAAGGGACAACACTTTCTTCAACTAGCCTGCAGGCATTGTGCACATTTCATTGCTCACATATGTTTTGAAGGAAGCTATGGGTGAAAGGTCTATTAAATTTGCCATCTATATCACAGCCAACTCACCCAAATGACCAAAGTCGTTAGAGACCTGAGAGGCTGGAATAGTGCTGGCACTGCCTAGTGTAGAGACACTTCCTCCACTGCGCGACCTTCGTCTGCCACCTTTCTTGTACTCATCGAGTCCAGCGGGTGGACTCTGGTCCCTCAGACGTGTAGCAGAGCTGGATCCGATGAGAGAGACGTCTGTCAGACTGGGTGACTTAGGCGGATAGATATTCCTCTGCTTAGACGTCGTACCGCCATTCACCTGTCGCTGTAACCCCTTCTCCGGACCTTTACTCAGCGCTAAGAACTTGAAGTCTCTCATCTTGTGATGCGCGTGCAGTTGCTGTCTAACAAATCGGAGTTCGGGCTGAAGAACAGTCCACCAGCAAGTGAGTGTCTCGACCAACTGGATTATACGACTGTGACTCAGATTCTCAATCATAGCAACTATTGAGAAAGAGACTATGAATCCAGTGAGTGAAGTTGTGGCCGGTATGACAGGGAGCAGACGTTAACACCATGAAAAACGCGCATCTCGTCCAATAAACACCGCCGGTGTCTCATCAATCAGCGCGGAGAGAGAATCATAATCCTCAGTGAGAAAACATCACGCCTGAGTGAGAAATACAGAGGAGCTGAGGTGGATGCCCAGGTAGTAAGGATACAGATTTGCGTTAGATATTAAACGTAAAACCGCCTTATCTGCTACAATCAAGTGCGCAGCGCCGTGCGAAATCTAAGCAAGAATCAGTAAACATACTACATCAGTCATGTCTCCGCCCACATTCAAAGGAACTGATGGAAACTGTAATCGATATATTAACATATAAATCAGTTCGGTGAACCGCTCGCGTTGGCTTGCGGATCATCAATGTCCTCTCTCTCATCGTGTCTCAGTTTTACACACTAATTCACATCCAACATGATTAGTCCCAGCGGTATGCTATCAAACGGTCAGTAAAACTTTTAATCGCTATGGTTACTTCTGTTCCAGTCAGTAAAATTACATCATAGATTGCTTATAGGATACTGGGGCAAAATTACAAAAGAAAATAGACAACTGACAATCAAGAAGCACCTGATGGATTCGTGTCACCAGTGTTGTTTAACGACTGTCCGCTAACTTTGGTAAATATCTTGTTGAACGACGCTTTGGTCTTAGACGTGCTCTTAGCAGTTTTTGGGGTCTTGTTCAGTTGCGACGGTGTGTTAGTTTTTATATCTAAATCGTCCTCCTCAAACATCGACAGCAACTTCTGCCTTTCTCTCAGCTTCAGCTCTGCCTCTGGGGTCTCCTCTACCTTTTCAATCGTTGGCATGATAGGTGCTGATGAAGGTTCATTGATCAACGACCGCCTACCTGGACATTTCCACTCCAATTCAATGACGCCATCCTGTTAAAATATAATATTAAATATTAATATTAAAATAAGCAAATATGACTTCATCCACAGAATTTACCAGCATGGATATGATTCAGCATATCCCAATGAGCTAGCATGTATTCAATGATGTTCTCCGAAGACTGACTCCCCTTTTTGTTTGAGGTTTGTCTCATAGACTTGTTACCGCATCAAAGCGCCCAATATACCCGAATGGGGACAGCTCACCAGCATTAGTAAGGAATAAAGATATTTTCACGATTCCAGAATAAAGAGAGGACAACTCAAGTATCGTGCGAGTGTCATTGAATACTGTAGACTGGGAAATGATTTCAAGAAAAAAACAAATGCATCAAATGCGATTTCTATAATCGCAAAAAATGCTTCTGCAATATTTTCTCTTTCAATCAGTAGTTAACATGAATTATTGGAATTCGCATTTATTTAGTAATTTACGATTTGTTAAGTTCAGTCAACATTGCAATTCCTTTTAACCGCAATCATTTTCCAGTCTACAGTACATGCTATCTCATTGAGAATGGTTTAAATATTACAGCCATTGACAATGGTACAATAATAATGACTCATATAATATATAATATATAATATATAATACATGTAAATATATATAATAGCTCTGGTAGGGGGCGTGGTTCCGAGAATAGTTTGACTGAGGAAGCTTGTGATGCTTTCAAATCATGGATTATGATTGGACCATGCACCAGATTCTTCTCCCTGTCAGTCCTATGTGAAGATTGGACTCATACACCCAGACCTGTCAACCCTCCTAGATTTCCTGGGAGAGTCTTGTATTTTAGGAAGAATTTAGGATCAAAATTGTAACTATTGATTTCCTAATGTTCTTCTGGGGGCTCATTAGATAAATCTTGCTGAGCTGAGCTCAAATATGCCAGAACCCTAGTCATAAGGGGTAAGGGATTTGACCTATGGCTTCTCAAAGTTCAGGAAAACTGAATCTCCAGTATTTTCAGCCTCAAAGGTTACACCCCTTCATTCAGGTTAGTAGATGCAATTTTACGGATATTTCAATGACTGAAAATGACAGCAAAGAGCAGACTCACCTTCTCCAGTTTTTCGTACAGCTCTACGATTTTACTGGGAGCAGGTTGCCATACGTTGTCTCCAGGCATCTTAGAAGGATTGTAGATGTCGCCCTCCTTATCACAGCCTTCACTCATTCCGGATGGCGATCAGCAGTACCAAACTAACTGGACGGTAAGCAATCAGGTAGTGAGTAATCAATACTACGAATGGTATGTCTAATAAACATTGTGAACTGAGGCTTGGATTGCATGTCAAAGCCCAAAGGATCTACAAGTTACGCTGCACAAACACGAAGTTCGGTCTGAATTTGAAAACATTAAAATCTACAACAAAATGCTTTATTACAAAAGATTGAGAGGTAAATTAATTTAATGACATACACAAACTCATTCAATCTGGATTTGTGTTGTGGCCAAATACTGCCATCTAAACGTCTGAATGGTGGATGAGGTAATTCAATACTCTGCACATAATTACCTCAATCTATGAAGTCGCCAATCACCAGATGTTGAGAGAAAGGTCCAGGAGAGAGGGGGGATGTAGAGGATGAAGTTAACCAGTTAACTCTCCTAACTAACGACCTCGAAGACAACTTCAACCCAGAGTCTCTGATCAACGGATGAAAATGCGAACCGAAAAGGGCGCATAAGCTTGACCTTCCGGCTACCTCTAGAACTTGAAGCTATATTTTAGCGCGTCCAGCTCCACGCTCGCTGAAAACCAAATTCACGCAACACAACACAACACGAACTCCAGAGCTCTTTCTCCGCTGATTTGTTGTTTTTCTCACCAATACAGTATGCAAATGCAACCAGGACAAGAAGGCTAGATAAATTTTGTTACGCAGTGACTCCATAATAGATCACCATAGTTCAGCATAACGGTTATCTCGCAGGTTGGTTATCAGTGGAAAATGAGATGCACAAGTGACTACTTTGCTATTTGGCTGTTTATCTTATGCTATTTTTCATGCTTTGGTTTTTTATGTTGGTAGCGGAGGTCATCGTATTAAGTTAATCCTTTTTTCCAGTTCAATTCATAATTCGGCACTATGATCATCACATCAACCTTGAGGAGCTTATCATCACTGCGATATGGAGTACCTTTGAAGACCTGTACATACCACGGATACGTTTGGCGGTTGAACCAGTGGAATCTGTCTCAGCCTAAAAGAAGCTTAGTTACTACTAGTGTATTAAAACAAAAAATGAAGACCACTGCTGATGAAAAGACAGGAGACATAGATGTGCAGCGGAAGAAACCATACGAACACCTTACCTTTGGGCAAAAAGGTTTGTGATTTATGATAGTCTGTCATTGTTGCAGTGTTTCCAGGAGTATTCCACATATGAATTACTGTATTCCATTACAGTTGTTGAAGCAGGAACTGACTTGACCTACATTGCCGTGATTATCGCTGGCGTTGGAATCACCGGTACCCATTATGATTACGTCCACCACCCTCGTCATCACCTCTGTGATCACGTCGTTATAGACTGCGTAATAACTGATTCTATTTTCATATTTAGGTTTTTTGTTCTACACTATTGGCTCAGAACTATTCTCATCATCTGGACCGAATGCTGTCTACAGTGCTGCCTTTAAGAAGTGTCAGAACAGCCTCGAGGTGAGGCTGCTTATTCTATATGCTCCTGCAATCTAGCTTCACTAAACATGTAATATAACCAAGGGCGTGCTTTCACTTTTGTTAAAATGGTGCCTCTATAGGTCGCAGTCCATGGGCGACGCCCCTGTTGGGGTATGGGGCAATACCACAGGGGGGGGGGGCTAGGTGGCAGCACACCCAAGAAAAAGTTCCATTTCCAAGTTAAAAATATGATTGGAAAACAATACAGAGACAACTGAAATTGGTAATGCTTCAACGTCTCAACATGCAGCGCCACATTAGCTATAGCTGCAGGCTGAGAAATAAACAGGCCTTACTGTATTGTGACTCTCCTTATGAAGTCACAGTAGTTATCACAGTATGCATTCAATGTCGGCTAGTGAATCTGTATGAGAATATCTCAACAGCTTCTTGAAAATCCTCGGGAAAGTTTTGCCTCCTTCTAAAATCTGACCGGGTTCAGCTACAATCTTCAGCAGTTGAGACCTCTAGTAACAATAACTGGTCAATATGAGTTTGTTTCCGTCTCTACTGTCTTGTGGGCGACGGATGCAGTCGCTCTCACAAAGAGCACATAAGTGGTGTAAGCCTGCTGGCAAGATGATCAAATCTCCCGCAGGATGAAGCAGTGGTGCGACACCCCACTAATAGCAAAACACCACTGACAACGTTGTTGATTTAGGTCCTTGCAGTGTATGTTATAATTCCTCAGCAATGATATTGAATTAAAATGTTGATTTTGATTACATATTATGTATATTAATATATATAATGTATAATATATATTAAGTATTTTTATATTTTACGGCTCTAGCTCTGGCTGTACGTTGCGTTGATAGCTCATGCAGAGAATAGTTAGAAGGTGCTGAATGTAGCCCACTTACATGTCGTTGTATCATTGCAGGTCCTGGATACATTAGGATCTCCCATCAATGCACATGGAGACGGGCGGCGAAGGAAGCAGCATGTGAAGTAAATAGCTCTATATCACTCCGTGTTCAATTTTCCATGTAGCTGCTTAGCTCATTATTGTTAGGTGAATTCGCGACGGCGTTCCACTAAGAAATGAAACCAGCACTATTCTCTGCTTAGCTCATTATTGTTGCTGCTGTTTTTTCTTGCGTGAAAGTATTATTAACATCATTAGTGCTGCATTTCTTCGAAATAATTCATCTTGATCGATCTTCGATCAACAATTTTAATCTTGAATTAATCTTATTTAATCTTGCGGAAGCGGAGAGTGAAAGCTTCTATTCATGAAAAACAGGAGCATAAAATAGTCCTAAATGATAGACAGGCTGCCCCATTACCATTACCCAGTACAGATGATTCATTATCATCACATGATAACTTAAACAGCTAAATGTAAAAAAGCGGCAATTACATTTCCATGGGGGAGTGATCCTGAAAATCCGGTGAATTCAAAGTAGGATTCCACAATCTCTTTCATTCAATAGGGCGGCAACATATTGTGAGTGTGGTGTGGCCCATAATTGTAGTTGTATGGTATTACTATAGCTGCCTGTCATATCGCTATGATTTTTGTAATCTCAGGCACATGGAGTTTGTCACCCGGGATGGAGAGAAGCACACTAGAATAGAGTTCAATCTGAGAGGTCAATTTCGAACGGCGACCGTTCACGCCGAAACCTTCATTGTAAGTGATCTTATTTTCCTTTCTTCTTACCAAAAGAGCAGGAGCATTAACTGAAGGCTGATTTGATAGAATGATCAAGGGAAGCGAGAGTTTGAGTATGTAGTCGTGAACTGCGATGGATACCCACCAAAGTCTATAGAACTCGAGAGGAGAGTGAAACCAGCTAAGCCGGAACAGATAACGTTTTACTGACTTTGTATTTCTGTAGTGCTGCGCTACGATGATGTAATAAATGACGCTGTTTTACCTTTGCGCTAGTACATGCTTGTATTCAACTGTTATACAGCGGCAGTTTTTGGTGGAAGCAGTATTTAATATCATTCTGGAGCATATAAAAATTTCATCACAGAATCCGGGTCGCAAAAACGTAGGGGAATATTTTTTACTGTGTCATATCTTGACCTGGGGTGAAAGGTCGTGACTTGGAAGGACTTGACCTGCTCATCCTGTCACCCCCTCTGGTGGGCGGTTTACTGCTAGGGCTCGGACTCATGTTCTCCCCGTCCAGTGACCCTTCCTCCTCCTCACCTTCCACCTCAGGCTCCGGTTCGTTCTCCAGATTCTTCCCTTTGTTCAGAGCTGCATGAAAGGTTTTTGCATTTCACTATATTATGAAGAACCGACCCTGATCCCCAACTCCAATCCTTTTACCTTCGTGCAGTTTCTTCAGCGTCTTCACCAGCTTATCTCCTCTCTCACCACCACCAAATTCTTCCTTCCATTTAGCGAATCGACGAGCCTGCGGGTCGATCTTTGGTTTTGGAGGCCCGCCGGTTCTGACTTTCACAGTGCTGTTAGCGTAGTGGTAGACCTGCGTCTCACCCTCCCTCTGAGCATCCTAATAGATGGAACGACAAAGATCTATGCGTGTTGCTTATTACCAAGTGAGGAGTTCCAGCAGTTGCACTATCTACTAAAGATGTCAGCATAAATAGTTAAGGAAATAGGTCAACTACGGACAGACGACATTTAGCAAAGAAAGGAAAGTGAATGCTGTAAACCCAAATAATTTAGTGGACAAAATATTATAGAATTTTTTCTCAAATCAGTATTTTTAATAATAGCGCCTAGTAATTTTAGCAATTTCTTCAGAGCTTGTATATGGCATAAAGAACTATAAAAAATCTAGTGTTCAATTTTAATAGCGGTTTCTTCGAGTCACTTTTATAGCTATTATTGTGCGGTCGGAGGTCAGAGGTCGCTGTTATAGCTATTATTGTGAAGCCACTAAAATATTTGGGTTTACAGTAGATAATGAGGTGTTGAATGAGTTTCACCTGCTTTTTGATTGATTCCTGCGAAAATCAACAAGTTCCTTGATGATTTTTCATTCATGAGAGACAGATTTAACTGGTTCTCTAGAGTGCAAGTAACTTACCTTGTAGGCTATGTCATTTTCGTCGAAAGCAGTATAGATTTTCCTCAATCTCGTTGGACGAGGTGCTCTTGTTGCTGCTGTGGCGTCTGCCATAGCTCTGAAAGAATGACATTTTCTCTGATATCTGCAATGATCGGCACCCCATCACACAATCAATTGACTCGATGGTGTAACCTACTCCATCTTTTGGCGTCGGAGCGCCCTCTGTTTGATCACATCATAGTAGCTGTCGAACATGAAATTTCCCATCAGAGGAGGCTGTACCTCAGGTGGATTCACTCTTCGGACATCTGTGTAAGGAACCAGAGCACCATGGCCTCTGGTGCAATGAAAGTACCGCTTTCCGTTCATCATTCCATTGTGAGTGGATCCAACTAAAACGAAATTCCATTCTCATCGTGGTATTACTACACAGACAGATTGATTTCACCACCCTGCATTTTTATGTAACTTTATACATCGCTAAGCCTAGAAACTACTATGGGTAGAAGTTTCAGGATTACTATAGAACGAGATCCAGAAACGGACCACCCCCCATCCGGTAAAATTGAGGGGAAAAGTATTAAAATAAAGACAGAACTCAGTCA
>ERZ1740065.1390-NODE-1390-length-14446-cov-11.415468_pt1 | contig 14446 bp, 16 predicted proteins | sample MGYA00581738_ERZ1740065 | MGnify/ENA primary metagenome ERZ1740065 (study PRJEB43018, sample SAMN04849749) | marine metagenome | isolation source: floating plastic debris | place: Pacific Ocean | collected 2008-09-01 | study: EMG produced TPA metagenomics...
CCCTTCCTCCCTCCCGCCGCTCCCCCTGTCCCCGTTCTCTCCCTCCCTCCCCTTCCTCCCTGTTTTTTCCTCTTCTTGCTTCTGCTGCCACGGAGAGGTGGTGGGAGACGGAGAGGTGGTGGTGATGGTGGAGAGGTGGAAGGTACTTACCATGCAGCAGCAGGCAATGATGAACATGAATGATGGGTATCCAATCAGAGCCTGGTCTCTAGTCAATGACACGACAGCAAAGCTGGAGAGGTGGGTACACCTGCACTCTACAAAGTCAGTCGTACCCAGCTGGAGGTCATTGCTGACTGTGCAGACATCACCTCCAGTTGTCCAATCACTGGACGACGAGTCATAGAAGACACATTGAGCTCTCTTATCTGTCCGCCTGCTCTCAGCCGTATAGATTCTGTATGTTATAGAGAGATCAGTGTCTGCCTGAGAGTTTTGTATCACATTTACTGTCAGTATTCTGTCGTTGAGCAGAGACGTGTCGTCTGTGCCCAGGTACCAATGATTCGTTTTCAGCTCAATAACTGACACCTGGTGACAGGTGTTATTACCACCATCCACGCTGCTACTGTCAGATCCTGCTAGCTGCATACGATCTCGAGTCTCTGACGAACTGTAACTGTAGGAGTTTATGCTCTCCGACAGCAGCTTGACTGCGCTGAATGTGAAATGTTGGCAGTTGATGGGAGAGTATGGGTCGATTTCTGACTCGCACTCCCTTCCAACCAGGACAGAAAACGTAAAACTCTCAAGCAAGTTGAGCAGTGAGTAGTGTCCCTTCGTGATCGTAACGTCATCACCCATCAGTGCGCAGAAGACACGGATCAGTTTATCCCTAGCAGTCTGCAGGAGAGGACGATTCCTAGCCTCCGCAACGATCTGACTGATAATGTCCTTCAACACCAGTAATGTCTCCAAGTCTAGTGTAGTGAAGTCGTAGGCCAGCAGCTTGTTCAGCAAGTACTCTATCAGGCTGTCAGACATTGGCTGGATGCTTGTCTCAGCCTGGGTGGTCCAGATGTCAGTGCTGCCATCCCTCGCAATTACAACCAGGCACTCTACACGAGTGCCAAGCACTGCTCCCGACATTGAGTCAGATATAGTGACTCTGAATGCCCGCGGGTAGTCTGTCTCCGCTCTCTCAGGCGATAGGCCAATCCTAATGCTCTGCCTATCGACTCCATCAGCAAAGAAGACTCGCCCAGCCGTGCTGTTAAAGTCAGACCCAGCCACAGCAGGGAACACAGTTACTCCTGCTAGAGATAAGGCTTGGCTGGCAGGCAGACTGGTAGGTTGATAGCTGACTGATACCTCACTGTTGACACCTTGCAGTCTCGTCACAGGCACCTGCACCTCTGGCTCTAGGCGACTGACAATTACATAGTCTTGAGTCAGCTCCAATCGTCCATAAGGGTCATCGCTCTGTAAGACGTTTACTACGGCAATCGACCGTTTGTCGTCCAAACGAGATCCGGCACTCGTACCGAACAGTCGCACATGGAAACTGTACCCAAACTCGGGAGTTGTGTTCTCCACCAGCTGCAGCTGCAGTGTACAGGTGTTATCGAGGGACGGGCACACAACTACACCGCTTGACTGCAGGAGATCAGGGCTGCGATCGCCGAGTTGAGAGACCTGCCATTGTACAAATGTATCGTAGGTAAATATGGCGGCCGCTGATCTGGTGAGAGTCAAGTCGAGGGTCGTCTCCTCGTCTTCATTAGCAGTTGTGTTGAGGGAATCCTTGGAAAACCCAATCACACCATTCCAAACATCACTTCGAATGATCTCTATCACAGCATAGCCATACTTCCTACCATCGGCAGTGCCTTCAGCTATTCTAACGCCACCTGCAATGTAAATAAGACTCAGATCCTTGACTAGGGGGCAGCTGTGTGGGAGGGCTGAATGTTTACTAGATGTATATATCTGATTGAAGGAGAGTAGAAGCAATCTTACCACTGGGGTCAGTGACATAAACAAATACAATCTCGTCTGGTTCAGCATCGGTGTCATCAACAATGTCTATCGTCAACTCCTTCACCACATCGCCTTCCTCAAACATCAACATCTCATCCAGTATCTAGATATTTATAATATGAAAATAAATTAGTAAATACAACCAACTAAATGTAAATATGAAATAAAAATTGCAAATTACGAATAAAACATTCTAAAAAGTCACGAGTAACACAGGAAATAATATGCAAAAATAAAAATTGATTTATTGTAATTTATTGTAATTTATTGTTGCTCATTATTTTTGCTTATTATTTTCTTCGCTATTTATTACTTATTTACATATATAATGTATAATATGTAAATAAAGCAAAGATGACTAGATAAAAATAGGTAAATAAAGATACTATCAAATGTAGGTGGATAAACAATTCAGCGACTTACTTCACTTACTTTCCTGGACATAGAGAGAGCATATCACTTACAACATAGTCTGTACCAGTTTCAGAAATCTGCCAGCTGTCTCTGTTAGCCATAGCTTCACTGATCGTGTTGTTAGACGACGATCTCTGCACTGAACTGATTTCATAGTCCCACGGCTCTCCGCCACCCACAGTGCGCACTCTGACTGACACTCTACCAAAAGTGCCTGCGTTACGCCGTACTGTCAGTCTCACCTGTGACAGATTCAAGGTCGTATAAACAAAAGCAGAAGAGAAATGGAGTACAGATAGACTTACCCGATTGACTTCACCCTCCACAACTCTAGCAGTGCTGGCGACAATGTCTATCAGTCCGTATGGATCATCATTGGCTTCAATGGTCACTGTGCAATTAGGAATTGCACCACTGATTCGTGGGGAGGCAACTCCTAATTGAGTATCTGCCTGGACTAGTCTCACATCATCCAGAGTAACGAGGAATGACTCAGTCAACTCGGCGGAGGGATTAGCATATATGGCGATGGTCAGCTTGGCTTCTCGCTGCCACTCTCTCATGACAAGAGGCTGTGACTGAACGCCTTCAAAGTCATCTGTAGGTGAGGCCGACAAGGCCAAGGTTGAATATGTAATGTGTATATCGCCACGACTGCCGAACTGACGCGTGACAGAAAGTGTGACGGCTGCAGACTCTTCTCTGACTGTCACATGAGGTGAGGAGAAGCCAACAACACCATGAGGCTCAAATTCGGTGACAATCTCACTAGGAGAGCCGAGTCTACTTCTGCTGCTGGAGATACTGGATACGGGGATAGAGGTCAGGTGAGCAGCGAACACTGCCGGACCATCGATTGGATCGGCACCCAGAGTGACTGATAGAGAGACAGTCCTCGTCCCGTGAGTGAGATATATCAGGCCGGAGGGCGGAGCTAAAGGACCGAATACGATAGGTCCGTCTGTGGATGGTAAGCTCGGTAGACCAGAACTCCAGGCTACCTGGACGTTTCCATAGACACCGTCTCTGGTGACAATAATCTCAGCTAGTCTTGTTTGTTCGTCGGCGGGTGTGACTTGAGTGGCCAGTTTGAGGACGCTATTGAGAGCGATCTCAGGGATGTAGAGAGTCACGGAGTCACTGGCCCCGATGCTGGGGGCTGATACAGCCTCACCACTGCCTGCGTATGATATACTTGATATGGTGGCCGTAAACAGTGACATGTGAGGCAGGAATATGTCTGCAATACTAGAGGTGACGACATATTCCGATTGTCCATCTTGGAATGTAATTGAGTGAGACAGAGTGAGGAGGGAGTCAGACTGGTTGTTGATATTGATCTCCAGAAGCAGACGGACAGGTCCTGCTAGGCCAGCTCTCCTTACTACTGTGCAGTGAATGGATCTTTGGAAAGTTACTGGGTCAACGGTGACATTGTGACTGGCGGGGAGCAGTTCAAACACGCCGTGGGGATTGTCATTATATTTCACTGTGAGAACTGCAGAGTTGGCATCTGATTTCACGGAGGCGCCACCCACAACTCTCTGTATTCTGAGCTCAAAACTCTCGTCAAACTCTGGGACATCATCAGCAGCGAGAGCGAGTATGATGGGCACTGCGCTGACACCAGATGACATCACAACTGATCCTGAGCTTGAGTTGAAGTCATCGCTGCCGTCGATAAGCTGCCAGTAGATCTCCTGGTCGCCTAGGTTACCGCTCAGTCGCTCGATAAACAACCTCAACTCTTGATAGCCAACTTGTGGCTCTTCGAACATCTGACCAGACGAGCCAGCGGAGAATTGGATGACTCCATTCGGCTCACCATTCTTCTGCACGACCAACATGACGACAGAGTACTGAATGTCAATTTCACCATCATCTAGAGGGTCTTTGTCGTTCCTAACGCTGTAAATCTCAAAGGCGAATGACTTCTCTACTTCCCATCCAGAGTGAGGTTTGATCGTCACGACGAGCCTCTGGTCCTCATTCATCCCAGCAGGCCAGGCAAGCTCACCACTAGTAGTCTGAGATTCCAAGTCGTCTGTGACAGCGACGTCACTAATGCTTGTCAACACATCCTGGGAATTAGGGCCTCGAACGCGCCAGAACAGCAGCTGGTCACCTTCTTTTCCGTCGACCCTCCTAACAGTGAGCTCTACATTGTATGCGGTATCTGGGTTGACTAGAGATCGTGTATACGGCCCAGCAAACAGGAACCGTCCATTAGGGTAGTCTGATTTGGCTATGACAATGCGAGAAGTTGTCCTTCCACCAATCAGAGCGCCTCCTTGAACTGAGAGCAGAGATACACGGAAAGATTCTGCAGCCTCCATCACATCGTCGTCGATTAGTGTGATGTTGATATAGCCTACTGACGATCCGTCAGCGAATGACAGTCGATCCACCGGGGCGAAGAAATCCTCATTCTCCACAGCCGTCTCTAGTAAACACATGCATACGATCACATGAGATCGGGTACAAGACATGTGTTAGTAGTAAAGGGGAGTACAACTACCTGATTCCACTTCAAACCCGACGGAGACGGCGCCGAAACTGCCGGCAGAGCGGATGACAAGGAGATGGACTACTCCCTGAGACTCTGTAGTGGAGGCCAGAACCGCCATTGGGTCAAACTGTATGACACCTGGAAATTAGTGGAGCAAGTGAGCCACTGGTACGTCTGCTCAGACAGGAAGTGATGTAAATCACAGACAATGACCTTCAGCATTGTCATTTTTCTCTATGACTATAGATTTGGAGTGAGCAGTCGAGAGCGCGGGAGGCTGATCTATTTGCAGCAGACCGACTCGGCTGAAGTTGATACCGGCCGGCTCGTTTAGAAGGACTGCAGACTGCAGCATCACAGTAAATCTCTCATCATCTTCAGGCTCATCATCCTGAATAGATTAATACACGTTTGTCACCAGATCCCAAATCATCATTCAGCGTCGTCTGATCTTGTGCTGGGGTACCTGTAGAATCTTAATGGCCACATTCTGTCTGGTCTGTCCACTGAGGAGAAGGATGCTGTCATTTCTATACTGGTAGTCAGACTCTGATACTGCCGAGTCAGAGATGGTGGTAAAATTAACCCTGACATCTCCGAGGACACCCTGACGACGCGCTATCGTTATCATAACCTGTGACGCCTCCTAGAATAGGGAGAACGCTGGGGATAGACTTGACTAGACAGCCGACTTATATATAGAGGAAAGGTGGGTGGGTTAGGAATGGCTGAGGATAGCAAGGTATGGCTGGGTGTGGAGAGGCATAACTGGGTATGGCTGGGTGTGGGGAGGTATGAGAAGGTATAGCTGGGTATGTGGAGATATGAGGGGGTATGGTTGGGTGTGGAGAGGCATGGCTGGGTGGGGCGGGGGCAGAGAGAACCTAATTATAGACAGGTGAGGGGGTGAGAGGGAGAAATAATTCACCTCAGAAACACGAATATCGTCATCAGAGTCAAAACCAATCAGTCCATAGGGAAAGTCACTGGCAGCAAATGTTATTGTAGCTCTGGATGACTCTGCAGATATTGTGGCACCAGCAGAGGCTGACGTCACGTAGAACGTGTAGACACTTCTCTCCTCCGGAATCATGTCATCTTTGGTTGACAGCAGCACCTGGTGTATAAATAATTTGTCAATCAATTCCTGATTAGACATGAACACTGCAGAGAAATAGGGAGCTTTGACCTACTTCTGCCGTATCTTGACCATCTTCAAACATCGTCTGTCCCTGAACTTGTGTGAAAGAGCTGTCTTCTTGTGGCAGAATCATCCATGTGACTATCGTTTCTCCAAAGACTCCAGCACCACGAGTTAGTAGGACAGCCTGACAGTGGAAACCAAAAACTCGATTTCCCTATGATCAGCTAATACTAATGCTGAGAGGCAGTTTGTTAGCATACCTGCTGGCCATTGTACAGGGCCGTTGGCTCACCCACCAATAGATGGTGATAGCCAGCAGCGATTTCAATATGGCCACTGGACCCCGGGTCAGCCTGTATCACAAGCTCTGACAAATGACCATCCAGCGACAGGTCAGCGTTGTTGTCCACAGAGGTCAGGGTCACTGCAAACCTCTCCTCGCCCTCTAGCAGCTGATCTTTGAGGACAGTGAGAGAAAAGTTAGCCACAAGCTGTCCATCGCGGTAGGTGAGATAGCCATCATATGGAGGCTCGAAGTCAGAGCGAGCCTCGAACTGCAGACTCCAGTAGACGTTGACCACACCTGTAAATGTGACACTCAAACGCAGCCGACACCATCGGGGATGAGTGCAGCAGAAAACCAGCTCACTGCTTACCTAGAGAGCCTTGAGTTCTTATCACGCGTATAGTTACTGAGTGCAGGGAGTCATCTCCCCACTCTCTAATTGTGTATGACGGCTGGGAGAAGCTGAACATGCCAGCGGGAGAATCGTTCTTCAGTATGGCGACCCTGACAGCGCGGTATGATCCGAGGATAGCACCGCCCGAGGCAGATATAAGCTGGACGTCGAATGTCTGGAAAAAACGATTAGTCACTCCGTGATGGAGAGAGAATGGCATCACGTAACTTTCCTACCTCCATAGCCTCTGGCAGATCATCATCCCTTATAGACAAGCGGATCAAAGCCTCTCTCTGACCGGGTAGAAATGTCACGGTGCCGGAGGTTCTAGAAACATCTTCCTCAGATGCCTCTCGCAGTAGGAGTCGCCAGTGTACGTCGATCGAGCCAAAGAAACCGAGCTGCCGTGAGACCGTCAGCTGGAGGGGAGTGTCAGATCCCTCAGATTCGTAACTGTCAACTCTTCCCTCATTATTCTACAGCAGTCACATTTCATTTGTCAGACAATGTGATGGCTGGTCTGACAATCAGTGTGACATGTCACACATACCCTGTCAACCTGGAACTGTACCACGCCCCGTGCGTTATCATTCTCAGCTATGGTGACAGCCACAACGTCTGAGCCAGTCCTCACGCTCGGCTGCTCTGCTCCTTGACCCGGATTGGCCAGTCTGCAAGCAAGCAACCAATCAGCAACTACCTGAACTCAATCAGCACTGAGAAATACAGCAGCCAGTCTTACCTGACTGATGTTATGTTGACCAAAAAGTGTTCCTCAGTCTCTGGTAGGCTGTCTCCCCTGACATAGACTTGCACTGTCACCCGCGTCTGGTTCTCCACCATGGCAACTGTTTCCTGTCGTGAGATATAGTCGGCGCCAGAAATAGCCTGTGCCTCCTCCACATATGAGAGATCCCTGGATGTTCTGTACAACACAAAGTTCAGTGACCAGAAATATACAACCAGAAATACCAGAACTAGACGAGAAATATACAACCAATGATACAATCAGAGCAGCTCTCAGTAACCACGGTAACAACAGCAGAATATGTTAGTACGATACACATACATGTAAGTGACAAGGATAGACCCAGCTGTTCCCTGCTCTCGGACGATGGTGAGAGGAATAGCGGTGCTGCCATCACTATCCGGCTCTATTACCGTCACTGACTGCCTCTCCCACCTCACCACTCCGTGTGGCGACTCGTTAGCTAGTACCGTAATCATGGCTGCACGTCTACTTCCTGTAACACACAGTACGTTAGGCAATCGCAATGAGTCATCAACACTCTCTCGTCTTGCCTAGATATGGCCTGTAGAGATATCTGTCTCACAGAACAGCGAAGGCGATGAAGCGCATGTGCTCAAGCCTACACATTATCAAGGCAACTCTGATCTAGCATCACGCCCTCAATCTACCAGAGGCATTAATAAGCCTTAGCAGTTTGTGAGGTTCAATACATTTTAACTCTGCAGGTGACAGCAAGTTTTGTCCAAAGACGTCTTTTATGGCCTTGCTACTACCTTGACACTCACAAAGGAAGTGTGTAACTGATTCAACACTCTCTAGTCAGCATACCTAATATGGCATTGTCAGCTGATTGACTGCTCTCCATTAACTCTACATCAGTCAGAATTAGAGTTATCTCCTCGTCATTCTCAGCGACACCATCAGCTTTGATGGTTAACGCAATCTGAGCCACCGTCTGACCAGCAGCAAACTGTACCTTTGGATCAGTGTGGATAGGAAGTGTTACAAACCAGAGACTGAGAACCATCAGATAAATAATTCTATGGTGGGCTGTGAGCCTACCTGCCCCTGAGTTGGGGTGATGTCTTCAGCAAAGCCGCCAGTAGCAGATATGGTCCAAGAGATGACAACTCCACCAAATGATCCAGCACTCCTCTCAAGGTTTAGCTGGATCACTGTGCCATACTGCTCCTCCACAACTAGACGTTGTACCGAGTCCTGAATCATGGAGACAACCGAGTCAGTCAACAGCATCAGGAATATCACAATGCCATGGATGGTGTGGCAGACTCGGAGTACCTGCGAGAACTCAATGACACCATGTGCATTGTCATTAGATAGAATGCTGACTGACAGGCTGTCAGAATCACCATCAATCTCAGCACCACCTGCTACTTCTCGTAACTCTATGGCAAAGGTTTCAAGGTCTTCTGGAACCGTGTCATCAAATAGAGAGAAGGGCACTTGCTTATGTCTGTCTCCCGGCATAAACGTCAACCTGACAGACCTGGCAGGTAGAAGGAAGAGTAACGGGATAGCATTGCCGGGAGAGAGAGAGAAATCACAAACAGGCAATGGAGAGTTCAGACAGGTTAATACCTGGGCATGAAGTCAGCAGTAGTGAGTACGGCGAGTGAGTAAATGGCTGCCGAGTTTCCTATGACAGCTATCACTCTGTCGCTGGTGCTGATTGGACCAGAGAGAGGCTGAAGACCGCCTTCGGTCCACCTCAGTGTCTCAGTGATGGTTGTACCATTCCACACATGTAGGGAGGAGAAGGCTGGAGTGTTGATGCAGAACATTAGAGTGCTGCCGTAATAGAATGGATGGACGGACACAATGTCTCGCAATAGTACGGCCGTCACAAAGCTGAAGAACAGGTTGTTGTACTGGTAGACCCTGACATCTCGATAGGAGGTGACGATAAGCAGATCCACACCATTGCTGTTGGCTGTAGCAGCGTCAGTGATGTTTATTAACTCTATCGTTTGAACAAGAGTCCAGCCAGCACTGACGATCTCCCAAATTTTCACATCGGATTCTTGAGCGACAATGATCAGCAGTTTCTCTCCATCTACTGTCCTCAGATGCGTGATGGAGTGAGGCTGGGACAACGGCAACGATTCATCTGTGACATGGAACTCACTTCGTGAGAACCGTAAGTTGACCAACATGGAGGCCGAGTTGTGGTTGCTGATGATAGAGACATGCGTGTCTCCGTCTCGCTCATACATGACTGCATCAGACGGCGAGTGAATCTCTGTCTGCTGCAGCAGCGCGACGTTCGCTACACTAGTGACCTGATACAGCCTTGACACTGCAACGTCACCACCAGTTGCTGCTCCATTTATCACCCACACATACTGCTGCTGGTTATATCTGAAGGCGAAGCATGTGATTGGTCGATTGGTTTCTATGAAAGCTACTGGTCTGTAAGAGCCATCCCACACCATGAGGACTGACTGGTCTGACAGAGGTCGGTCTGGCGATGCGCCATTTGAGCCAAGCTGACTGGTCAGTTCACTCCCACCATAGGAGTTCAAGACAAGTAAATAATCTCCAAAACTGCAGTAGTTGTTGGTACTGATCCCAAACTCTTGCAGCTGTGTCAAGTATGGGTGGGAGCCGGGGGTTGCTGTTGCTGTCTGTGGTACTGAGGCTACAGCCACTGATATGACTCCAATGGCGCCCAACGTTCTGTACACATCACACAAAATAGTCTTGTTTGATTCATCCGTGTACAGAGAACTCGAATTCACTGCAGACTTGATGCTGAGTAACCCATATGGGGAATCATTTGGTAATATCTGAATCGTCTTCTCCTGCACATCACCAAGCATAAAGCTATAATCAGCGGAAAGGATGACAGTAAAATTTTCTGAAAGTTCAGGAATTATGTCGTCTGCAGCGGTGAGGCTGATGACGCTGCTGGACTGCTGGTTCGAGAAGCTGACAATGCCTGACGCTGGCTTCACATCTTCTGACAGAGAGCCAGACTGATCCACCACTCGATAACGCACGCTGATTGTGCCGAACACTCCCGGACCCCTGGTGAGCTCTATATCGACTCTGTCAGCTCCCTCTCCCTCCTGGAGTATAACAGCTGATGTGGAGGCAAACTGCACTCGTCCGCCCGCTCCGTCATTCTCTGTGACAGTCACCCAACACACAGTGGACGAGCCGAGCGCAGCTCCCCCTTTTGGACTCGCGATCACGATCTCAAAGCTTTCCGCTGGTTCAGGTATGTCGTCATCAATGATGGAGATATTTACTATTTTCATGCTCTCACCGGGATAGAAGATCAGCTCGGTGGCATTGAAAGAATAGTCGAGACCGACCAGCGCGCCACTGACCGTTTGTGAATAGACAAATACAGATACAGTGCCGTAAGCACCATACCGTCTGGATACAGCCACCTGCTGGTCACCCGCACTCTCGTCGACTGTTATCGATGGGGTGAGGAACTCGATCAGGCCTCTGGTACCGTCATTGGCAGCGATGGACACCTGCGCAAGAGTGTCAACGCTGTCAGACGCCAGACGGGGTGGGAAGTTCGTCTCCAGGTCCCCCAGCAGTTCCACCCCTACAAGCACCTGCTGGTAACACATCTATGGGTACAGGGATCAGAGCGAGGCTAGGGCACTGTGACATACCTGTCAGATTGACCAGAAACACCTCATCCACTTCAGGCGTGACGTCGTCTATGACATGGAGATTTATCTGACCGAAGCTGACTCCGTGCTCAATGTCAAAATAAAGTGGACCAGCGGTGAAGTCTTGATCCGCTAGTGCCTCCTGCGTCTCCTCTGTCAGCTCTCCCATGTGACCCATAATTACCTCATAGTGAACTCTGACCCGACCTAAACATCAGCCTAGAATTAGCTGCAATCCAGTGACAGTCGGGGACGGGGCACTGAAACCCACCTATTGAGCCAAACTTCCGATCAATAAGTAGGTACGGCGTGTTAGAATCGCCTTCACTAACTTCTGTATCAATAGAGGAGCTGGCGAAGCTGAAGACGCCGTGGGGATCATTGCTCGCTCTCACCGTTAAGCTGGCAGAGGATGTACGAGGGTCCAATGTAGCCGCCCCTGTCACTGGTACACCTGCAGGTAGAAACAAGCATACAATCGACATTCATACTGACCTCTTCAGAGTTTATAATTCTTCATCACTTTACCAAGCGTTGAGATGTTGAAGAGTGCAATGTAGTATTCCTCGTTGGTCTCTGGTACGTCGTCTTGTATGACAGAGAGAGTCAGGGTACGATATATCTCGCTCTGTTAACATGCAACTATGATTTAACAAAGTTAGGAGAATGATAGTGGGTACTGGTTTCACTCCCTACCTCATTGAATGAGATCATGCCGCTAGTCGTTGTAAATCCTGCGTCTGCGGAACTGTGTCCAACGCCGACGAGCCTCCACATAACAAACACACGGCCATAAGCGGGGAGAGATCGAGTGACATTGACCTCTACACTGTCACCTGCAGCACACACTCTGTCTATCTATCAGTTCATACGACAATCATATGTCAGAAGATACAAGATACGGTACCTTCATCAGCCAGTATCGAGCTGGCTGCAAAGCCGACAACTCCCGCTACATTGTCATTGGCCAATATTATGACCGTGACCCTACTCCTCTCGTCCAATAGGGCGCCACCTTGTGGGTCTGCGAGCTCCACGACGAGGTGTTCATTCAGCTCTGGTTGTATGTCATCATTGATGCCGATTGTGATGACTAAAAATAGATAATTTTACTTGCGAGGTACATTCAGCGCTGCAGCAGATTGAGACATTGGTGGCGTTGCCTCCTCCACGACACTACTGTCGTCATATAGACGAGAGAGTAAGGACTGACTCCTGATGGTATCGCCACTGGGGAATGTTAGCGTAGCTCCATCGGCAGTGTAGTCTGTATTCCGAGAGGCGTTAGTTGCAGCCGTGTTTACCATCCAGGTGACTGACACATCTCCGATCGTACCGCCTTTAACATGACGTCAGCCAGTCAGCAAATGCTATGAGCTCGTGTGAGTGACATTTAGCAGCAGCCAGCAGTTACTCACCAGTCCTCTCCACGGCTAGCTCGACTGACAGCTGACGTCTCTCCTCTACGAGAATTATCTGCCCCTGCTCCAGCGCTCTGGGGTCGCGGCTGTACATTCTTATCACTCCATTGGCATCATCATTGTATCTGAGGGTAAACAGAGCAGGCTCATTGGACCACCAGGCACTATTTTCGCACTCTTCCAGACAGTGGCAGCGGTCAACAGGTGACTGTACTTTTCTCCACCAACCACAGAGCTGCCTGGTTTTTGCCGCAAGTGTCATGTGTACTCATAGCGCCCATTCATGACTCAGCCGCAGCGTAACGGCTGCAAAAAAAATTGAGGAAAGACTGAGAACCTACTTAATGACAGCGGAAGCCCTGTTAAGGCGTCCCAGCGATGGGGGAGTAGCAGAACTGGAGCCATCAGTAAGTTCCACACCTAGATAAAATAACTTAAGTCAGAGAGCGAACGCAATGTTGACTGACAGATATTGACCAGGAGATGGCAGCAATATTTAGCAGGTAAAACGGTCAGCAGACAATCTCAATAAAACATAACAATAGCCAGCCGTCTGCTACCATTCACCTCTGCAGCAGACTATAGATTTCTTATTAATTGGTGTGGGCAGAAAAAGCAGATATCTATGACAGCATGGAAACAGAGAGAATGGATAAGTTTCCCATCCGTCATCGTGATTTCCCACATGGCAACAGATCCTGTTTACAGACCAAGCATCTAATGGAATCCGGCACGAATACACACTCATTTCTTGGCAGTGGATGGCTGGCACATGATTCTCACGAGATCTGGTACAAAACAGAGAGAATGCTCGCTATGTCACGGGAGCGGGAAGATTCAGGTTATGTTTGTATTAGATGTCGACAGACACTCAGACAGCCGACTATCATATTCTCAGCACTGGCAACACAATGCTCGTACATCTGGAGAACAGAGAAAAACATTGACAAATAGCTATGTGTAGCTTTAGCTGCCAAGTCTCATTCTCTGCTGGTGGTAGAGGACTTTGTTCGGTGTCCAAACAGGTAGGAGTATTCTAGGGCAGGAAATAGTGCTGAAGGGTGAAAGCAGTCTGTGATTCCTTGTCACCTCACCAGCCTCACGCAGCCACCAGCCTCACGCAGCCACCAGCCTCACGCAGCCACCAGCCTCACACAGCCACCAGACAAATATACTTACTGTCAGACAACTATACTTACTGTCAAGAAAAACAAGGAAAGTCTCATTGAGCTCGGGCAGACTGTCTGCCACGATGGAGAGTGGTATTTGGGCACTGGTTTGACCTGCTTTCAAGGTGACAGATGCAGAGTTTATAGGTAAGTAGTCACTGCCAGCCAAAGCCTGGCTGCGGTGTAAGTTACTGCTGCGACTTGGCACCTGGAGGTAAGTAATGACAACGACATAGCAACGTTTGACCGGAGTTCAAGTAATGATGCTGTGAAGACGAACAAATCTCAACATTAACATATAGATAAAGCCTAGAACAACAGGCGTAAAACAAGAGGGGATTTGTTAGATATGTACCTTGGCATAGAAGAGTAAGTTAGTGACAGGTGGGTTGTAGGCCTTGTCATCTCTGTCAATATCATCATTGTACCAGGAGCATACGAGTGACGTTTGGTTGAAATCGAATGCTGTGCATGACTTCTCCAGCAGGCAGAATTCACCACAAGCCTGTCATATTATAAGCAGTTTTCTCTTCATAACATCCAGCAGTGCCATGTCAAAATAAGCGATACAGGGATGCACGTGTGCTGAGAGCTATGGGAAAGAATGACAGAAACAGAGCGTCAGAGTGAAGATGTGATCTCATGATCTGGATCACATATCAAACCAAACAAAGCGAGCTGGAGGCGAGCCAACCGCGGTGCAGTGAAACTGGAGAGAGGGAGGG
>ERZ1740065.1391-NODE-1391-length-14441-cov-6.242806_pt1 | contig 14441 bp, 11 predicted proteins | sample MGYA00581738_ERZ1740065 | MGnify/ENA primary metagenome ERZ1740065 (study PRJEB43018, sample SAMN04849749) | marine metagenome | isolation source: floating plastic debris | place: Pacific Ocean | collected 2008-09-01 | study: EMG produced TPA metagenomics...
GCGCTTATCTCGCTTAATTTGGCGTTCATCAACTTCTTGCCAATCCCGGCGCTCGATGGCGGGCACCTTGCGTTCTACGCTGTCGAAGCGGTTCGGCGTAAGCCGGTCGGGCCGCGAGCGACTGAGTGGGCGTATCGCACTGGCATCGCGCTTGTGCTGACGTTCATGGTGGTGGTCACATTTAACGACGTGACCTCTCTGCCAATCATAGGAGGCTTCTTCGGCAGTTAGCCGTGGAAACGCGACGAACGGGTCTGGGCAAGTCCCTTTGTCCGCTTGATTGCAGCCCCCGCATCGGGCAGAGGCGAGGCAAGCGAGACGGATGACGGGTCGGGGGAGGGCCTGGTACGTTTGCCGCCTTGGGCAAGCGGTTCGGGGAAGGTGACGGCTGTCGTGGTCGAGACCAAGCCCCAACGATGCAGAGACGGGTTGAACGGGAAACTTTACGCACATGATTCGAAGCAAGGCAGCGGGCGCTTCGCCTGCCACTTCAGGCCCGACCACGCCCGTCGGAAAGCTGGCGTTTGCCCTGACCTGCGGCTCAATGCTTGCCGGTGTGCCATGCGTGGCCCTGGCTCAGGACGCGCCGACCGTCGATGGTCAGCCCGCCACATCCCCGACACCGGCGCCAAGCCCCACTCCGGCTCCGACCCCGGCACCATCTCGGAACACGATCCGTACGATCAGCGTAGCGGGCGCAGAACGCCTCGAGCCGACGACCATTCTTTCCTATATCCGTCTGCGCGTTGGGCAGGAATACACCTCAGCTGCGGCTGACCAAGCGCTTAAGGATCTGGGCGCCACCGAATTGTTCGCTGGCAGCTCCACGATCCGTAACGAGAACGGCAATGTGATTATCACGGTCACCGAAAACCCGGTGATCAACCGCATCGTGCTTGAAGGCAATGAACGCCTCGACGCCGAGAAGATCCTGCCCGAAATCAAGCTCGCTCCGCGCCAGATCTTTACCCGGTCCAAGGTTCGCGCTGACGTGGCGCGCATCATCGAGCTGTACAAACGTCAGGGCCGCTTTGCCGCGGCGGTTGAGCCCAAGATGGTGCAGCTCCCGCAGAACCGCGTGGATGTTGTGTTTGAAATCAGCGAGGGGCCCAAGTCGAAGGTTCGCCAGATTAACATTATCGGGAACGAGAAGTTCTCGGACGGTGAACTGCGCGGCCAGATGGTGACCAAGCAAGCGCGCTTCACCCGCTTCTTCAGCTCCAACACCAGTTATGACCCGGATCGTCTGGCGTTTGACCAGCAAAAGCTGCGGCAGTTCTATCTCACCGAAGGCTACGCCGATTTCCGCGTTGTGTCCGCGGTGGCCGAGCTTACACCTGACCAAAAAGACTTCATCATCACTTACGTGGTTGAAGAGGGCGAACGCTACAAGTTCGGCGATGTTGAGGTCGAAAGCCAACTGCGCGACTTTGATGGGGAGGCGATCCAGCGGGGCCTCTCCATGCAGTCGGGCGACTAGTACGACGCGAAAGCGGTTGAGGATACAGTCGAGCAGCTTTCTGAGCTCGCCGGCCGGTTTGGTTACGCCTTTGCCGACGTTCAGCCGCGCTTTGATCGCAACAAAGACGACTTGGAGATGAACATCACGTTCATCTTGCGTCAGGCCCCGCGTGTCTATGTCGAACGGGTCGATGTCAACGGCAACACTTTGACGCAGGACAAGGTAGTCCGGCGCGAGTTTCGTCTGGCAGAAGGCGACGCGTTCAACTCGATTGGCGTTCAGCGCACGACCGCGCGGATCAACTCACTGGGCTATTTCCAGGAGAATTTTGAAGTCAATCAGGTCGAGGGCTCGGCGCCCGATCGGATCGTGCTTGAGGCCAACGTCGAAGAGCAACCGACCGGCGAGTTGCAGTTTTCGGCCGGTTTTTCGTCGATTGAGCAGTTCATTCTCGCGGCCTCGATCCGCCAGCGCAATTTCCGCGGGCGCGGCCAGACGATTGGTCTCTCCGTCAACTATTCGCAGTTTTCGAGCCAAGCCCAGGTGAGCTTCACCGAGCCTTATGTGTTCGACCGCAATATCTCCGCCGGGATCGACGTCTACCGTCGTGACTTCAACAGCTTCAACTTCAATGGCAGCGATCGCAACACGACCTTTAGTCAGGCAACCACCGGCTTTACCGGGCGCCTGGGCGTGCCGCTTACCGAATTTATGTCTCTCGTAGGCAGTTACACGCTCAACTACGATGAAGTCAGCCTCGATGAAGACCTGTTCTTCTCCGATCTTGATGGCGATGGCGTGGCGACCTGCGATCCGCTTTTGGCGGGGCGCTTCTTGTGCGATGCCTTGGGCAATCGCTTGAGCTCGATCGTCGGCCTGAGCCTGCGCTATAACTCCCTAAACTCCGCCTTCCGTCCGACGCGTGGCCAGCAAGTGTCGCTGGGCGCCGAGTTCGCCGGACTTGGCGGAGACGTTCGCTATCTGCGGTTCCGCGGCCAAGCGCGCAAGTTCTGGGGAATTGGCAACACCGGCTTCATTTTCTCGCTCTCGGGAGAAGCGGGCACGATTATCCCGCTGCAGGAGCGCGAGGGAGAAGGCGTCGATGACATCCTTCTGACCGACCGTTTCTTCCTTGGCGAACCGCGCATTCGTGGTTTTGATATTCGCGGTATCGGACCGCGCGTTCTCACGCAGTTCTATCAATTGGATCCGAACACCAACAACGCTGTGCTGGACGACGATGGCAACCCCATCCTGTTTGACGCTGAAGACCAGACCCGCGACGATGCGATCGGCGGTAGGAATTACTACCTTGGCCGCGCTGAGCTTGAGATTCCGCTGGGCAGTGGCGCGCGCGAGCTTGGCCTACGGCCTTCTCTCTTTGTCGATGTCGGTGCGCTGTGGTCGGTGACGCAACCGGTCTTGCAAAACAACCCGAACGGAATTCAGCAGATCGACAGCGACACCGGATTGCCTTTGTTTTCAACCACGGTTGACGGCAATGGCGACACGATCGTGGACACCAATGGCAACGCAATTCGTGTCTTTACGACCGATCCGATTGACGTTAACGGCAACGACAACCGCCGTGAGATCGTGGCCAACTCCAACATTCGCGAAACCTTCCTTGGCGACTCGCCCAGTCCGCGTATCGCGGTCGGCCTCGGTGTTAACTGGAACTCCCCATTTGGCCCGTTCCGGATCGACCTCGCCCATATCGTCCGAAAGGTGGATGGCGATGATGACAAAACTCTGCAGTTCAACGTAGGAACCCAGTTCTAATGAAAACCATAACCAAATCCCTGCTGACCGCCGGCTTTGCGGCGATCACTCTCACCGCCAGTCCGGCAGCCGCGCAGGTTGAAGGCAAGATCGCGACGGTGGATACGACCCGCGCGATTATCGGCACCGAAGCTCTGCGCACCGCCTATGAGCTTGTGACCACGACCTATAAGGCGCAGATCGACCAGCGCACGGCCAAGCAACAGCAGCTTTCCGACCTGCTCAAGCCGTTTGACACCAACGCCAATGGCCGTCTCGACGACGCCGAGCTCCCGGCCGTTCAAAGCTCGAGCAGCTTTGCCCAAATCGGCCAGCTCGAAGGCGAGGTCGCTTCGCTGACCAACCAGATCAACAACGCTCGCATCTTCGCCGTTGAGCAGATCTTCGCCCAATACGGCACCGCGCTTGAGGAAGTCGCGACCGCCCAGCAGATCCAGATCGTTATGCCAGTTAGCACCGTTCTCTATGGCGTGGCGGAAGCGGACATCACCGCACAGATGACCACCGCGCTCAACACCAAGGTGCCCGCCGTGGGCGTCGTGCCCCCTCAGAACTATCGCCCGTCGCAGCAAGGCGCTGGCCTGTTCCAGGAGATCCAGCAGCGCCTGCTCACCGCGCAGCTGATCCAGCAACGCGCGGCGCAACAGCAACAACAGCAGCAAGGCAACACCGAAGCGCCAGCGGGCCGTTAAGGCGCAGCTGCGCGCCACAGGAGAGGGGCAGAGCATGAGCGACGAACCGACGAGCTCGGGCGCGTCCGGGGACGCCATTGTGGACTACGACATCCACAAGATCCTTAAGGCTCTGCCTCACCGCTATCCGCTGCTGCTGGTCGATCGCGTCAAGCGCATCGAGCTGGGCCAGCGCATCCATGCGGTGAAAGCGGTAAGTATGAACGAGGAGTTCTTCCAGGGGCACTTCCCCGGCGCTCCGATTATGCCCGGCGTGCTCCAGATCGAAGCGCTTGCTCAGGCTGCAGCGATCTTGGGTATCGAGACGCTCGAGTTGGCGGGCACCGGCAAGCTTGTGATCTTCATGGGTATCGACAGCGCCAAGTTCCGCGCGCCCGTTAATCCGGGCTGTTTGCTCGATCTTGAGGTTGAGTTCCTCCAATCACGCCGCCAGGTCCACAAGTTCAGCGGAAAAGCGAGCGTTGAGGGCAAAGTCACCTGTCAGGTCGACTTCACCGCCATGATCGCCGATCCGCCAGAGAGCTGATCGCGCGCTGTGTCTGACAGTACCCAGAGCGATCGCCGCAATACCGCGCCCAGCCCGGTGTGGGAAAGCGCCATCTTGAGCCAAAACCGCTTGCCTTTGGCTCCGTTTCCCACTAGGCGCGCCGCTTCTCCACAAACAGCTGCGCCGGTCGGAACCGGTGCGACGCTATGAAGGAACCGAGACGATGAAAGCCGAAGGGCACCCCGATTACCACATGATCACGGTCAAGATGACCGATGGCACTGAGTTTCAGACCCGCTCCACCTGGGGCAAGGAAGGCGACACGCTCGCGCTCGACATCGACCCGACCAGCCACCCGGCCTGGACCGGCGGCAACCGCCAGGTCCAAGAAGGCGGCCGCGTTGCCGCGTTCAACAAGCGTTTTGGCGGACTGTCGCTGAAGAAGTAATCGCTCCCAGAGCCCCTGGCGGCTCACGATGCATCAATAAGGGCGGCTCCATTGGGGGCTGCCCTTTTTCGTTGTCCTCAGGCGAGGGTGGCTGGCTATAAGCCGCTGCTCGGCTTGCGGCCCTTTGCAGACGTCATGCGACGATTGGTTTGAATTCCATATCCAGACCAAAAGCTTTGGGACCCCAGACTTCCAGGCACTCCGGTCGGCGCATAATCGGAGCCGAGCTGTAGCCCAGCACTTTTACCCGCAACCCATAGCGCAACATCTCTCCCGTCAATGGCTCCGCCGTCTCACGATCAAGCACCGTAATCAGCTCCGGCACCAACGCTGCGGGTTGACCGTTCTTGCGAGCGATAATGTATTCGTTCTGGATCTCGATCTCGAATTCATCTGGACCGTTGTCGAGCGGTTTCAAAGTCACTTTACCCCAATGCCAACCGTCGCGGGTTTCGTGTGAAACATCGATAACCTTGCCATCGAAAAGCAAGATGGCATGCCGATCGTCAACTGGCCGATTGAGGTATTCGAGCAGAGTTGCAAACACATCTTCGCTGGCCTCACGCCCCTGCCGGATACAACGCCCAATCGCTAAACTTTGTGAAACCGAACCGTGCACGGCGTGGTCTTTAACAAACTTGCCGCTCATTGGATAAATCGCTGAGAACACCATCGCGCCCAGAGCACCAACTACGGGCCGAAGGGTCTCCTCGGCAAGCCTGTCTGTCAGAACGTCAAGCGTCACGATATTGCCGAGCTCGTCGGTGACAATCGCGGGTGTCGCTTTCGCGCCGTACACGCTGAACGTTGTCATCTCGAGATGCGGGAACGCGCGCCCCATCCCATCAGCATCCACTACGGGAAGGCCTGTGAGCGCGCTCAAAGCAAGCGGGAACATTGAATTTGCCCCCCCAATCTCGGCCGAAATCAAAGCGTCGATTGTCTTGCCGAAGAAGGCCTCCGCCTTCTTTAGCAGGTCCAGCAGATGGGTTTCGCTGACCAGATATTCGACCAAAACGGTGGGCGCGCCAATGCCGGCGATTGAGATGACAAACGCATCATCATCAAGCGCATCGGCGGTGACGACATTGGGGGTTCGTCCATGGGTCAGCTGGTTGTGCAAAAACAGCTCGCCAATTTGTGGATCACCGCCTCCTCCTGCACCCAGGAAGACCGCGCCACGCGCCATATCGCGGATATCATCGGGAGTTTGAATAAGCTTCACGGTGATCTGCCCCACTTCACCCCAATTCGCCAACCGCGTTCACGCGCACTTGAACAGCGGAGGTTTGCATATGGGTCATCGGTAGCTCCTCGATATCGATAATCTCGACCGTTTCTTCGACGGCCCCGGCTGAAACAGCTTTTGCGATTGCGTCCTTTTTTGCGCGGTCCAGGGCATCTTCGCGACCGCCCTTTTCATAGTCATAGAGCTTGTCGATCCGTCCGCTGACCTGCGCGATGGCCGCGCCCACAGCATTGGCAACACCTGCATGTTCTGGACGCAGAAGCCGAGCCGCTCCGCGCAATTCGTCACCGATCAAAATCGAGCCACCTCCAACCAGAATGACATCGACCGGTTTCGCGCTTGAGCGCATCTGATCGATCGCGATCTCGACCTTTTCGCGCATCAGCTGGATCGCCGACTGGACGGTGTCAGCCCGAAGCGAGCGGACCAATGATGGATCGCCCAGACGAACCATGCCAGAGGCCACCGCGACGTCGGTTGCGGTCGTGGTTGAGCCGCCAAACACAAGCGCCTGCGTCGCCAAGTGTAAGCCCACCGATTCAGGGCCAATCGCAAGCGAGCCAATCTCGCCCGTCACGCGCGATCCGCCTCCCATGGCGATTGAGAGGACATCCGGCATTCGGAAGTTGGTTCGCACACCGCCGATGAAGTTCGCGCTGGACGTTTCTCGCGGGAAGCCCTTGCTCAGAAACCCAATATCGGTGGTCGTGCCTCCAATATCTAATACGATAGCGTCTTGCGCACCGGTCAAGAAGCCTGCGCCGCGGATCGAATTGGTTGGGCCCGCCGCGCAGGTAAGGATCGGGTAGGCTTGAACGCGCTCGCCACTGATCAGCGTGCCATCGTTTTGGCTGTAGAGCGGCTTGATCCCAAATCCCATGCTGGCAAGCGCGCCTTGCATGGAGGCGACAACGCCGCGTGCAAAGGGCACCAGGCTTGCGTTGATGATGGCAGCATTTTCTCGATCAACAAGGCCTATCCCGCCCAGATCGGCGGATTTGGTGACGGCAATGTCGGGCGCGATGCTTGCAACAATGGCTTCAGCGCGCTCTTCAAGATCAGGGCGGATGGGGGCAAAGACGCTGGATATGGCCAGCGATTGAACTCCCTCATCGCGCAGCTGGTGAGCGGCTTGCGCAACCGCCTCTTCATCAAATGAGCGATAATCCTTGCCGCTGTAGAAGGCGCCGCCGCCGGTCATGAAGGTGTGATGGCCGGTCTTCTCGATCAGATCATCCGGCCAACAAACCATCGGCGGGACGCCGTCGGATTTCGGCAGGCTGATGCGCAGCGCCGCGGTGATTGCCAGATTTCGCCTTTGTAAGAAGGCGTTCACGAACTGTGTGGTGCCGATCATCACCCTCGCGACTTGCGAAGGGTTGATCTTGGTCTCGGCCAACAGGGCGCTGACCGCTTCGATTACGCCTTGCGCGATATCATTTGATGTGCCGCGCTTCACCGCGCCCACAACACGCGCGCCCTCCATCAACACCGCATCGGTGTTCGTACCACCAACATCAATGCCAAGTCTAAGTCGCGCCAGCTCGAAAGGCTTAGTCGCCGGGCCTGTCATATCAATCCGCTCCGCTGCTGAAAGTGTCGCGCACGGTCTGCCCGCCTCGCATGATCAAGCCGATAGAGCTGTTCGGATCCTCAAACAGAGCGATGTTCTCGACGGGATTGCCTCGGATGGCGATCACGTCGGCCAAAGCGCCCTGTTTGATCACGCCCAGCTCGCCTTGTTTATCCATGATTTCCGCGTTGACGCTGGTGGCGGATCGCAGCGCGTTCAGCGATCCATCGATCTTTGCTCGCTCGCGCAGCTCATCAAGTTCTCGCCCATGCAATTGCCCAAACAGATCAGTGCCCAGACCCAATTTCACGCCCGCTTTATGGCAATGTTCCAGCGCCTCGCCGGCCTGATCTTTGATCTCGGCGAGCTTGTCCAAGGCGGTTTGCGGCAAGCTGGCGACTTCATCGCTGATCGAGGCCATGACCGAGATCGTGGGGACGACATAAGCCTTATGATCGGCAATTATCTGCGCAGTCTTCTGATCGATCAACGTTCCGTGTTCGATAGAGCGTACACCGTTGATCGCGCAGCGCGCTGACGCTGCGGCTGTATGCGAATGGGCCATAACGTAGGTGCGCCAACGTTTGGCTTCCTCGACCGCGACCTTAACCTCATGGTCGGTGAATTGATCCATCCATATGGGGTCGGTGGGTGAAAGCACCCCGCCAGAAATGAACAGTTTGATCTGATGCGCGCCCTTGCGCAGTTCATCGCGCACCGCCCTTCGCATGGCGTTTGCGCCGTCGACAACCTGCGCCAGCGCGCCTTTGTACCCGCACCCGCATATCTCAAATTCGTGCGCTGGCCTCAGGTCGCCGTGCCCGCCGGTTTGAGAGATTGCGCGACCAGCGATAAAGAGCCGTGGCCCCTTGATAAGACCCTCGTCGATCGCTTTCACCAATCCGTAATCGGCTCCGCCTGCATCGCGCACGGTTGTAAAGCCGCGAGCGAGCATCGATTCCAGGTGCTCGCGTGCGTGTTGAGCCAGATGCGAAGGATGCAAGCGATCGATTGCGCCAACATCGAGTGACGGGCTGTTGCAGTGAAAGTGCGCATCGATCAGGCCCGGCATTAACGTCGCGCCTTGCAAATCGACCCGCTTTACATTCGGCGCCAGCGCATCGCGGCTGTCGAACACTCCTGCAATCCGATCTCCGTCGATCAGGACAGCGCGGTGGAATCCGTCCAGCAGGTTCTCGCCGTCGAAAAGGCGAAAGTTGATCAAACCGAGAGCCATGGGCTTACGAACCTAAAAGCTCACCCGCGCTTCCACACCATAAGATGATGGCTGCCCGCGAAAACCGATATCGATATCCAGGCCTGAGAACTCGCGCGGGTTGAAGTCGGTGAAATACCGCTCGCCGGTGAGGTTTCTGCCCCAAAGATAGACGCCATAGGTTTCATTCTCGATCCCCACTCTGAGGTTGAGCAAGTTGAGAGGTTCTTGGATGTCCAGATTGTCGACCTGCCAAAAGCGGTCGCCGCGATGTTCGTAATCGACCCTGAAGAACCCATCCAGGTCAGTGGTGAGCTCGGGAGTGAATTGCGCGCCAGCGTTCAGCGTCCATTGGGTGGTCTTGGGAGTACGGTTGCCTTCATTGCCGGGAAAGACCGTGATAGCTCGAATGTCGCTTTCTGTGGTCCCGACCGCGGCAAAGATCTGGAAATCGCTAGTCGCATAATACTGCGCTTCCAGTTCAAATCCGTATAAGCGCACCTCATCGATATTGTTGATGATCTGAGCGGCTTGCGCTGCATCAACGAAGAAGAACTGAAAGTCGTCGACATTGGACAGATAGGCAGCGCCGTTGAAACGCAGTTTGCCATCCGCCAGTGTCGTCTTGAAGCCGAGCTCAAAGTTTTCAAGCGTTTCATCCTCAAAGCTGCCAAGACCCGGCGCGTTGAAACCGCCCGCGCGAAAACCCGTAGCGTATGTCGCGTAGATCAGCTGCTCATCGGCAAGGTTGTAGGTCAGCGTGATCTTGGGCTGGACCGAATCAAACGACGCCGAGCGCACATTGCCCGTCACCAGATCGGTCTGATCGCGTTCCTCGCGATCATAGCGCAGGCCAGCCGACAGCGTCAGCCCATCCGCTAGATCAACATCGACTTGGCCAAACAGGGCGTAGGAATCAAAGTCGTTGTCTTCCTGGCGGTCGATCAAAAGCAGCGGCGCCACGTCAATCTGCTCGAACGTGCCATCAAGATCGACAAACGCGCGCGTCCTCAGAGCGCGCTGCGTGTTCATGTAGAACGCGCCCGCGATCCAGCGCACGTCCTGGTCATCGGGCGAGGTAAGACGCAGCTCCTGGCTAAACAGTTCGACAAATCGATCCTGGCCTTGTCCGACTTGAATACCCAGCCCCAGAAAACCGCCCGGACTGTCAACTGGGTTGCGAAAGTCGAGATCGCCTCGGTTGACTTCCGACACGTCATTATAGGCGGTGATGCTTGTCAAAGTGGCGAACCCCAAATCCGCATCCCCTTTGAAGGTAACGTCCCACTGCTCGCCTACGGTAAAGCCCAGCAGATTGGTTTGCGGGTCGACAAAATCGTTAGCGTCGCCGCTGAACACCACCGAGTCGAACTGGCTGCCCGCGTCAAAATCGCGGAAAGAGGCGCGAAGATCGAGCTCCAGCCAATCGGCCGCGTCAGCGGTGATGCGACCACGAATGGTGAAATCGTGATCGACGAAATCGACGTTTTCGTCGAGGAAGGTGTTCGTGATACGGCCGTTATCGGTGACATAGACGCCCGACACGCGGAACTTCACATTCTCGCTGCCAAGCGGCCCGGAAATGCCCGCTGACAGATTAACCGCATCGCCGCGGCCATAGCTCGCACTCGCAAAGCCTGAAAGATAATCAGTGGGCTCGCGGGTAACGATGTTTACAGCGCCACCAATCGCGTTGCGCCCATAAAGAGCCCCTTGCGGGCCTTTGAGGACCTCAATTCGCTCAATATCGAACAAGTTCTGATTGAATTGCTTTTGATCGTTTTGCGGCACGCCGTCGATGATGATCGCAACCGGCGCATCCGCGTTGTTGATCTGTGTCACGCCGCGAACAACAACAAAGGTGTTGTTGTAGGTATCTGAACTGTCGAGCGACATGTTGGGAGTGAGATTTACAAAATCCTGGGTGGACTTGATATTCGCATCCTCAATCACTTGTGATGTATAGGCCGTCACCTGCGCGGGGACTTCCTGAAGGTTTTCCGCACGCCTTTGGGCGGTCACAATGATCGGGGCGGGACGCTGTTTCTGTTCCGTCTCCTGATCGGCGTCAGCGCTAGTTTGCGCCATTGCAGCGCTTGGCAGTGCGGCGAGGGCAAGGAAGCTGCTAGCCGAAAGTAGAAGTGTGTTTCTCATAATATCGATCCTTCCAGAGAACGCCATTTTCCAAGTCTCAAAAGATGACGCTGATCCAGCGACTGTCGTTTGCTGCGGATATGAAGCGGACACGCTCATCGCGTGATGGCCGCCGCCGCCCCAGCACAACAGCAGGCAAGCACCAGCAGACCGATGCGGATGGGTGTGGCATCTTCGCCATAGGCAGCGATCCCCACACCAATCATGGTGAGTGGTATCAGCGCAGAGAGCAGCGGAATCAGAAGCGAAAGGTCGTTGCCTTGGGCGACAAGTCGGGCCAGGAACCACAAATGGATACCGAACAAACCGAGGCAGGCAAACGTTGGAAAAGGGCGTGAGAAGGCTTGTGTCGCCGGCAGCAGGCTTAGCGCGCCAATATTGGCGGCAAACACCGCCAAGAACTGAAAAGCTGTGGTAGGTGACACGAACCCCAAGAAATTCCTCCTGCCTTGCTTTTGTGCTGGGTCGACCACATTCTAAGCAAGCCGCGCGGTGGGGGATGTGGTCAAATCCTTGGGGGATAGCCTGATCGCCCGGACTGGCTAGACCTGCGTTGAGCGAGCGCCCGTCTTGGGGTTGATAGGGATAAGGTGAACCACACTTGGCGCTGATTGATCGAAAGTTTCGACCTCCCAAGGCGTTGCGCCATCAGGTCGTCAGACGCGAATTGATCGAGCGCGCGATGGATGGGGACCACTATCCGCTTACCGTCTTATTGGCTCCGGGGGGCTTCGGGAAAAGCACCTTGCTGCGCCAACTCTCTGACCAGTTCGAAGAGGCAGGTAGCCGCATCGCATGGTTGACCTGCGAAGCCTCTGACCGTGACGCTGAAAGCTTGATTCAATCGCTGCGCCTTGCCTTGGCGCGCTGCGACAATGCGTTTGCCTTATGTCGACCCACGATTTCAGCGATCCTTGCAACGATGGATGATCTGACGAGGCCGCTGGTCCTTGTCATCGATGATTTTGAGCTGGTCGATGGCAACGAGGCGTACACGGTCATTGAGATGCTTGTGGCGCTGCTGCCGCCTGGTCACCGGATACTGCTGGGGTCACGGCACTTTGACGAGGCACAGCTTGCCCGCTTCCTGGTTGATGAATCCGCCATTGTCATTGACGCTAAAGCGCTGGCTTTGTCAGAGGCTGAATCGCATGAATTGCTCGGCCGGTGCTGCGATACGACCACCATAAGGCGGGTCCGCGAAGCGTCAGAAGGTTGGCCGATGATGCTGCAACTGGCTCGGATTAAGGCCGATCAACCCGGTGGAAACACCACTCTTCTTGAAAATCTGCTGCGCCCGCATTCTGAGCTCTTTGGCTTTCTCGCACAGGAAATCGTCGGCACTTTGCCCCTTAATCAAGCCGAGCTTTTGACGGATTGTTCGGTCGTCGAATACATTGATGCAGACATCGCCGCGGCGTTGACCAAGAACGACCAGGCTCACGCTATTCTTGCCGCAGCAAGCCAGTTGGACCCTTTGATCACAGCTCAGTCCGAACCGGCGCTGACGATCAGATTGCACCCCGTGATGCGCGAATATCTTCAACAAGCGCTGTCACGACGCGGGTCGCGAGCGATCGCAAAGCTCAATATGCGCGCCTCGCAGCACTTTGCGGACAAGGGCGATATTTTTCGCGCCATTGAACATGCCATGAAAGCCGACAATCCTGACTTTGCGGCTGAGGTCTTTGAACGCATTGGTGGGCCACTGGCTATGTTGAGCCATGGTCCAGCCAATGTATCGTCCTTTCTCAGCCAGTTGCCTCGCCCACTGATTGAAGGGCGCACCGGGCTTTGTGGCACTCAGATTATTCGCAGCGTCACCTTGGGTGACAGTCTGAGCGCCGAGCGGCTTTACCACACTTTCGCCCGTTCGCTGGTTAGGGATCAGCAAATCGGGCCGATCAATTCTCAGGAAATAGCCTCTCTGGTCGAGTTAAGTCGGCTGGTGCTTACTGATGCCTGCGCCTCCATCACGGATTTCCTTGAGGACCGTTTGCCTCTGCTCGAAATGGAAATGCGTCGCTGGGCCGATGATGAGCCGCGCCTTTTGGGTGTCTTTCTGGCCTTCAAGTTCTTTCTTGAGGCGCGGCATGGATCAATCGTCGAGGCGCGCAAGACCGTCGAGGAATACGAAGAGGTTTGCGATCGCCTCGCATACTCGTCCCAATTGCCTTCGATCTCCCCGCATCTGGGCATCTTGGCCTTCCATGCGGGGGATTTCAAAAGGGCCAGTTGGTACTTCAGCGAGAGTCTTGCGCATCATTGGGACGGTTTTGTCGGTCGTGAGGAACTTCTTGTCAGAGTGGGCAACAGCTTGCTGGCCAACATGTTCTACGAACAAAACCAACTCAGCGACGCCCTAGCCAATATCCGCGCCATCCCCGAAGTCCGCGAGGCGACCTTTAGCGAGCTGATTCTGGCCCACGATATCACCATGGCGCGCTGTCTTGCCCTTGAAGACGAACCGGCAAAGGCTCTTGATCATCTGGATCGCGCGTACGGGTTGCGCAAACTCTATGGCCTCAACGCCGTTCTGCCAGCGCTGGATTGCTTGCGGGTCGAACTCTTGGCGCGCGCCGGGGATCTTGCGGGCGCGCGGGAGCACTATGAGCGCTGCAAACTAGCCTCTATCTGGGAGGCAGAGCGCGAGCGTAGCTATTGGAATTGGGGTTTCGTTGATGCGTATTTGCGCGCGGCCGCGCTTTTGTTCACGGCAGACAATGCACCGGAGGCGCTCCTCGCTCTTGGTCAGGACATCTTCGCCCAAGCTGAAAAGACGAGCCGGGTCCTGATCGCACAAGAGGCGCGGATCGCCATGGCCAACGCCTATATGCAGCTGGAGAACGAGGAGGCCGCGCGAACATGTCTAGAGCGATCTCTTCATGTCCATCGCACGGCGGGCATTGTCAGACCCTATTTTGACCTCGCATCAAACCTTGCCCCGATGCTTGAGAAGATGCGCAAGGCCAGCACGGATGATGAGACCGTCCATCATCTCGACCGAACCCTTGCGCTGTGGGATGAGACCATAAAGTCCAAGGGCCTAAGCCGGTTGCTGACCCCTCGCGAAAGCGACGTTTTGGGTGAATTGGCCAAGGGCAAACCGACCAAACTGATCGCCCGCAGTCTGGGCGTGTCGCCGGAAACGGTTAAGCATCACCTCAAGAACATCTTCGTCAAACTCGAAGTCGAAAACCGCAAGGATGCGGTCTCAGAGGCCTATCGTCGGGCACTCTGATGAATTTGGCAGAATTGTCCGCTTTCACCCCCACCAGCTGACCCATATGGGCGACGCCCAGTGGGCTAGAAACGGACGTTCCGCTCACGACCCAATATCGGACGTTCAGTGTGTTATCGAAACCGCTGAACAGCGGA
>ERZ1740065.1392-NODE-1392-length-14436-cov-8.701064_pt1 | contig 14436 bp, 12 predicted proteins | sample MGYA00581738_ERZ1740065 | MGnify/ENA primary metagenome ERZ1740065 (study PRJEB43018, sample SAMN04849749) | marine metagenome | isolation source: floating plastic debris | place: Pacific Ocean | collected 2008-09-01 | study: EMG produced TPA metagenomics...
GTATCTGCAACAGACGCAACAGATTTCGTCAGCGTCAGCTCAGGGTTCGGCGGTGTAACGGAACCAAAAACGAAGAACACACCGTCGCCCCCGTCACGTGCCCCTGGCTCGAAGGATAATCTGAACCTTTCAATGCGTATGTTGGGATTGCCGACAACAGCAAACTCATCAAGCGGTACAACGGCAAGAAACGCATCCTGCCCAAATCCAACCTCTCGTCCTGTCGAGGTATAATCTGGTGTAAGCGCATCAATAGTAACCGTACCCAAAGAGTTTCCATCGGTATCGAAGGCCTCAACGAATTGCGTATTGTTTCCATTCCGTTCTGTGATCAGAAGAAACAATTCGGGGCTTGGCTGGACCGGCGTTGCATACTGGAATTCGAAAAAGCCAGGCGCACCGAACAAGTCATCCACCTGCTGGTAAGCGTTCAACTCGGCATTTGAAAACACATTGGCCAACATTTGAGCTTCGTAGTCTGGGTCAGTGATTACAAATGCGCCCGGTATGTCGAAAATGCGCGACGTAATATCGACCGTCGGGCTTGTAAATCCGTTGACGATGAAACCAGATGGAGTGACGAAATCGGTAAAGGTAATGGCACCAACAGTCAGAGATGTCAGCACGTGCGAGCATCGGTCATTATCATTTGCTGGAGTTACACACTGTGTATCCGCTGGATTTGGATCTGTCGTGCTAATGGTAAACGAGAAGGTTCCGGTTTGCAGAGGGTCAGCGACGGCCGGGCCTGAAAACGCCAAAACGCAAAGGAAAATCCAGCACGAAACATTCCACAGAATGCTGCGAGCGACTGATTGCGCCTTAGTAGCAAGATCAAGGTTCATGGATGCACTGCTCCCACCATTCTCGTTCGGGCGCTCGTTCACTCAGCGCCCAATTTTTAATCGCCATAGTTTTGAACCCGCCTCTTATGTCAATGGTTGGATCTTCGGATAGGTCTTCGAACCACCAATTTTGTGCGATTATACAACACAAACCCTACAAATAGATGAGTGAGCTTAAGGTGATCATCCACTGCCAGAAGCCTCTACCTTGAGTTGCATCAGGAGTCATCGGCCAGACAAATAGCATTTGGTTGGCGCAGTCAGATATCGCTGAATTGTTCGCTGCAGTATGGCAGCGTGTCTGCGCGCCGGCAGCGGCAATTCCCTCATTTGCGCGCTGAATTATGATTTCTACAGCCGTGACGGCGCTAGAATGTGCTTCAGTCCTGATGTCGCACCTGTCCGTCGTCAGGGATTTTGGGACAGATGCTCGCCTGAGCTAAGAGAGGATCTGGCTCATGTGGTTCGTGTGATTGAGCAAAGCAAAGCGCAAGACCACGGGCCGGTGTAGTCGGCTTCAGGTCTTCGCAGTAAAGTAGAAGGCGGCCTGATCGGCGGAGCCAAGACGATTGGTTAACGTCGCAATCCGACGGGAACGGCTCCACCCGAATACGCTTTGCGTGCCGAGAGATGCGATTGGTTGACCCGTGTGCGGCCGCATTCCCGCCAGGGTCGCCTCGCTCCCGGTAACCATGAAGCTCGTCGAATCGAAGGCGACATCTCTGGTTTCAAGCCCGACCCTGTCCGCAAGCGCTTTCATGCCCGCTGGCGAATAGAGATGCGCATGGCGTGGCGCGTCGAGCTGCACCCAGTAGCCTCCGTATTTGCGCCATCCATAGCTTGCGCCAAGTGGAATGCGGACGATCAAAACACCGTTGTCATCAAGTTTATCCTTGAGGGCGGTCAAGGCCGTCTCGCCGTCCGGGATATGCTCGAAAGCATGGTGGATTGTCACCAGATCGAAGCGTCCGTCGATATCCTGAACATCGCCCTTTATCAGCCGGACGGATCCCGATGTCGCGTTCGCGGGCAGGAAGGGGTCGACCCCGGTCAGATTGGTAAAGCTTTGGTCTGAGAGTTCTTTGAGCCATTTTCCCGCCCCGCAGCCAACATCGAGAATTCGGGCGGACTTCTGCAAGGGTCGACCGATCTTTCCGTCGATTAATCTCCGAATGGACCTGTGATGCGGGCCCGGCCAAACCAACGATATCGCCCGTCCTAGAATGCCCCGCCCCGCGAGTTCGAACCGGTTTCGAAGACCAATGATCCGACGCTCCACAGATGATGGCGTTTTGCCCTCGAAGGAATAATAGCCATCGCCGTAAAGTGCGGCCTCATCACCCGGATCAAGCAGCAGGTCCATAGAGCCGCACTCTGCACAGACCCGATAACGAAACGTCTTGATGACGCTGTTATCCACCCCGGCAACGCCTGTTGCATCCACGAGAACTGCGCGGTTGCCCTGTTCGTTGCGACAAGCGTGACAGCGCCCTTCAACTGGCCCGTCATCAATGACATAGGGAACCGCCGCGAATACATTTGCCGTCACGATCCCCGTATCCCTCTTTCTTTGCTTGCCTCGCAGCCGGAAAAAAAGCACTGGATTTCAGTGTCCAACCAGGCCTTCCGACATATAGACAATTCCAAATTGCAGGTTAAAAAACCGGGTCAGTGCGTTCCAAAAAACATGTTGCGTGCCCTTCGGATCACATGTCTCTTGTGGTCGCCTTTGTCCAAACGCGCCTGGGTTCTATCCATTGTCAAACGGCCTGTCAGCCAGACCCGTGAGGATTGCGCGTGCAGATGCCGTTTCACCGTGAAGAAGGCTGTTCAGAGACGCGGCCAGCCCCAAACCGAAAAGCGACACCAGCCCCAGTGGCGCATAGGTTTGACTATAGCGTCGCCGTGCTCGCCAGAGATAATAGGACGACGACGGGCTACGTGTCCGACCATGGGTTTTTGAGCCTGTGGACAACCCTTTCTTGTGGTACACGATGCTTTCTTCAGCCAAAACCAGGGAGAATTTGCCTTTTGCCCGCGTGGCCCAATCGATTTCTTCGCAATAGAGAAAATATGCCTCTGACATGAGCCCCACAGTCTTAAGAAAGTCCCGCGAGACGAGACAAGAGGCACCCGAGATATATCTCAGTTTCGCTTCCAGAGCGCGCCAGTCGAGATCATCGCTGCGCTTTTTGTCAGCGGCCAGCCGTCTGGAGAGACCGAGCATAGGATAACTCGCACAGCCACCGGCTTCCTGGATGACGCTCGGATCTTCGTAGTAGCACAGAAGAGAACCGCAAAGACCCGCGCCCTCCACAGCCTTTAGACGCGATACCAGATGCGTCAGGGCGTCCGCTTCAACGACGGTATCCGCGTTCAGAACCCAAAAGAAATCGAAGCCATCATCTAACGCCCGCCGCAGGCCCGCATTGTTGCCAGCGGCAAAGCCCAGGTTTGAGGGATTTTCGATCACAGTTATGCGGGCCTTCGTGGCAGCCTCTGCCAAAGGGCCGGCTGTTGTCGTAAAGCCTGGCGGCGTAACATACGTCGCAAAATCCGGCCGCGCGGGAAGAATGCAAAGCTCTCCTCGTGCCCATTGCTGCAATCGCTCAAGGGAGCCGTCGGTGGAGGCATTGTCACACACATAGATATGGAAATTTGGGTACTCCAGACGCGCGAGGGATTCGAGGCATTCGATCGTATCTGCCCAGGCATTCCAGTTCAAAATGACTATGGCGACGGCAGCCGCCTCAGGCATGGTCTCAGCGTCGGGTACGACCGTCATATCTTTTCCCCTGCGCACTGATCGTCGCGAAGGATAATGCTGGCGAACTTGCTCCAGGTCAGGTCCTTGGCCGTCCGACCGGCCGCTTCGCTCGCATCAGTCAGAGTTTCTTGGTCCAGTTGATCAATGGTCGCTGCAAGATCGGCGGCATCCTCGGTTTTGAAAAGCCACCCGGCCCCGGACTTGCTCAGGATCTCAGAAAAGCCCGGCAAGTCGGAGGCGATGATCGGTTTTTGATAGTGAAAGGCAAGCGACACGACACCGGACCCCGAGACCGCACGGTAAGGAAACACCACCGCATCCGCCCTGGCGAAAAGCTCTGCCATCTCATCATCGCTCACATATCGCGCCAAAAGCTCCACTGCGTGTTCGGGCCCGAGACGATCTATCTTGGCTTGGGTTTCTTCCTCATTCTGCCAGAATTCGCCAGCGATCGTCAGGGAGACGTCGTCACGCGTCACCAGCGACATCGCATCAAGCAGAATATCAAGACCTTTGTAGGGTCTGACCAAGCCGAAAAACAAAAGCTCCAGCTTGGACCGCCGCGTCAAACGCCCCGTCGCGACGGGCACGTCGTCAAAGGTGGGATGCGGAAATATGTCAGCCGGTGTTTTGGGAAACCGGGTCTCAAGTTCTTGAGCCAGCGCGACATTATGGGTCACAAAACGGTCTGCAGCGCCCAACTGCCATGAGGTCAGTCGATCCTTTAGCGCATGTGCTTCGTGGTCATACGCGTTGTGGACGATCATGCAGACCTTGCAGCGCGCTACAGATAGCTGGCGAGCGATCCAGCCAAGTGCCGGTGCGACAGGAAAGGTCCATGCTGGCATGACTAGGGTTGAGGGACCCCAAAGTTGGATTTCCCGCGCTGTTCTTCGCCAGGTCAGTGGATTGGGGCCGCTCAGACTTTCGGCGACGCCGCTTGCCTGGTCGGCTTTCGAGATGTCGCGTTCGGACCCGCCGGGATAGAGGAACGTGGGATATTGCTTGGAAAACCCCCATCGTCTCACCTCGACGTCTTCGCGCGCCTCAAAGGCCCGCGCGACCGCGTCGGTGTGCTTTGCAATTCCACTGCGGATCGGTGGATATGGTCCGATCACCGCGATCTTGTGACGATCATGTGCCGATTGGGTCAGAGCACAGTTCCTTTCCCCGGCAATACGCTTGGGTTCTGCGTGGACTTATGAAAAACCTCTATGTCCAAAAAGTCGCGCCATCAATCGCCCAGGCATCTCAGGCGGCAATTAGCGTTTCGTCTGAGTTTTTCAGGCGCTAATTACAACAAAGCTGGATGTTTTCCCACATGCGGCGCCGCGAAGCGTTCCCAAGACGGCAGTAAGGAACTAGTTGCTTTATCGCGGGTGGTAGCAACAAACGACAGGCCAGCCATGACAGCGGCTCCAATTCCCCCAGAAGGCATTCCGGCACAGGCTCTTGGGCAATCCGATAGTATCGGGCGCGGTCGCATTGCCCCTCGGCGTGGATCCTCGGTGCGCAAACGACCTCGCGTAGGGCCCGTATGCTGATCCCGAAACTTCCCCAGACCGCCCGCACGAAGATCGTGAACGTCGGCTGGATGCTCGGGGAGCGCGGCATAGCCGTGCTGATCGCGTTCTTTGTGATGACCCTCGTGGCGCGCGCGCTCGGGCCCGAGGGGTTCGGTGCCTATGTCTATATCTTCAGTCTCACCATGCTTTTGGGGCCGATCGCGCATTTCGGCATGTCTGAAATCCTCGTCCGCGAAAGCGTTGCACGACCGACGGACCGTCACGCCGTGTTTGGGAGCGCGATGGCACTGACGTCCTTTTTCGCGTTCATCGGCGTCCTCTCCGGGATTGCCATCGTGGCGGTTTTCGGAGGCCCACCCGGGGTCACGCCATGGCTCATGCTTTTGGCTTGCTCGCAGCTGATGGTCATCCCGATCGAGACAACATGGGCCTGGTTCAAGGCAGACGAGCGCATGGGGCTGGTCGTGGTGCCCCGTAGCATTGTTGCCCTTGGCATCGCCGTGACCGCGATCCACCTCGTACAAAATGGATACGGGTTGGACGCCTTCGTCGCTTTGAGGGCTTTGGAGCAGGGCTGCATTGCGGTCTCGGCACTTGCCGTTTTTGCCTGGGCGACCGGTGCGCTTCATCGCCTTAAGATATCCTGGCGCGAAATCCGCCATCTTTTCTCTGCGGGCTTGCCATTGATGATCTCGATGCTGGCAACGATCCTCTACATGCGCATCGATCAGGTCATGCTGGGCCAGATGGCCACCGCCGATGAGCTTGGTCGCTACGGGCTTGCGGTGCGTGTATCGGAAGTGGCGCTGGTCGTCCCTATGGCGCTTGGCACGAGCTTTTTCGCCAGCATCATCCGCGCCGAGGCACGCGGCACGCTTCCAGAACAAAGCCAGCGACTTTACGACGCGATGACGCTTGCGACGCTCCTCGCTGGGCTAACGCTTGCCGTCGCCGCGATCTTCCTCTTTGAGCCTGTCTTCGGCGCGGCGTTTGCTGATGGCCTCTGGCCTACTCTCATTCTCATTCTGGGCCTGCCCTTGTATAGTTGGGGCATTGCCCGGGAAAAGGTGCTTCTGGCGCGGCGTCAATACTGGCTCACACCGGTTATCGCGCTTTGTGGGGCCGCGTTGAACATCGGGCTGAACCTTGCACTCATCCCACATTTTGGCGGTATCGGTGCGGCCTGGGCCACGGTCGCGACCTTTCTCGCCACAGCCCTTGGCGTGGCCATCATTGTCCCAGCCTTGAGGTCCGACGCGAGTGGCATGCTGCGTTCGCTCAATCTCTGGCGCGCCACGCAAAGACTGCACCGCGCCCTTGCATAACCGTCAAAGCCGCCAGAATCCGGCGTAAAGCCAGTTCTGGGGCAGCACGCCCTCTTGCTGCACAGCGTCTGTGTGCCAGATCAGTCGCACGTCAGTGCCTAGAGGGCCGCTTATCGTGACGGGCCCGCTTCCCTCGATAAGGTCACCGTCCGATACGCGCCGGCCGTCGATGATCAAATCAACCGGACTTTCCAGGCGGTATCGCCCTGGGATAGGCAGCGCATGCGCCGCCGTCTCGGACCCAAGCGTCATCTCGAGGCCCGCAAGCCAAATGGTACCGGAGTAATGAATGTAAGATGCCCTCAATACGGCCTGGTCTTCGGGCAAAAGCGCGTGGGGATCATCGGTCATTTCAGACGCGGTCATCGTTTGATGGAGCGCCCAGCGATTGGTTAGGAGAAGTGGCGGCGCGTGTTCTTCGAGGTAGGCGGCCATGACCGGCACGCCCACGCCGTGATAGCCCTCAATGCCCCAGCTCGACATAAAGAAAAGCTCACGCGGGAAGGTTGAGATCATCGCGTTGTGATCAATGTAGTGGACGGGCTCAGGAAACAGGCGGTGGACCTCGGCAATGGTCGCACGCTGCAACGCTGCATGCTCGCCAAGCGATCTCATACCCTGCCAGAACCCACTCACCAGCGATAGGGCGATAGCGCATGCCAAAACCGGGCCACGCCCGACGCGCATGGCCCCGAAAGCGACGATGACCATCAGAGGTGGCACGATAAAGGGAAAGAAATACGCGAATGCATTGCGATACAAAATCACCGATGCAATGAGTGGCAAGGCAAAGGACAAAAATAGGATACCCCGTCGGAGGCTTCCCGCGCACAGCAGTCCGATCACAGCCAGTGTAGTGGGGCCAAGCGATAGAAGCGCCCATAAAAGCGCGGTGTTGGTTCGCGGAAAAAATCCCGATTGCACCAGGGTTTTGCTGGCTGCGGCACCAGCGTTGTCCAAGGCGCTTGCCTCGGGCGGCGCGGGTAGGGACGCGACATGAAGCGCGAAAAGACCTGCCGCAATGGGCAGAGCAATCAGACCGGCCAACACGATCCGTCCTACGACGGCGAGACGATCTGACCGCCAGAGCAGTGCGCCCAGAAAGGCCGGAAGATAAAGCGCCGACTTGATCGTCACCAGAACGGCGAGCGTGCTCAAAATCGCGACTGCGAAGATCTGCCAAAGCGACATGCGCCCGGTCATCACGATCGCGAGCGCCCCCATCAGACAGGCCGCCGCGATTGGGTCGGCGCGAAAGCTGGTGCCATGGGCCAGGGCGAACCCCGACGTCAGGAACGCGAGAACAGCGATATCCGCAGTGCGGCGGTCGCCCAGCTGCGTCGCAATCCGGTGAATGGACCAAGCCGTCCAGGCGAACAGCCCGGTCATGCAAAGCCGGGCCACGAAAATCTGTGTCATTTCGGTGCCCGGTACTTGCGCAAGCCACCCGAAGAGATGAACATGGAACGTCTGCATCGGGGTTTCGAGACTTCCGGCGAGATGCTCATGGATCCGCGAGAGAAAATAAAATTCGTCCCAGTTGACGTTCCGCGTCCAACTCAGGACCACGAGAAGTGAAAATCCCAGCAGAATTGCCCCTCGCACCACCACTGATGAGGTCAGCAGGTCGGATCGGTTGGGCCCTCGCGCTGTGCCCGCCAGCGTCGCCTCAGGAAACATGGGCGCACTCGGCAAAGCGTATTGCGATGGCGAGAGTTTCCGCTTCATTCAGCGCGGGAATTTGAACAATCAGTTTCATGACATCTCGTAGCGATAAGAACCGTTTCCAATGTCTGAACAGTTTTTACGGCAAGAATGCGGCTTGCCTTGGGAATTGTTGCCACTCTTAGATGTTTTCATAGACCGTCGCGCGTTATCGCCTGGCGCGCCGCAATCGCGATCCGCGAAGGGATGAAGGTCATGGCTGGCCATCTAGGTACCGACTATCCGTCGATGAAGTAAACCCGGCTACTAGCGAAACCGACCGTTTTAAGCGAGAGGGTTTCAGCAGTAAGTTTGTGTCAAAGACCTTAGCGCTCAGATTTGAGAAGACGCTAATGGTGCAGTTCTGTTAGACCCGACGTATGCTAATCTGGTGCGAAGAAAAGAAGATTTGAAGCGAGGATTGAACACGCAACGTCGACAGACGCGTGAGCCCCGGTTGCAAGCTCTTTCGCAAAACGAAAAGATCTAGACGGACTTTGGCACAGACAAGGCACTGTTCTACCCCGATGGAGGCTATTGGTCTTGCCCAGAAATGTTGGTCTAGTGTGCCAGCCTCGAAGTTTGCGAACGCGGCGCACGCTCTGATCTCGGTTGGTTAGAGAGCCGCTGATATGGCAAAACCCATATGTTTCTCTCATCGGCGATAACGATTTTTTGCCGAGCTAAAAGAAAGTGGTCATGGAACACGTGTAACGAAGGGCCGCTTTAGATAGTGCATTTCGCAGCGCCATCGATGCGCTGCTGACAGCCCAAAATCTATGCGAACGCGGCGTCGATTTCGACATGCTCACTTTCTCAATCGATGTGCATGGCGAAATGGGGGAGGTTTTCTACGGCAGCCGCCATGTCACCGCCGGACCTCATGGCGAGGGCTTCCAAGGGCTGGGCGATGAGGCGTCGCAGCGCTCGTCTAAGGCGTGGTCATTGAGGTCACCGTCATCCTGCGCCATGGCCTCAAGCCTGTGGATAACATCAGTCTCTGTCTTGAGAATTTCCGTCCGGGTCCCTAACTCTAACAGCAACAGATCGCACTCATTGGGTTTTAGGTTGTTCCCCTCCGGTGCAACATTCCACTTCTGACATTCGATCATCGCGCCCAGTGTGAGCCATACTTATGCCTACATTGTTCGCTATCGCTGTACTTAAGTTGGTTTCAATGGGAGCTGTAGAGATCAATGTCGGACATCCACGTTCCAGGCACAGCCGAACATTCCGGCGGCTTGAAGGTACGGCACAACACTATGTCATCGCTGTCAGCATACCGGTTTCGGGGGTTGTTCTTACTGATCTTCCTGTTTCTGTACCCAACGCTGGCATTCTTCGGTCCACATCAGGAACGTGCGGAATTTTACCCATTCTTCTCATGGAACCTGTTCGCCCACAGCTCGAATTCCAAATCAGATGCTGTACTGCTTATTCACGAGATCGATGGCCGTCGCATTGATCCGCCAAGGACTTTCTATGAGTTGACCGGCGAGTTTGCAGCCGCGCGCAGCCAGGATATCCGTCTTGCAAAAATGCTTGATAACTACGTGTACGCTGTCCTCAGCAACAGCGAAAGCGGTGTGCAACCTATGAAAAGCGTTATCGAGAACAGGTTTCTCGCGGACAAGTCGGATGTTCGTTATGACATCGCTGTCATCACGTATGATCCGATCGAGAGATACAAAATGGGTGTCATCAATGATGTTCGCGTGATTGCCTCCAATCACAAGGTTGCGCCATGACTTCCGTACTTCGAAGATTTCGACAATACGTCGGATGGTCATTCCCGTCTCATGGTGGTTTTCAAAGTATCGCCGATAAAGTTCTACAAGCGGAACGGATAATTATCGTATATTATGCGGCCAGCATATATATTTCTGCGGCTCTCGTTATTGAGATTGGTGCGCTTACCCGTGACACTGCTCAAGGCGCATGGGACTTTCTGTGGCCGCTCGTTTGGGTCGACTACTTTGATGCCAACCTTGTCCTTGAGTTGCTATCGATTTTGACGCTCGTTGGTGCACTCGCGGCTTTGCAATTTCGCAGATACAGATTGGTCCGCCTCGTCTTTGCGCTCCTTTTCTTCCTAACAGCGACATCCGTGAATTCAACTGGCGGAATAAACCATCCATACCACGCCTGGCTGATGACCGGCTTTGTATTTGTGTTGTTACCAGACGGCCGGATCGAAGAGTTCAGCCGTGCGAGCAGGATGTCGTATCTGACCGTATTGTTGACCGCTCAAGCGATGTTTATGCTGACATATACAATGGCAGGGCTCTGGAAAGTTGTTCTTGGGGCCGTGGCTTTCCTGGCCGACATACCCGGGAATTTTTCATCTATGGCGCTTTCCTGGACGATTGCGAACCGGTCGCTTCAGACGGGTACAAGCCCGCTCCTCGCCGACTTCGTGGTTCTCAACCCTCTGGTCGTTTGGCCTGGTTTCTTGGCAGTCATGTATGTGCAAGTCTTCGCGCTTGTCGCTACATTTCGCCCGCGACTTCACGTTTTGTGGGCATATGCATTGATTTCGTTCCACATCGGGACATGGTTAACAATGGAAATCATCTTCATCCAACATGTTCTGCTTTTGACAATTCTCTTCGTCATGTCCCCGTTTGCCCCGAGAAACGAAGAAATGTCTAAATTGATCCGAGATCTACCGTTGGCAAAAGTGCCATTTCTCATAGCCGAACGGATGCGGCAGAAGGTTGCTCTAAAAGCCAGGGTTACGTCATGACGAAATCTCAAGTCGAAATATTTTATGACGGCGACTGTCCATTCTGCAGCAACTACGTTTCTCTCGTGCGCTTGCGCGAAACCTACGACGTAACCTTGATTGACCTTCGCACACGCCCGGACTTGGTCTCGGATTTTTTAGAAGAAGGTATGGACGTTTCGGAGGGAATGATCGTTCGATTTTCCGGGGCAAGTCACTATGGCGCCGACGCGTTGGTCGCTCTCAGTATGGCCGCTTCTGCAAATGGAGTGCTGAACAGGATTTCAGCAATGGTGTTTCGATATCCTAAGGTTGCACGAGCACTCTACCCGATAATGAAGTTCGGCAGGCGGGTGACACTGACACTCTTGGGTCTTTCTCCGAAAATTCAAACCGCCAAGTAACCACAGAAACCGGTAATGCCACCGTATTGTACCCGTCCAGGGAAGGCGCTCAAGCAACACCAAATAAATGTCGAGAGGTCTGAAAGCCTTCGTCAGCCGTCCGCTGATGTCCGAAATCCATTTTCGAAACTCGGCTATATCTTCGCGTTCGCTATCTTTAAAACAGCCTCAGCGGCGTGAAGGGTGCCGCGATGTTTTTTCATCCGTGCTGAGGTTTCTGCCAGATGCGCATTCATCGCGTCATTTTTCAGGAGCTCAATGATCGTGGATTTTAAGCTGGCTTCGGTCCAGGTCGCGCGATCAACGGACAGTCCCACTCCGGTTTCGTTGCATCTTTGAGCGTTGTCGTGTCCATCCCAGCAGTAAGGCATCACCAGGGACGGGACGCCGTAATACAGAGCTTCACAAAAGCTGTTGTTGCCGCCGTGATGAATGAACAGGGCGCATTGCTCAACGACGGAGGGCTGCGGAAACCAACTGCCTAGAATGACATTGTCAGGAACCGCATCATAGCTTTCGAGAAAACCGCCCACATTGACTAGGAAACGCGCTGGTAAGTCGGCGAAAACGTGAATCATTCGGCCAATAAGATCCGTGTCGCTGGCGCCCAATGAGCCAAAACTCATGTAAATGAGGGGGCCTACATCTATGGCAAACTGCGGTGGTTTGAAGTGTCCTTGGTCTCGGACACATCCATCAAGGAAGACAAATTGCTTTTCCGAAAGTGCATCAGCCCGTTCGTAACGCACGGCCTCTGGCGAGAGCAGGAGATTAAGCCAGGGAGACGTTTCCAAGAATGTCCCGGCCGGCAACACATGCAATCCTTTTGCCTTGCGAAAGTCGTTGTAGCGCTGATGTTGCGGGCGGATGTTGGAAAGATAGGATTTTTGAAACCTGTGGCATGCCTCCGTGTCGCGCGCAGACAGCCCTGAAAGATAGGGCGGTACCTTGGGGTCGGGTATCTCTGTTTCGGCGCATGAGACGACACGAACCCACGGGCATCCGGCGTTGGCGATGGCCGGGAACATGATCACATTGTCCAGCACGATCACATCGGGTTTGATCTGGGCCAGAAGGTCTTTCAAACCGTCCTCGACGGTTTCGACCGTGTCGACAATGGCATCCCATGCAGGGGTCACATAAGTATCCAATTGCTCGAACGGCGTCAGGTTGAAATGCGGCAGATGCGTTGTGATGAAATTCTGCCAGTAATCCGCGTTCATCTCGGCGCTGTTGCGTTCCGTATCTGGCAGGTGAAACTCTCTGAAACCGTACTCTGTGAATAATCCGGTAAATCCGGGATGACAGATAAACACGGGGTTTGCCCCCAAAAGGCGGAGCTGCTGCGCGATGCCAACGCAATTGAGCGCCGCGCCAAAACTGGCCTCAGGGAAGAATGCAATCGTTGGACTGTCAGTCATGTTTGCTTGCCACGTTTCATCGGAGGAATGCCCCGGTTTGCCGCCTCAGGTCTCCGCACCTTAGATTTACGCAAATGCAGAACCATTTGATCAGCTGCGAGATCAAACTGTTTGCTTTCCAGGCTATCCAGAATTTCCAGATGCTCGGCAAGGGACTGACGAAGGCGAAAATCCGGTATAGAGTCGTCTTTTTGCGTCGTCCTACGCAAGCGGTGATGCGCCAAAAGGGCGCCTCGAATGAAACGGTTACCGGAGCATTCGGCGATAAAGCTGTGAAACTCGGTATCCGTCGATTGAAATGCGGAAAACGTGATGCGCCCATCCGGCTGTTTGAGTATGTCATCCATCTGGTTGCGCAGCAGACCAGCGCGTTTGAAATCCATAGAAAAGCTTGGCGTCAGGATGGCCTGAGGTTCGAGTGTTAGGCGAAACGCAAGGCTCTCATCCACGGAGGTTGGAGAATCAAGTATCGGTTGAAACGCCCAGGATCTGCCGGGCAATTGACTGACGATGCCTTCGTAAGATAGTATTTTTAAGGCATTTAGTACCGCGCTGCGGGAGACATTGTACCGACGCACCAGGGCACTGGCAGATTGCACCTCGCCGATGCGGCGCTCAGCGCGATCAGACAGGATGCGCTGGGCCAGTGAGTCCTCAAGCCCTTCAAGCTTGCGAAGGGCCTCAGCGTGCTCTTCGCGCGTTTCGATCTCAAGAAAGTAGCCAGCCTCCTCTCGCCACGACAAAATACTATTGTTTTCTAGTATTTTAAAAGCAGATCGAATGGGTGTCCTTGAGACACCACACGCCCTTGAAAAGGCCTGTTCGGGCAAGTGCTCCCCCGCGCGCATGCCACGCTCGAGCGTGATATGGAGAACCTTTTGCGCCAGCAGCAGATGGTTTTGCTTCGTTTTGCGACGCGTTTCCGTCATGGATTACCTTGTTTACCCTTTCAGCCCCGGCGCGCGCGAGGAAAGCACCAAAAAGAACATCGAATACAGATTGACGTATCTTTTTGATCATTAATACTGAATCTCAAGCGGTCAGCAAGAACCGCTTTGAAGAAACAGCGATCGCACGGCCTCTGCCTTGCGAGTGTCCAACAACGAAAACGGAGGATCAGTATGTTCCACACTTCGATTACCGCGCGCGCTTTGGGTGCGGCGGGGCTGGCCTGCTTTGCGACCGCGACTTTGGCCGCAGATCTTGTTGTCTCAAACTGGGATGGCTACATGGCGCCCGACGCGATTGAGGCGTTCAATTCCGCCACGGGCAACAGTGCCGAACTGGTGCTGCACGCAACCAACGAAGAGATCATGGGCAAGCTGATTGCCTCAAAGGGCAAGGGCTATGACGATGTCTTTGTTTCCTCTCCCTTTGCCGAGGTTCTCAACAATCTCGGGCTGGCTGAAACGCTCGATCATTCCAAGCTGCCGAACATGGCCAATCTCTATTCTGAGGCGATGCAGCTCGAACATGATCCCGGCAACACCTTCTCGGCCCCCTATGCATGGGGCACTACGGGGCTTTGCTATCGCTCGGATCTGGTATCGGACACGCCCGACAGCTGGATGGACCTGCTGGAGCCAAGCGACGAGATCACCGGCAAGACCACGATGCTAGCCACAGACCGTTGGCTGCTGGCCGCAGGCCAACTGGCCAAAGGGTATTCCGTCAATGAAACCGACGCGGACAAAATGGGCGAGGTCCGCGATCTGCTGA
>ERZ1740065.1393-NODE-1393-length-14435-cov-11.993324_pt1 | contig 14435 bp, 15 predicted proteins | sample MGYA00581738_ERZ1740065 | MGnify/ENA primary metagenome ERZ1740065 (study PRJEB43018, sample SAMN04849749) | marine metagenome | isolation source: floating plastic debris | place: Pacific Ocean | collected 2008-09-01 | study: EMG produced TPA metagenomics...
CGCTTGTTTTCGTCTTCCCTGCTGATCCTGGTTGTTGCGCCTTGCTGCGCGTGGCTGCGGTTTGCTGCGGGATGCTGCGGGTGGTTGCGGGTGGTTGCGGGTGGCTGGGCCCAGACAACACTGAAATCCAATGCGCTAACTGCTGTTAGGGCAAGCAACCAGGCTGCATTGATGCAATGCATTTGTATCGATGCTCGCCACCACTTTGACGTCACCACTGATCCTTAATTCACTGTCTGTGACGGCTTGTTGATAGTTGTTTTTCGACTGCGCGTAGTTGCAACGGGCATACAGGTCGTGGAGATTTGAATTACATGTTTTTGTTGTGTTTTATTGACAGCGAGTCTCACTCGAGATTCTATGCCTCGCAGATCGTGCTTGCGTTTGAGTATCTCCACTACCTCGATATCATATACCGTGACCTGAAACCTGAGAACATACTAATCGACGTTTCGGGCTATCTAAAGGTTGGTACGCCCTGCCGCCCTGCCGCCTGCCGGTCAGAAGTTGTGTCCACAGTTTACATGCCGTAGTCATGTCCGTATCTTTACAGGTTACAGACTTTGGCTTCGCCAAAAGGGTCAAGGGTAGAACGTGGACGTTGTGCGGCACGCCTGAATACCTCGCGCCTGAAATCATCTTGAGCAAGGTAAGCATCATGTCGCTTCCTGCTGCTCACTCGCATGCTTCCGTCACCGTCAGCGTTTGACGCTTCGTGGAATCCAGGTTCATGCTCTTTGCGCTTTGACAGTGTGAACCATGTCAATCTTGTTATTAAGAAGTTAAAAATAGAGTTTATCAATAATTTGATGTGAGAAACGTTGTGCTGCCAGTTCTGCTTCGGGCATATTTAAATGAAGTGCGAAACATTATCCACATAATTCTCTCTTCGCTTCGTCCTGCTAATTCAATAGGGAATACAAACTCCAGGTTCTGCTGCTGTAGAGCCCTTGCCACAGTTTCACCTGAGTTTATTACCTGCTACCATTTGTGTAGGGCTATAACAAAGCAGTGGACTGGTGGGCTCTGGGTGTCCTCATATACGAGATGGCTGCTGGCTACCCTCCATTCTTCGCTGATCAGCCAATACAGATCTATGAGAAGATTGTCTCTGGCAAGGTAAGAGAGAGAGAGAGGGAGAGGGAGAGGGAGAGATGGAAGGAGAGGGAGAGAGAGATGGGGTTAAGGCGCTGCCCAGCTGCCGAGCTTTATCCTAGATTGAGGGTCTTTAGCTACAGCAGCGACAGACAGATAATCATGTATAAGCATTAATCCATGAGGGTCTGAAACCCTGGATTGGCTGCGTGTTACTCGCTGTCACCTGCTCCGTGATGTGTAGGGGCTGCCTTGTGCAGTTCCACTCTATCTTGGTATGTCCATCCTCAAGGATGTCCATTACCACAGGGTATGGCTGTGAAATGTATAAATTATGGTTTGTGACGCACATGCACGCGCCCCGTTGTAGAATTAGACCGCCGTTGATCATGCCAAGCGCCAGCGTCCATGACCACATGATCGAACTACCTTTGAGCTCTGCTACAGTTTGATCATAAATCAAGGCCGCTCTGACACCCCGTCCTGTTTGTTTGATAACTGAGGTGCTGTCAGGCGGAGTGATTGAGAGGCGCTGTGATTGATTGTCATTCACTCACCACTGCCACCAACGACCAACTAACGACTCCTCTGCGTCTGCTGCAGGTGCGGTTCCCCGGCCAGTTTAGCAGTGACCTCAAGGATCTGCTTAGAAATCTGCTGCAAGTGGACCTGACGAAGAGGTTCGGAAACCTGAAGAACGGAGTCAATGACATAAAGAACCACAGGTGGTTCACCTCCACTGACTGGATCGCTATCTATCAGAAGAAGGTAAGTTTCGCTCACTGGTGTAAGTAAGTAGATTCGCGTGTTCTTAATCTCATCCCTACAGTTTCCATCTGCTCTCCACTTCGGCCCACATCTATCATCCATGTTGTCTCCGTTCCATATCTATCCAATACCATCACTCGCATTTCATTCCACCACAGCTCGACACACCACTAAAACCGTCTTCTGACAGCGATGGCTCTGGTAAAAACTTTGACAAATATGATGAAGACAGCCGACTCTTTAGGAAGAATTCGCATGATAAATACACCAGCGAATTTGCTGGCTTCTAGCCAATCACGCCTCATTGTCATTGTCATACATCTCGCAAGGTAATCGACACAGTGGTGTGACCCTGTAACGACCTTGTCCTCCTCATCTCTCCCTAACATCCTGATCATCCCAACCTTTGGCTTGATTGTGCAAGAGACAACAACTCCCAAATTGGGTCTAAAATCATGATGTAATTCACGATGAACAAGATTGATTGCACGTTGTCTGTCCAATATTGCGCAACGATACTGTGAGAGCAGGTTGCTGCACGTGTCAGCAGATGAACTGATTGATGTTTTATCTATGGTATCTGTCAGATGATTGGTTGTCACTCCAGCAGTGTTGTCTTGTATTTATTCATTATGGAAATGCTGCCAAGGCAGTAACGCTTGGTTGTGTGTCTGATTGAGAATGAGAAGTATATGTCTGCTTATCGATATGTGAAGGTGTATTATGCCAATATTTATTGGTTTCATTGCGAGTTACTTCGTACCACTACTGACTAGGCTGTGCAGTATACTAGCAGATATCAAACCTATTGTTCATAATAACAATATTATACTATTATGATATACGTATATCCTCCGTACCTTTCAGTCTACAATGTCACCCATGTCAGGTGCACGCTGTCCAGTTTCTGATTCGTCAGTATAAGTCACCGCTATGCCCACTTCCACATGTTACAATCACTTGCCCTGTCGGTGGCAGGTTTTCTGTGATCTAATGCCAACTCGTAATGTGTGTTTGCAGGTTGAGGCGCCGTTCATTCCTAAATGCAAGGGACCGGGAGACACGGCTAACTTTGACGAGTATGAAGAAGAGCCGCTACGAATATCGTCCAGCGAAAAGTGTCAGAAGGAGTTTGCTGACTTTTGATTCTAAAGCCGCTGTTACCGCGTCTGATACTAACTCAGCCTCCTCTTTCTCTCGACTGAGCCAGTCGCTGGCCGACTGCACCAGAGTGTTCTCTTTCTCTCTCTCACCTACCGCTCTCTCCTTCCCCTCACAAGTCCAGCAATGAATGGATGCTGCCTCAGTTTTATGATTTGTAGTCAATGACGGAACCAGGTCGGAATCAGTGAACGTATTTATTTTAATTCGTCCACTTTTTAAAGATCTCTAATATATCATAGCCTATCAGTTACATAAGACGTGACAGCTCACATATGCCCCCCCCCCCCACAAGTCACGTGACAGTCCATTTTAGTAACTAGTATGTTACTAGTGCAGCCACCTGCTATCACCTGCAGCCACCTGCTATCACCTCACAATGAAGTTGCCACTTCACTCAGTTTTATTTCTCCACCGCCGAGCAATCACCAGTATGCTCGGCGGCGGCGGACCTTCCATTTTTATTGTCCAGTTATGTATTTTTGTGCATCAGCCTGATTGCTATCGTCCCGTCTGGCAGTCGTTATGTTCAACCGGTTACCATAGTTACCAGAGCCTATTTTATCACTATTATAATGCTGCACTGCTGTATTGTCATCTGTACTACTGTCTGACCGCGTGTCAATAATTGACTTCCTAAAATACACGTACAATCACCAATAGCTCTTTATTGTTGTAACAGCGGACATGATATGACACTCGTACCACGCGGAGAGAAGAGCGGTATACAGGCCAGTTGTGCACTGCCATCGCTTATTCAGTTGCCCCAGATAAAGTGGGCGTACGCTTTGTTTGCTTCGCACTGTCGGTGTAGATCCTGTTTCCTCTTGACACTCTTCCCCTAAACACAAGCAGACAGCATAGTAAAACATGTACCCACAATGGCTGGCTCAGTCAGAGCTATGGATAGGTGATAGAGCTATCCGGCTCTCCGTGAGTGACCAGTAGCTCTGTATAACAAGGACTGCTAGTAACAGCTGCTATAGCTTCTACTCACTACCTGAGGTTGCTCCATAGACAGCTGGCTAAGCATGGCTGAGATACTGAGTCAAAACTATGAGTAGTTGGCTACATGTCGCTACCTGTGCATTGGTAGCTTGTATGGTAACGCAATGGACACTAATCCCTGTGATTATAGCTTCTACTTCATAGACAGCTGGCTATTTACATGCATGGCACACCGAGTGAAATAGACCTGTGAATAGCTGATACAGCTTACAGTTATCTAACTAGCTAATACAGTTATCTATGAGTGACCGCTTGGATCGTAATGGACACTAATCCCTGTGATCATAGCTTCCGCTACAAGCTATATGTAGACTAGAGATAAGGGTGAGGCACCTAGTACAGAAATGGGGGGACACAATGTCAAATGCTAAATGCTAAAGACGGCTTTTGGCAATTTTTGATTTGCTAAATGCCAGATACTATATAACGCAGTAGTGAGAATAGCGATATGGCAGGATTATCTGTACTGAGCATAGAGAAGACTAGGCGGAGGAAACAGACACTCATAGCTTTACTTGATATCCTCTACACACATTCTAGTTGGTAGCATATTTGGTTCAGTATTGGTGAATTCTCTCATCGTTACGTTACCAACAATCTTTAGCATATAGCATTTGGTTTGTGTGCTGGCTTTCCGTAAGCTAGCTATACAGCCACTGGAAATATAGCCTCTAAATCCTAGTAGGATAAGTAATGGAATATAGCCTCTTAACCAAAACTAGAATTGAGTAAATGAGTCAGCTGAGTGTATCCATAGCAACCTATGAGCAGTTCAGTGTAAATAGAGCCTTGATGACGAGGGACTGCGTGAATCAGAGCCCAGCATGTCGTAGTGAGTGAATTCAATGATTGGAGGCCAGAATTCCCTGCTGGCCAGTGGTGAGTCAGGGTAAACAGGTGAGTCACCGCTGCTCACCGTATTCTGTGAGGCGTCTATGAGCTCTCGCGCCAGGGAGTCACTAAATGACAGGTTCTTTGGTTTGCTCTTGGAAGAGTCGCGAATCCAGCGGAAAGCAGTCAGCTCTGCCTGATTGGGCCGAGCGGCGACGGGCACCTGCAATAGACATCGATATCCCACCAGGTGTGTGGACGTACGGATAGACAGAGGGATGGGGAGGGAGTTCGGTCGGTCCGTCAGAGGGACAGCGAGAGTCCCCTATGTGACAGAATACAACAACGAAATAAAACCGAATGTTTCTGAGAATAAAACATGGCTGCACTGCATCAAAGGTACTGAGTAACATGTGCTGAACTTATTGAACCCTATCGGCCCAGCGGTTATTGCCTTCTTGGGCTGCTAGAAGGAGGCTGCATGAAGATAATTGATGCGTTCACAAGCATTCCACCTAATTAGCCCAGCTGCGCAGACTTCGATAATTTTGCAGTTCTAAAGTGTGAATCCAGAGGTGAAAATATTATGACATAAGACAGACATGGGACAGGCTGCAGTACCTGATATATAGTGCCACCTTTGATATGAGGCATCAGTCTAAGCACTGGCAGCACATTCTTGTAGGCCTGATGGAAGACTTGTAGCGGGTCACAGCAGATTCTGGATTTCTCAAATTCAGTGGTTGCCTTGTTGTACTTGTCAATCTGAATGAGCTTGATCTTCTCAAAGGCCTGCAAACAGCAGCAATTAGAGACATTGAGAGGGAGAGAGGGAGAGGGGGAGAGAAGGGTGGAAAGAAAGGGAGAAGGGCAGAGGTGGAGAGGGGGAGAGGGGCGGAGGAGAGGGGCGGAGGAGAGGGGCGGAGGAGAGGGGGGGAGGGGAGGGGGGGGGGAGTGGGGAGGAGGGGGGGGGAGGAGGAGAGAGGGGGGAGGGAGAGGCTGAGAGCAAGGAGAGAGGAGGGGAGGAGAGAGAGGGGTGGAGAGAGGGGAAAGGAGGAAGGGACTGAGACCTGAATGTGGGAATCACAGAAGGAGTATGGAGGATTTCAACAGATAAGCAGATAAGGAGAGGTTTAACATAGTGTGGCAATGATTGCACAGAGCAGGGTAATTCGGGTATGTATGCACTTACATTGGCGATTATTTCCTTGGCCAACGATCGCTTTCCCTCGCTTTGGCAGCAGTTGATAAACCTCCTGGATGAAAATCACAAGTGAACCATGCAATAATTTATTACCCTCTTGACCCTAAGTGTGTGTGGCAACAGGACATTACTATCAGCTATTTCAAGTTAACTACTAGTACAGGAGTTGTCCTCCCATGAACATGATCACAGATGGAAGTCAGTTCATCAATTCCTACCCAGAATGGCCATTGAAGACAGATGGTTTCATATTGCGATGAAATAAACAGTAGAAGTACAAAACATGACGGCCATCATGCATCACAAGATGTCTGTACAACTTAATATACATCATCAAAGTGAAACTATTACATCTCACTCGCTTGTGTATTACAGTTTCTGTTCATCTTAGAAATCTAATAGGGGGGGAATAAAAATGATAGTGTTTTGCCCATTTAATACCAGCTTTTGTTATTTTTTTCTGGCTGAAATGCCGAAAAGCCGCAAGCCCAAATCTGATTTGAGCCACTCTTGGCTTTTCTGACTTGTTCCTTTTTGTCAGCACTTATAATAACAGCTAGCGCTCTTCTGACTCCTTCATTTACAGAAAGCCATCTTTGAGGGGATTTTTTGTAATAATGCTCCCCTGGGGTTTATTACAAGGACTCCCGTGTGACAGGGCGTTAAATGGGTCAAACACCACAGTGATCTGGTGATAGCGATCCCATAAATGAGAAGACGACTCCTATGTAAGTTATAATGCGGGTAATTTCTATAGCGAATTCTAACAATAGCAATAATTTTCCATCCCTATTTTCGTGGCCATCAGACAGTTGCTATTCAATCCAGCTCTACAGTAGTAGAATTAGAGTAAGAATAAGTTATTCTCTCCTGAATAAAACACGCATGACTGTGAATAGCAGAGCTTCCAGCCGCATATAGTTCGCAGGAAATAGTTGTTCTATGATCTCATCGGTGAAAGCACAGCTTACTACAGGCTGTGTCTGACTTTTAAATGGCATGGTAGATAGATCTTGTCCAAGATGAAAATTTAGCCATTATTCCTGGGAGACCAGTGAAACCTAGGGCTAAATCTGTTATTGGCTTTCTAATAACCGCCTGTGGGCCAGATGTTACTGAGCTCAAATATAGCAGAATCTTAGCCGGAAATAAGTCTGAGTTATAGGTTATGGCTTCTCAATGCTAGAAAAGTATTTTCATCAAAACGCTTGTCACACAAATATGTCACACTATTCGGTGACGAGATCTAGAAATAGTTGTGTAAACACCACAGGTGAAGACAATTTCTTACAAAAGCCAAGATCTGAGATTTTGGTGAATGTTGGTTTTAGATCATCAGCATAGAAACCAATAACAATTTTACTGTTTTATGAGTGTTCAATTGGATCTCTCACATCAAATTGATTCATAAGCTGTTGGAGAACAGGATGCTGCTAGTCGATCTAGTAAGTGGTCGCACCTTTCCAGCAGTGTGTGATAGCTATCATTATGAATTACTAAATCGTCGCAGCTAAACTTTAGGAGATTTAGGTTGCAATCTAACCCTTAGATAAATGAGTTTTACAGTTTGACTTACTCTAACAAAGGGTCGTAGGAGGCCGAAACTCTGCAGTCTATCTTCATGGCTTTTACCGGTCGAAACACCCGGCCACCAAGTTCTTTAGTGTCAGAAGGCAACTCAGTAGGGTTCAAGGGCTCTATATACCGGGTATTGTAGATTGCTGTGCGTTTTTGTTGAACGACATAGCTGAAAGAAACAACGAAGTTACCAGCAACACGTGAAATTGGATGAGCTCCAATGACGTTACGGATGATATACTGGTCTGAGAACAAAAGCAATTACATCAGACAAACCTTGTGATACATGGATATATCAATTCACTTAAGGAAAGGCCTGCAGCACGGCTATGACGGCAGCAAAACTTCAATTCTTGATGTGCAGATCTAAATAGTATGTTACTCAGCGGGGCTGCCATCTTAGCTTGACCTCTCCACGAAACGTTATAAGTGAAGGCGAGCGTCTTGTTAAATCGTGTGAAATTAGAGCGGAATTTTGAGGAGAGATCAATTATACACGCCGAGAAACTCTTCCCGAAAACTACTCAAGAGAAGACAACCCAAAGCATTCTTCGTAGCATCAAAACTTTGCCTCTGGCTTTATCGAAGAGATATTCCTTCCTTTGAACTTTATATATCAAAGAGCAAAAAAGGGAGTACATGGGTGGGGGTACTGGGTACCACTCGTCTATCTAGCAGTGTAACATAAGGTATACCGAGTGCTTGCATCTCCCACAGGAACTCTACAACTCTACAAATCTAATCATGTTGGCCATCAGAAGCATGTCAAGTTCCAACAAATTTTGTTAGAGCTTGAGTGCTAATAGTACAATAGGAAAGGGTGGTGATCTTCGTTAATGTTCGCATACGCCCCACCCACCAAACCCCACCCACCCCACCTAGTTGGCTAAGACTTAAGCTCCTGATCACAACCTATCTCCTGTTTATGGACTGACTGAGGAATTATGGGTGACATTCATTCATCCTTCACCCTCAGCTGCAGGATGGACTGTCAGTAGGCAGCATGATTGCTCACTCAGTGAGACGGCTACACGCTGCGCTGACAGTAGATCACTCATCGCTGCTGAGCAGCAGTGCCTTACTAACGGTTCACCTTTACTAATTTGTGTTAAACTAAATTTTTAGCATCGCTGCAACAGATGATAAATGATGGGATTGTTGATGAAAAGAGGCTAAGCTAATGATGTGCAGGGCAGCTGTAATTTACACGCCATCATCTGTTTGTACAGCAGCGTAAGCCGCATTCAGAGATGCGCCGTGCCGCCCTGCGCTAGTTAACTCCGTATCTGGCCCACTTAGCAGTATCTCATAATGGCTGCTGAACTGAGCGTCATGGAAATGAAGACCTGAATTGTCCTCAGATGGAAATCGTTGTCCAGATTGATAATGGAGACACAAACTATCCAACACGTACATGAATTGGTTATTATGTGTTAATCAACCCATCAGAATTCCAGTACATTTACTTACACGCATGTACATTGATGTACACATTGGAATTCCAGTACATTTACTTACACGCATGTACATTGATGTACACATTGGAATTTTACCCTGCAGATATGTAATTTGTCGAGTTTGCTGCAAAATTATGAGTTCCATATGATACATATTTTAGTTTGCATAGATCCAAGTCTAACTATATTTGATGATTGCTGGCAAAGTAAGGAAGTAATTCAAGGATCTGAGGCTATAAGGATAGAATTCCGCATGCAGAGTATTGTTGGCGTATCAATGAATCTTCTTAATTACATATTCATTCTTATCCTTCATTTTGTTTGCTTATGATACAACCACATGAGTCTTCCATCGGCCGCAACACGCTGTGGCAATTATTCACTCCGTCTACACACCACTCATCTGCATTTACTCTTGTCTCCCCTGCAATACTCATGTCAGATTAATAGGCCCCTAGTCTCCGCCCAGTTTTGCCCATATAAGGCAGTTTAATGACTGTTACTAGACATAAATGGAATAAAGCCTATATCACATTACTGCTGTAGTGGGAGGAGCCTACAGCTGCCACTGGGAGTCAAGTTAGGAGCGGATGAGGCAATATCTCACTCGTTCCAGCTAACAGTCATTGAGTGGGTGCCTAGCACAGTATCACCTTGCCTCGCAGTTTTACCTTCACGTTTCTCACTAACAAAGGTAAGTTTCTTGATTCCTTTGCACAGGGTTCTCGCTGCTAATGATGCGAGCAGTGGTGTCTTCATCTCTATGTTTATGGCTCTGATAACATCCCTGGAAGCCATTACTGTAATGGTCGTTTTATGTCAATGTGTGTTGCTACAGTTGCTACCGTACCACAGTTCTACTGACACTGTCGGGGCAGACGCTTCGTCTGCCCCCAGTGGTGGCTGTACGCTGAAAAATATTTTTTCTATTTTAGACACAATGGCAGAAGAGGTATGTATAACGTTAAGACACTATACTATCATGGTCTACTCTGTGACGTGATGCTGTTCAAGGGTTTGACACAATCAAGTGAGCAGACACCGAGGGGGCTGCGGTGCTCTTGCTCTTTAGGCCTTGCTGAGAAGATGGATGGTGAGAGAAGCTAGTAGCTAATTACCATTTCGACTAGAGGGTAAAATTGGTTTGTTATGTAGAGAGTAGCATTAGCAGCAGACAAAGTCTTACTGCATCAGCTCCGTATCATCTGGATTTAGAAATGCCAGCTGGTTTCCTCCTGTTGATTCATAGATTCATGCACCGGGAAGGGAGCAGGTAATCATGACATTTAGTATGCGGGAGCAACTGGTGAAGAGATAATGAGGCTGAGGCATACTAAGGTTACTAATACATCCATGTGGACAGTTGGTGAGGGAGGAGGTAGCTAGGCCAGTGCATTCGAGCTGGGGTAGCATGTATTTACAACGGATTAGCCTGCGAGTTAGTTGTTTAGAAAACGGTTTGTTTGAATAGCTGTATCAGGTAGCCTACTCTTCTCCATATTAGGAATTAGCAAACTAAGGTAACTGTGATACCTTTACATAACGTCTGTCATCTAGACAGAACCATTTGGGTCGTCAGCGATGGCAGCAGCAGCGTTTGGTAGTCTGATCAGTTTTCTGGGCTTTCAAAGTGCATTAACCCTATTGGAATGAATTCGATGGAACCGCTATAATCTATTGCAGAATTCCCTAGTAGGTACTTGGTGAATATTATTATTAATACGGCAGGCATCTGCATTACGTTTAGGCCAGTGCTGACTGGTTAGCCAATGGATGAACGTTTGATTAACTCTCTGCAATAGCTGACCCACTACTAGGTGAGTGGGCTTAGCCGACAGCATTGCAGAAATTGCCCAGCGCCGCTGCGCATCAAACAATCATGTCAGACACTAACTACTACCAACTATCTGCTCTTCTCTCACTGCCTCTCAGCCTATCATGGGCCAGCAGCAGGCTTTACTTAGGCATATAGGAGAACATGGGGTCTGTCCTTATTGCTTAATATTATCTGATTCATTCCAAAGTTTCTAAGTCTCTCTTGGTCGATAAATAATTGCAGAAGATGTCTAGAAAGTCTGGCAATGTGCTGGGAATGTTCCCGCAGTCGCAGATTCAGGAGTTTAAAGAGGTTTGAGACGAGCGATGTGATGCGCTGCAATTAACTGTCTTGCTCTATCTGTCTCAAACGGAGTTGTCTCCTCTGCATCCGCTGCTCGGTTGCCGTGCTGCCAAACCCTGTACCTGATGGCATTGCTGTATAGGAAACTATAAGCTCATAGTCTGTTTGACTCTACAGAGCTGAGGATGTCATAAATTATGTAAGCACTTGACCGCTCTCTACTGCTAACCAAAATGTTTTCAGAAAAAAGCAAAGAAGGGTACAAACATCCTGGGGATGTTCCCTCAATCCCAGATTCAGGAATTCAAAGAGGTTTGAATTCTTTCAACCCGGTGCCAACAGAGGCCGCGTTGTAGAACAGTTGGGCTTACCCCTTTTGTAGTTTACACTCTATTTTTGAGAAATGGCACTCGACGATAGTTTCTATACAACCCTGCGTCCTTGCTGTCCCCCTGTGTATGATACCCGCTCACCCCCCACTGCACCCCGCTTACCCCCACTGCACCCCTATTCATGGCGTCTGCCTGTTCAATGAATTTCAGAGAGTCAGTCGTAGAGCTAAGAAAGGCGATGCTGCTACTGTGGCCGCCAGTGATGACAAAGAAGCTAAGCGTGCTCAAAGATCCACATCGAATGTGTTTGCTGTGTTCAACCAGAACCAAATACAGGAGTTGAAAGAGGTTTACCCCCTACCATTTCAGCACAGTATTTCCCCCATCATTTCTACATCCCCTCTCTAAAGTGCATGGCTAACTGAATGCTCCCTCTACCCCTCCCTGTGTTTCCAAGCATGTTTTCCAAACATGCTTCGTAGTATCATTTTTTTTCAGTTTTGAGAAATGAACAATACATTACAACTGTACCTGTCATATCCCACAGGCATTCACCATGATGGACGCCAACCGTGATGGCTTCATCGATGAGGCTGATCTTAAAGCTATTCACAACGACCTTGGCCGCAACCCCTCAGACAAGGAATTGAAAGAGATGCTGAAGGAGTGCCCTGGCCAACTCAACTTCACAGCTTTCCTCACCCTGTTTGGGGAGAAGATGCATGGTATCTGTCAGCTTTGTCTCGGGCAGTGTACAAAAAAACATGTGACCTTCTTGAGACCTTGGCTTCTTTTACTTCCAGGCACCGACTCTGAGAGCACATTCAGACAGGCTTTCGAACAGTTTGACCCTGAGAAGAAGGGAAAACTTCCTGAAGAATAGTGAGTCAATTTCTTTCATGTATACATTATATTTATCATCATCCTTTACGCAAGCTAAACGCCTCGGTCTTCTGCAGCGTCAAGGACCTTCTCTTGAACGTCGGTGACCAGTTCAAAGAAGAGGAGATCAGACAAGTGTGGAAGGAGGCTAAGATATCCGGTGGCCAGTTCGATTACGAGGCCTTCGTCACTCTGGTGAAGCGAGGAAACCAAGACGATATGGCTCAATAAGTACTCTATTGCTGGAAAGCTGTAAATACATAAAAAACCTAGAACACTTGACCACATAACTTACCCCTCAACTCTGGTCGGCTTGCGGCACTTACCTTTCTGCACGTACATCAACCTCCAAACTTACCATGCCGAATTAGTTGGTAGAGTTTCATTGATAAAAAAATGAAGCGGCAACGAAAGCATATCTGTGTTATCATGTACCGTGTAAGCATGATTGAGCGTGAACCAGGGGAGACGACGAATCTCTCACAGAAACATCGAACATTGTCGTAGATTCCAGTCACTCTAGCTATTACCAAACACTCTAACAATCTCTAACATACTCTTGGTAGCAGACTTGCCTTCAGGCCTGCCTCCTACGATTTGTTGTAAATTATCCCCCTCTGTCAAGTGTTGATATTTTTTGAATTTATGGCTTTGTTGTAAGTCTCTTGTTACTGTGCTAAGCAAGCTGAGTGACTGTATCTAAGCTACCTGCCGTCTGATAACTAGGACTAAAGAGTTTTAGCATTCCAAAGCTCGAGCATGACTTTATAACAGTCACACCAGCGACTCAACACTTTTGTTGAGTTTTTACCATCATAGCTGGTGGGCAACACTATCTGTTAGCTTGGTTTATGATGTGCACTGGCTGATTAAGTCATACTCACTTGTCCTATAAATGTCTATGAGAAAGGTGAAGGTCATAATAAAAAATTGATTGAATAAAATTTTGACTGCCTTAACATTGCTTTATCATTGTTTCATAGTCATTGGCACAATTACTACAAACAGGATAGCACAACTCCAAGTGTCTCAGCAATTCCATATTGGAAGATTACTCATACTGGAGCTGTCATGTATAGTTGCTATCTTATCTAGTTGTATACAGACCTAGAAATGGCCTTCTATTTCACATCAGTACTCTAGTTGACTCCCCACCACACCATGCAGGAGATGACAACTACGATATGTACAACATGCCCGTCTACCACAAGTTCTGTCATCACTATCGTATTGCCTTGATTAACTAGCCAAGATAAATTAAACCTGAAGCTGAGCTTCGTGCCCTCCTGAAAGAATATGATCTGCATCATGAACATTTGTCCAGGAGATGAAACTCCAAAAAGTTTAAATCCACAGGAAATACATTCTTCCATTCCCTTTCTTCCTACTGGGGGCCAGCTACACGGTGTCCATTGATTGATTTAGTATAGGTGCTACTAGATGGTTATGACACAGATCGAGAGAGTTTTGGTTGGAGGGCTAAGAGAAGGTGACTGATGGTGTTTCTCTATCAGTGTCAATCGTAGTGGTGACATGTGCGGCGTTGCGTACCGATCAAAAGGACAGGGTGGTACAGCCAGTGGTATGATACTAAGCTCTGATTTACATCCAGGTCAGTATACAGTCAGAGCCGTGGACTCGAGTACCGAATCAAAGACTCGAGTCGAAGACTTGAGCCACAAATTAGCAAAATCGACTTGCTTGATGGTAGCTATCAAAGACTTGCGACTTGAATTGACCAGTTTACTGATGACTCGTAATTTACTCGATCCTATGCATTGACTTGCTTGTATTTCAAGTCAATTTATCAAGTCACAAGCATTGTTCACGAAGCTTTGTTTGAGAGAAGTTATTTTTAAAAAGCTCAGCAAAATGAGATTAGTTTTCGACCAATTGTAACATCACTGTTGGAGGAATAGATATCTGATTCAATCAACACTAGAAATAGACTAGTGGTTTGAATTACTCATGACTTGGCAAGTAAAAATGACTTGAAAATG
>ERZ1740065.1394-NODE-1394-length-14432-cov-12.260277_pt1 | contig 14432 bp, 12 predicted proteins | sample MGYA00581738_ERZ1740065 | MGnify/ENA primary metagenome ERZ1740065 (study PRJEB43018, sample SAMN04849749) | marine metagenome | isolation source: floating plastic debris | place: Pacific Ocean | collected 2008-09-01 | study: EMG produced TPA metagenomics...
TTTTTTTTTTTTTTTTTTTTTCTTTTCGTTGCTTTTTTTTTTTTTGTGTTTGTTTGGGTTGGGGCTGAAAGAGGAGGGACAGGAAGAGGAGGAAAGGTAAGTAACGAAAAGCGGAAGGTGCTACACTCTCAGCATGGCGACTACCAACCTCAGATATCTCTTGAAGCCGTTCATCCTCTGCTCCAGGAAATTCGCTCCAGGATGGACGTCGGGACCATTTCTGACAAGTTTCCTCATCAGTTCAATGTTGGACGGAGTGACTTTAGTAGGATATGTGAGAACTTTGGCTACGTGTACCGGCACTGCAACCTGCAGTTGGCACAGCGTGATTACTGGGTGGTGACAGGATGGAAGCTGACGCCCACCCACCGCATGGACCCGCTCACCTGATCAATCCTCATGTTTGGATCCGGTGATATGACTGTACGTGCAGAAAAGTCCACACGCTTTCCTGAAAGGTTGCCACGGAACCGGCCTTGCTTGCCTTTGAGCCTCTGGCTGAAGCCACGCATGGCCTTCTTGGGCTGCATGTTCAATGGGATTCCTGAGGTCTCGCTGTTATACAGCAGTGCTACCTGCAGCTGCAGGAAGTCCCAGTCTTCCTGCAATTCAGCAGTGAATTAACACCCGGACACTGGCAGTACGTACAGTACTACACTCTCTCAATCTCCAATATCACTTACCATGATCATCTGCATCTTCGCGTTAGTCGCCTTGTGCTTCTGTATAACGTCATTGAGGAAAATTATCTCTGTCAGTTTTACAGTGATGTCATCTTCGTTTCTATGGTAACAGAGCGATGAGTACTGTAGAGGGAAGTCCCAGCTACACAAGTTTGACTCAAGATGTTGGATATCTTTGATCGGTACATTGTATCTGCCTTTGCTTGACTCGGCTTTTTAACTTATATAGCCGTACCTTTCATTGCAAACCTCACTAGCCACCTGGCTCTTGTGCTGTGAAAACCCTCAATTTAGGGTCGGAGCAGTGGCTAGTCTTATCTCTTGGATAGAGTTCCCCCTTATGTGTGAGTATGTTTTCAATTCTATCTATCGTTTCAACATCAGTTTAACTGCACATTTTTGTCATTCTAACAAGATTACCAGGCCACTGGGAGCAATGAGCATTTAGTAGTAGTTTGACTATAGCTGCATTGGTCACGAAAATACATAATTACCATAATATACAGGTACGTGATGGCATTCCTAGTTGATGTCACAATACCAGCTCTGGGACTTACGTGCCGGCTTTGAGCTCGGAGACGACTGATGGTCGAATGCAGAGGGGCGGAGCCAGTATTCTGGTGAGCAGCAGGTCCTCAGGGTGGCTAACATTGGTATTCATTAGAAGTAGAGGCAGATCCTCCTCTGGAATCGCTCGAAACAGACGCTGTACTGTCAGGGGGTTCAGCATCTCCTACAGAGATGACAGTTTCATGTTCTGAGCTGTTTAGTCTGCCGTAATGAACAGTTTCCGCAGATGAAACTATGGAAACACCATCAAAATAACGCAGACCTGAGTCTTTGACAGCATTCCCTCGATTTCTTTGTTGGCCGCTTTGACATGTTCAAAGCTGTTGAAAAATTCTGTGACCATTGGGTCCACTGTCCGTCCTACTTGTTTGTACTTATCGTGAACAATCTTCAACAGGCCACATTTCTTTACAACACCTGTGTATAAAAGCTCCATTCAAATACAATTCAATAACACACCATCACAAATAAATCTTCCGACCATTCTTGGCTCCGCAGTGAATGCATTTGGCCATCTTCTTGGTTTTCTCAGTGATTTTCTTATTGAGAGATTTCTTGTGGAGGTAAGAAAGACCCGGGCGCCTGGCTGTCTCTAATAAACTCAGGCGCGCATCTTCCGCCAGCAGTATTCTACTACACGACTGCAGATAAAATCAAACCATGTTTTATTTTAGGAGCCCAGTCTACTACACTACAGGGAGTGCTCACTCATATTACCTTGCATACTTTCTGTAGAACTGTTATACAACTCCGGAAGTAGCCAATATGGAAGCATGGTAGCTCAAGATCGATATAACCATAGTGCCCAACACAGTCTGCAAGGGTACGACCACACGTCTCACAGTTGTTGTCCTTTTCACTGGTGCCCTGATGCAAGACCAAAATGCTCTTAGCCGTTTGCCCAAAAACGTACGCCTTGTTGGTGGAGCTAATGGACCATCTCTACTCACCATCCTATGGTCCAAGACACCAAAAGGTACATGCTTTCGAGATCCATCTTGCGCGTAAAGATTTTTACTGACAACATGAATGTGAGATTGCTTTCTCATCTGCTCAGCAGACATCAAACCAAACGTCACATTCTCTCTAAAACAGGCAACACATTTTGAGGTCTTGAGTAAGGTCAATAAAGAAATCAAAAGAAGTATTTGTAATAAGTAAATATGTAGTTTATAACACAATCATGAATACGGTGCTCACATGGTTTTGGCCCCATCAGCCTCACGAAACTGCTCTTTCACCATCTTCTTGGATGAGCAACTAGAAACTTACTACATAAGCTAAGGATAACACATGTAATAATATAAATACTCTAAAGCGATCATAAGCATGAATCTATACTCAGAAAACGTTTACTTATAACGGTGCGCTCAAATCTTGCTCAAGTTTCACGCAACATCTTTCTCTCTTAACGTTAGAACCTGAAAGAGAATATCACTAAGTTTCGGGGCTCGCCGGTGACCTTCGGCAGTAGATTTATATGTACATCTCAAACTAATATTTCGTGTCAAGGACATATATAGAGGGCGGCCATATTTGTTTTACGTTTTACGCCGAGAGGGAACTCTCAGAAGTGCGCGATAAACTCTTCACTGTTTGCCGTTTCATGAAATCGTGTCAACAGGCTTTGTGAGGAGAATAGAAAATGCCAGCTGCAAAGCATGGAGCTGATGGTGATCAGGGAGGTAAACTTGTTTCTCCTAACAATCTACTGATTGTAAAATAAACTCTTATTGGTTATTGCGATAGCGAGTTATTTACTATTCTTTCGAATAGCAGGGTTGCCTGTTGAGAAAAAGAGAAAACGAAAGTCACGGTGGGCCAATGATGAAATTGAGAAGACTTTCATCCCTGGTATGCCGACCACCTTACCTGCTGATGCAACAGATGAGCAAAAGGAGCAATACCTTCGTGAGTTTAAATGTTGTTTTACTGTATAACCTAACCAAATGGCTTGCATTCTTTAGGCGAACCTTGTCAGTGTGGCAAGGGGAAGCTAGTGCATAAAGGAGTTTTGCTGCATTTGTGTTGAAGCTGTTGAATTGTGGTTACACCTTCTTGTATGATTGTTTCCAATATGTTAACACTATGTTCTCTTTTTTCTCCTTTAACCAAAATTTTAGTTCAGCTACAGATAGAGGATGCCAGTAGGCGACTTCGTTCAGGAGATCTAGGAATCCCAGCCAATCCAGAAGAAAGGTTTGAAAATGATAGAGCTGCCGGATGGAATGTTTAGATGACACAGATGGCAATCGACTTGGCACCATTCATCGCAATTATTTATCACGTTCATCTACCATTGCTTCCTTTTTACAAACAATTTTTGCTGTTCTATGGTCATAGTAGCACAGGAAATGTGTAAAAATTGCTATGTCATGGTATTTGTTGCTTTAGTGTGAACAATGCTGATAATAACGCAACATTTATTTCAGACTATAATCTTGATTCATTCCCTCCTAGGTATCCGAGCTGGCAATCCAATAACCAAACCATTCATTTCAGAAAAAGCTAATCACTTGTTCTATTTTAGCCCAGCTTTTGAGCAATCACCTATTCAGTGGTTTTGCATGAATTTAGAATTGGCATTAAACAGCGTTCAGCTTCTGAAAAAATTAACGTTTCATTTTTCCATAGGATTCACATCATTGCAATCTAATGCAATGTATTTTCAGATCTCCCTCCCCCGAGCCAATCTATAACAATGAAGGCAAACGAATGAACACTAGGGAATACAGAACTCGCAAGGCACTGGAGGAGGAACGACACGAAAAAATCCAAAAGCTCCTTCTGATAAATCCTAACTACAAGCCTCCTGCAGACTACAAGTATGTCAAGCGTTGCTCAGTCTCAACCGGCCTGAGGAGGTTTAGACACTGCCAACAGATCTGACTGTTGTGTCTTTCAGGCCCCCAATAGTACGAGTACATGACAAGGTGATGATACCACAGGACGATCATCCAGAAATCAACTTTGTTGGTCTACTTATTGGTCCGCGTGGCAACACCCTAAAAAACCTGGAGAAAGAGGTTAGTGTGAGACAGCCTATGATACAATTTATGATAGACTGGCTAATCATTACGATTGTTATCCTAAAGACTGGAGCAAAGATTATCATCCGAGGCAAAGGGTCTGTGAAGGAAGGAAAGATCGGCAGGAAGGATGGTCAGCCTCTGCCTGGCGAAGACGAGCCACTCCACGCCTATATCACTGCAAACGACCCCGAAAATGTCAAGAATGCTGTGCAAAGGGTGAGCCCTCATGCTTGTTGTGAGTTTTTTATATCAGTTTTGGATGGGTGGGAAATCACACCTTGCTGTGTAGATTCATGACATAATCAAGGAAGGAATTGAGATACCGGAGGAGAAGAATGATTTGAGGAAGCAGCAGCTCAGGGAGTTGGCTCTGCTCAATGGAACTCTGAGGGACAACGACGGCCTGCAGTGAGTCTCACTTGATCCTGTGTTAGCAGACATCACAATAACCACCTGTTGTCTATCCGTCGACCCGTCTCTCTCTCTCTCTCCAGGAAGTTGAGACAGATTGCAGAGGCACAGACGATAGTAACCAATCAGATCATCTGTACCAAATGTGGTGGCGCCGGCCACATAGCCAAGGATTGTGTACAACAGAGTCCAGCCGAGATGGCCAACTCGGCCATGGTTGCCGGCGGTCAGACCGGCGACCTGCCAGCTAACACGGTCGTCAACAGACAGGACCGCGCCAAAATGGACTCGGAGTACATGTCTCTCATGGCAGAGCTGGGCCAGGTATGTCTGACCTGCGCCCATAACCCACCCAGACACTGCTGACTCAGGTTCTATATGCTACCTTTCTTCGTCTAGGTCGCACCAGAAACCGTCAAGGCTGATCTGGCCTCCAGCATGCCGAAAAATAACACGCCAGTTGGTGGTGACTCCTTGGGAACCCGGACCAGCCGATTTGACAAGGAAGCGCCCCCTGGTACCATGGCCTCCAACTCTGGTCAAGCGCTGAGCAGCGACTATGGCTATGGGGGTCGGAGGTCAAGGTTCAATGAGTTTGACAACTCTCAAAACAGCAATCGCTATGGCAATAGTTACTATGGTCAGGGGCCTCGTGGCTCATACAACAACCCACCACCACCGGGTACATACGACCATACCTCCAGTAGTTGGACTAGCGGCCCTCCCGGGACTACCAACTGGGGCTCTGCCCCTCCACCTCCACCTCACCTGGGTTGGTAGCACACCATATTAAATATCATGGCATATGCAGTTGCATTATAGAATCATTGCTATTCCTTGTCTTACTGCTACAGCTGCTCCTCCGCCACCCGGTATCTCAACCAGTCAATACGGGGCACCTCCACCACCACCACCTTCAACTTCAGAATGGTCTCAGTCTACAAGTATGTCACCACCACTACCTAGTGCTTGCATGTTTACTTCTAGCGGTGTTTAGAACAGTTTACTCTTTGTTATATAGGTTCAAGTGCCCCATGGCAGTCTTCAGCTCCTCTACCTCCTTGGCAGCAGCCATATGGCGGGGGTGCTGCCCCACCACCCCCTCCACCACCTGTACCAGGCAGTTATGGATCAGGCTATGGCAGTTATCCTGCAGCCCCACCACCACCTCCCCCACAGTGATTTGTCTATTGTATTAGTTTTTTGTAGTTAATTGGATTTTAACAAAGTCATCCTGAACATTCTGATCCGCTCTCTATATTATTTCAGTATCCACATAAAATGTCTGGTAAGAAATAATTTATTATTCATCAGTATTTCATCAGTAGCTTAAAATATATTGATTTGAAAGGATGAAGAACTAGGTATTAGATCTACTGCTGCACCACCTAGATTTTTACAACATATTCTCTGTGTCAACACATGAGATAATCAAATACGCAGCTGCGTCTGCAAGACGCAGCGCCTTGCTTGACAGTGTCTGCATACCAATGGCATAGTGTTCTGAACAGCAGGCGCCTGAGCTCCAACCAACCAGCAATCTAGTTACCTATATTTACAGTCCGGCGTTGCTGCTGCACACCTATCAGCATGACTAGATGTTTTGACATATAGCTCATAGTTACAGCCTCCAGTTAAACAGTATGCACATGGTGGTGGTGATGAGAACTATATCATCTATTCACTATTTCTTTCTAATGACATCTTTGCGAGGTGGCATCCTCTCATTGCTTTTATCTAGACTTCGTGCTTCCTCGAAGCTGGCTATCTTGTGGTGTGGAGATACTCCACTCAAGGCTGCAGGAGAAGACAATTTCTACGGTAGTTTTGGACAACTATATAGAAGAGGTGAGCAGTGATGGAGATGTACTAACCATTGACTATAGTTTCTCGTCCTCCAGACAGAGCGCCTACTGGTAGCATGCCATTGGGGGTTAGACCCTTCAACTGTAGCACAGTTTCGCTTTCCTCTCTATAATGGTAAAAGGCCCATAAGCTGATTGCATAGCAAAACAAAACTGAAAGCCAATGTTAAACATGTAAAAATGATATAAAGGGGAACATCAAACTGAGCGAGAGAGGAGGAGACATGGATGAGAGAGCTGGAGACAGGGAAAGCAGCAGTGTAAGCTACCTCAGTACTCTATAAACACGCAGCAATCGAGAAACAGCATTTAATTTTTTTTTCGCATCCTGTCTGGCAGTCTTTATTGTAGCCAAGTAGGTTGCTGAAATAGATGAGATTCAGGCAGATGAAGTTAGTGAGATGTCGTTTGAGTTGTTAGAGGAAAGATGAGGAGAGGCGTGATAGAGAGGCATGTTACTAAGGTTAAGACTACTTCCTATATACCTCAAAACTGTAAAAACACGGGCCATCTTTCCTATTGCCCTCACTTTGTTTCGTATAACCTCCCTCCTGGCGGCCATGGCTGCAGCTGTAAAATAAAACCCACACAAATTTAAACAAGCGAAATGTGAGCAGGTAGCACGTTGCACATCTGGCACTGCATCACACAGCGTAGAGTTGCGGCTGACGCAGCTCTCTTCTCGACAGCGCCATGCGCTTGCAGCCAATGATCATCTACTAAAGCAGGAAGTAAAGCGCATATCTAGAACAAACCGTCAAACTACTGATATTGCAACGCAGCGATGACACAGACAGGTGATATGCGCTCTTCTTCACACACTTCTCAACAGCGGCCGAGCAAAGCGATATGAAAATATGTCAATGGCTTGCTAACACCACTACAAACGGGCAGAGTAGAATGTTAAATATGAAAACACGAAAACGGCAATAAGCTGACGAAGCTGCAGCCTCTGTCTGTGTGTCAGTGATGCAGCTACATTCACACCCGCACTTACGGCTCATAGGCCGCTTCGGCAGTTTAGGCGCTGCCGAGCTTTCTTCTTTGGAGCCGCCGTTGACATGTGGCTGGCTCTTTTTGTTGTTGTCGTCATGACCTATAATTCACACACTGCACAGAATTACACGAATTCGGCGTCCTACCGACAGCGCCTCTCACTACGTCCTGGCAGCGAAACCATATGGTCAGCATCGGCTGAGTGATATGACATGAACGCAAGTCAGATAGAGTGTCACGCCTGATAACTGATAATGACAGGAATATATGGGGCCGCTCGGACACCACAGAGTGCAACTACACGTACGTGTACGTAAGATGCAGTGAGTCAAGGGACACGCTCTGGAGACAATGCAGAAGTCATAGTTGAAGGCGCACTCTCGACTTACCTCGTTTCATTATATCTAAATCACCTAAAGGTAAGACGCTTAATTAAAGCATAAAACTACATGGCTGCGCGCATACAAATCCTCCAACTGACATGGGCAGCACCTGGCAACCATAGAATCGATGGACGTGATTGGCTGATTACCTGCAGAAGTTAGTAAACTCACCAATAAAGATAAGAGTTTACGAGTAAATTATCAATTTACTGGCAACATCTAGCGCCTCTCCTCAAATAACGTTAACAAGACCTCGACTCACCGTCTAGTTCGCCATCTTCATCTCCGTCTGACACTAGCTCCTCGTCTGTACATATGTTCAACACGTTCACCAGCATCTCAGTCACTGCAAGAGAAGATAACTCCAATATTGGTACTCGGTATTGTTGTATCAAGTGTCATATTGTCATCTGTGTACCTTTCTCGCCTACGAAAGGCAGTGACCATGTGAAGACGTCCATGAAGTTGGGCAGCCAGTATGGGTGCGGTGAGCAGTTGAATTGCCTGATGTTCATGACATTGTTCTCGTATTTCAGTATTGCAGCTGTAACGAGTAGGGATATTGTCGTGGCGTAGTCACGGCAACGAGAGAGGAGGAGCCACCGAAGGTTACAGTGAAGAGCTATCACTTAATGAAGAGGCAAAGGAAACAAACCTTTGTTATTATAAACATCTAAATAGTTGGGAGCTGAGAATATGGTGATTAGAGAGGGGAAGCCAGTCGTCTGACTCTTCCTGTACATTCTGTATCCAGCGTCCTGCGCCTCGTGCGCTCGGATGATGGACAGCAGGTTGTTGTGCTGCAGGAAATCACAGCAAGCTGCATAGCTAAAAACACAGAAAATCAGGTTAGTTCAATGTGGGGCGGGTATGGGGAGGTAAGTGAGAGGATGTTTGAGATGAGAGCTGAGGCTAGCCCCTTATTCTCACTTTCAAACAGTCAGAAATTCACAACATCAGTCATGGAAACATGGCTCCTATCACTGTTGATAGGGAGGTGAAGTGGCTTGATTAGAAATGGACTATCTTGAAGTGAATATGGACAAGTGATTGATTGGTCGGCTGCTGTTAGCAGTAATGAGCGTGGAGGTGTGGATGAGACTGATATACACCAGCCGAAGAGCGCGTTCAGGGAGAGCGATACGGGTAAGTGAGAATTCTCGCGGGGGTTTGCGACGCTCGCTGCCTGTCACCGCCTGTCACCGAGTGAGAGCTGACCAACACGCGGATCAATACAAATCGCATCAACTAGTGTTTGAGTTGACTGATTGGCGAGCGGCAACTGGGCAGTTAATGTCAGCAATATACTATATAGCGTATGTGAGCCGCTGCCACAGTTTCAAACCCTTCACTGGCCAAGTATGCAGGCAAATATCATTATATGAGAGGGAGGGAGACGTCACCAGGCAGCAGCTGACAATGGCAACTTGTCAATTATGTCGACTAGCCTCTACACTAACCATCAATAGCTAATCGGCAGACAGCTCGTCTCCGTCTGTAACTACTGTCTATAACCACTGTCACTGCTAGGACTCGGTATATAGAGAACTGCCACCATCCATATTGAGACTACAGTAAACACAGGGAGGCGAGAGGCGCTGCTGTTAGCGTGACGCATGTATCACCTCTACACCATAGCTGCCATGAATGCTGCTGAGAAGAGGCAGGAATGCTAATTGTCAAGTTGTGGGCGGACTTATTACCGTCAATAGGGCAGCATAGGCAGCAGCGCCTTTCTCTCCAGAATAACACTCAGCAGGAGAGGGCTACCGGTGTACTAACAATACTACTTACGACATCACGCTTCAGCCCTCCAACTGCTGGCATGAACATCGTCGTGTGACGTACCTGTAGAAATAGGAGCAACCTCTCACGCTGTTGTGGCTAAAATGCTCGGTTGTTTTTTCATTGCCAAAGTCCTCCAGGGGGTCTGACCATAGGAGGTCACACATCGGGCCAAAGGCAGGCGGCTCCTTGAATCGATCTAGCTGTAAATCAGTTAGCAAACGAGGGTTAGCAGACATAGTGGAGTGGAGACAGGGGGGGAACACTGACCTTCCTAATATCATCAAGATTGTGCAGTTCGGGTGAGAGTCCGCCGTGAACACATAGGAACTGCTGATTCATGAGGGCCGCCAGCGGCAGGCAGTCGAACGACTCCATACATACGTCATACACCTCTATCGAATACTTGATCTGACCTGTGTACCATAAAAACGTGAAAATAACACATTTGGCAATGATATGCTAGTGAATTCAGCCTATAGTGGACTGAAGGCTGTCCTCCGCCAGAAATAGCATAAAAAACGGCAGCGTTCAGACAGAGGGCTATCTCCGTATGGCTACAGGATGTTATGGGAGGAAAGAGCTTACACTTCTGTTGGGCTCCTAGAATATAATAGTTGGGCAGCGCCACACACCAGTGTGCAAAGGAATGATTAAAATAGCCGCTGACACTCGTTATGACGTGGCTCTGTTGATATTTCTACAGAGGCAGCAGTGGGGCAGCAGCCGCTGTCAGCAAAGGGACAGATTCACCATAAGCCATTGTACGGTCCATCACTACGTACATGTATATACAGGCTAGTTACAGTTACTGGGGTAAGTCATCGATGGCCAGGAGTGTGACACTGTCGGTGTACGTGACGGCGTAAGTGATGGCGTAAGTGACAGCATATGTGACGTTACTTACATTCTTGTTTGAAGGTAAAATACTCTGTCAGGTGGCGGCATTCATGATTCCCTCGCAGCAAGAACAAGGTGTTGGGATAGACGCACTTCAGTGCCCACAGATATAGAACACACTGAAAACACAGCAGATTGGTGAGCTGATATACCTGCGTGAGGTATAATGAATCAGGGCACGCTCACTGACCCGCCGTGAGACTTGGCATTATGTGTTACGCACTTTGATAAATAAAACGAGCTCATTCATGAGGAAGAGGGATAATAGATACAACACGGAGCGTCAGCTGTTTAATCAGAGGCACTTCTATGTCAAAAAGACACTGCAGGCAATCAATACGAACCTCTATGCTAAAGTAGCCCCTGTCCACATAGTCACCCAGGAAGAGGTATCTAGTGGACGCCGGCGGCCCTCCCACTTCAAACAGCTTCATCAAGTCGTAAAACTGCCCATGGATGTCTCCGCACACTAAAATTGGCAGTGTGAACGGTGTAAAAACACTGCAATTGGCCACAAGGGGGGGGTCACCCGCAGGGCGTCGGGTGGACCTGGGGTACCTGTGACTGGAGCCTCTATGTCGAGCATTGTCTTCTCTGCTCGCAGTATCGCAGTGGCATCGTTTATTATCTTCAACGCACACTCATCACTAATTCTACCCTCTAACACAAAATGCTGCTTCAAAACATCAGGCCGAGGCTTGCCCTTCGTGTCGAATACATCATCTATGGACAGTCGTTTGCTAGGAGGTAGTGGCACGGCTGCAATTAAAACAAGCTACATGTATCGTCCTACATAGACAGTTGATAGGACAAGCACAGCCAACTATCGATCTTGGCTCATTAGATGAAAAGCTATGAAGTAAATAGATTCCGAGTTTTACTAGGAAGGCATAAAATTAACAACGAAATGCAAGTTTCAGGCGGGCAAAGTTGTGTATACGCCCAACCATTCATCAATAGCCATGGCGCTGCTGCACAGTTTGAATGCATTATGTACTAGCGCTCCGGAAAACAATTAGCATAGTGTTGAACAAATCTCAAAACACATTTCACTCTCATAAGTGCAGCTTACAGGGCAATGCTCCAAGGCATGAACAATAACATGGCCATGTGTAATTCTATGCAAGAGAACAACTGCAGAAGAGAGCGTGTTTTTACACTGATTTCCCAATGTAGCTAATACCAGCAACCCTATGGGCTTTGACCTGATTTCACATATCCATGTATCGCTGTGCTCGCTCATGCAGTTTCAAGCTGCGTGTCACCATTCTCGCATCTGCACGTACTTTTATGCCTTGTTTATGATAAGCTGAAATATCTTAGATCAGGTGATCTGGCTTCCGTAGATAACGCAATACAGTCACAGTAAATAAGGACAGACATGAGCTTTGATGACAGCGAAGGCGGCGGAAATAAATCGAGTTATCGGTTCCTCGTACTCGCCTTCAAATACTTCAATCCTAGTCAGGTTTGAAAGAACGGCTTTATACAACCCATAAATGTACACAGTGATATGCAGCTCCTATCATCGCTGGTCGAAAATCCATGCAACAGAGGTCGTAATGAATTGACACAATGCTCGCTGCTTATGTCAAGCCAAGGCTCACCAGACAGAATGCAGCGAAAAAACTACAGCATCCAAGCTGCATCTCATATAATAGACAATACTCCATACCCGCTTTAACTTCCTCATCAGATACTACCTAAACCCTAGCAATAGATTACTCTGTGTCATTTTCATATCACTGCCTGCAAAAATCTTCTACATATCCTTGAGTCATGCACCATGATATCAAGCAAACTGTTCTACTACATGCACACTCTACTTACTCTTGACAATCCGTTCTGTAGTTGTTTGCTCTTTTGGAGAGCCAGCAGCTTGCGCCATAACACTGCTTTCCGCAGTTGATGCTGGAATATCCGGTTTTATACTATCTTAGAATACGTAGTAGACCCTGATTATTTTAAACTCATCGATATATTGGTAAAATTGGCGTATTAGTCCTGGAGACGTCTCATACAGTCAGTAGCTAAGCAAAGAGTATAAAATGGCGTAAACAATTGGTCGCCCTCCAAATAAAGTATTTTATTTTCTTACCGCTCTAGTGCTAGATCAATATGATTAAAATCCCCATTCTACATTTTTACGGTCGATATTTGAAATTTAACAGTATTTATTACTATAAATATAGTTATATGTATTGTGGAGTTTCATCGGTCTCAACAAATATGGCCGCCCCCAGCAGTTTTCACGCCCAAGCCCTATACGCTTGATAGGATATAGCTCTTCTGCATAGAATCAGTTTATTGATGCGCATGTATTTGTCTCATTGTAACGCAATTTGACATGGTATCCGGATTAAATCTCGTTATTTTCACTGTTGACGCTTTTAGCTCTGTGCCTTTCGAGGGAAACCCTGCAGCAGTTTGTCTCGTAAACGCTGATCAGGTCTGTAGCTCGTTGATGTGACGAGTTTGAATTATTTCTGCAAGTATGCTTACTATCACTGACTACATTCTACTTTAGATGAGCACTGATGGACTATTGCAAAAGATAGCTTTCGAGATGAATTTGTCAGAGACTGCATTTGTGCAAGGAATAGATGGATGTGACTTTTCGTCGGGTAATTAGGATACATTCCTGTTCTATGCTCCTATTGATTACGAATGCATCTGACTTCAAGTCATGCCAATATGTTTGAAGGTAGCAGATTCAACTTGCGATGGTTCACACCAACTAATGAAGTCGATCTTTGTGGTCATGCGACTCTTGCAGCAGCAAAAGTTGTCTTTGATTGCTGTGGTAATGAGAATGTGTCGCTACAATTTGAAACGAAAAGTGGTCCTCTAACGGTTGACAAAGCTGGAGAAAAGATCATACTAAACTTTCCTCTCTCAGACCTCACAGACGAAGTAATCGATTCCTATGCATCAATGTAACTAGCTCTATGTATGTCATCATTGCAGCGATTCTTCTTCAGGTACCATCGGTCAGCAGAGACTTACTGCAGGTACGTACTCATTGACATCACATGGCATATGGGAAGTAATAGTTTGTTTTCATACAGTTTGATCCAATCCCAGGTTTTTGACGGAACAGTCAAGGAAAATCTGTCCAGCATAAAGCTGCACTATTCCCCGTTAAGGAAGAAACTCTTGGTCCAATTGCCTAGTGGGTGTTCCAGGTATGTATGTTTTCAATAAATTCAATGTGCCATAATAAGACTTAGTACTCAAGTTTTGGGCTGCATCCCACATGCTGTGTGTCACGTGCTGCGTGCCACATGTTGTGTGTCGTGTGCTGCGTGGTACGTAGTGACAGTCTCACTCTAACTCTTTAGCTAATATCTAACATAAATTAGATATCATTACTTAGGCTGAAAATTACAAATAAAATAGAACTTGTCTTATGTTTCTGCAGAGCTACCTAACCACTAAGCATCAAATATTTTGGAGTTGTCCCTTCACTGTAGTTTTGCAAGGTTGTCTTTCCTCAAAAACCTCAGGCAGAGAAGCTCCTCACAAGTATAGTTACCTTACTTGAATGTATTTCCACTGCTTCACAGAGCAGATGTGGAAGACCTCAATGTACCGGATGGAAAGAGACTGATGAGCCTTCATGATGGCAGCTCAATAAAGGGAATCATCATAACGGCTGCCTCGGACTCGACCGATTTAGCTGGTGTCAAATATGACTTCATATCGCGGTACTTCGCACATTGGAATGGAATCCCTGAAGATCCTGTGACCGGTCAGTCACCCCCTCCCCCCCCCCCACACTAATAACTCAAACCTTTCCCTCCCCCC
>ERZ1740065.1395-NODE-1395-length-14425-cov-12.512735_pt1 | contig 14425 bp, 16 predicted proteins | sample MGYA00581738_ERZ1740065 | MGnify/ENA primary metagenome ERZ1740065 (study PRJEB43018, sample SAMN04849749) | marine metagenome | isolation source: floating plastic debris | place: Pacific Ocean | collected 2008-09-01 | study: EMG produced TPA metagenomics...
AGACAGGGGAGGAGTGTATAGAGGAGACAGGGAGGAGTGTATAGAGGAGACAGGGGAGGAGTGTATAGAGGAGACAGGGAGGAGTGTATAGAGGAGACAGGGAGGAGTGTATAGAGGCGACAGGGGAGGAGTGTATAGAGGAGATAGGGGAACAGTGACAGGGAGAGTATTGTCGACGTCAAGCTATCGCAGACGATGACATGGAATGGTTTCTCGAATTATTCAAACAGCTGTCAGATACGTGGGTTTGTTTAGCTCTCATCCTTCGGCGAAAATTCTGATAGTCGAACATGTTTATGTGCAAACACAGCCTGCCATGTGATACGAGCGCAACAATGCAGCCGACCGTTTACCAACGCCACAGCTGACGACAGGGGAGAAAATGTCAACATTCTGTTTGTAAAAATGTCACCACGGAATTTCATGTGTGCCCCATATCTTTTTCCAAACTTGTCAAAGAGAAGAGATTTTGCTCGCTTTTGCATAAGTCAAGCCACTCGAATGTAAGAAGGTGCGTGATGTCAGGGTAGCAATGACACCGTGAATATCGGCTGGCTGGATCATAGCTGTATACTAACGATGATGTATCCTTCGAGGAGGATGACGTGTCGATAGACCACACCTCAGAAACGACTTGTACAGCGTTGATTCTAACACAACTACACCGTCACCATTCAGCTCTGTAGAAACTTTTGTGTTCGATATTCGAATACAAACATACCAAGTCATGGCATTAGGTTCTCCATGAGTCATAATTACTGCACAGCAAGTGCAGCGGCGTAACGACCAGCTCGAGCGTCACTGGGCGCCTGGGCAGGAGTGAATAGGGTAGGGGAAGTCGGTTGAGGTTTCGGTGCATTGCTAATTTCTCTAGACACTGATTAATGTCATATAATCACAAACGCAGCGTGATTGATCGCCACCCGCTGTCACTCTGATTGAAAATATTCAAGCTTCTCAATCAAATCAATAATTTGAAACAAAACGAGATCAGTCGTATCGTGAGCAGTGCTTCTCGACGAGGAGGCGGGGTTCAGATCTACCAGGCGTCTGTCCGCTCTGGGAGATGTAAACAGGCAGCGATAAACGTACCCAGACAACACCTACATGTAACCATGATGTTCGCCGGTTGCTTTTGTGTCATGAAACCGCGGGCACCGATAGCGGTATCAGCGTTTGTGGTGTGGTAACCACCAAACTAGAGTCACAGTGACACTAAGATGGAGTGAACATGCACCTGGCACGACAATGGTGAAGCGAACATGCCAACGGACTCAGGTGTTCTACTGGTCTGAAAATAAAATACTTTTAAAAAGAAGCTTTTAAATATGACATGAAAAATTGATGAGTCGATTAGCTAAAGAGACTGTTCAGTTAAGAAGGTTATTGATCGAGAAAAGATGATGGATAGGATAAAGGGTAGGAGCTCGCCAGCCTTGCAGCCTCTAGAAACACCGAGAGAACGGAAGCTACATCCTGCAGGCTACAGATCTGTGTAACAGTGTGCCGCCGCGAACAGCCTCCCCACGATGCTACTCTCTCACAAAAATCCTCCAAACAAGATTAACAGAGATTCAAATCAAATAGTTTTTGTTTGCTTTTTTCGGACGATCATTGAAAGCGACTCCTTTTTGAATGTTTCACGTTCAGGCAAACTGTGCGGGTACATATTTGAAATCTGACTATTTAAACACTTCAAATTGAATGACGGCGATAACATCCACCATTGACCCCGCGAGACTGAACCATTTCACCTCATCATTGGAGAACATCAAACAATACTGCAGGAATTACCTCCCCCAACGTTCAGAGGTGGTGACAAAAACGATGTTAGATTTGGTGGAAATACCGGAATATTAGTCTTGCCTGTCAACATGATTCCAGTAAATTCTTTGTGTTGCTTTTTTATTGACCTTCGGCAGAGCAAAAGAAAACTGCTTTCCCCCATTTTTCTTACGATCACCATCATACAGTCTGGCCATCAGTGAATTGGCGTTCAATTCCCTCATATGTTAAAGTAGATGCAGTTCTTGTACCTTCATTGCTGGAACTCGATAATCTTGATAAACCGACCGTGCAAGAGGGAGTAACTCCAATAAGTGAGGAATACGGTTTTGCAGCGCCATCACTGACGGCAGGGGAGTCCACTCGAGTCAATGTCACAACGCTCTCACTCTCTTCAAACTCGGTTCCCTCTGAGCTAACTGAACTCTCATTGGTCGTTAGACTGAAGGCTGAGGGGTCAAGGACTTCACTGATGACTATCTCCGGCAGTATGTGAGTCGGTGTCTCGTTATAGGTGGATGACTAAATGAGTAAGCGGAAATGAAAGCTGGAATGAGTGTCCCTTTCAGGAATAGTTATCTGAGTGAAGTCATTGTTAATACAACGAGCCTGACAATGGCTGTACAGCCAATCAAGATAAAGGGAGACTTAACATCCAATGACTCATCCACTCATCCAATGAACTGAAAACTGGCAGGTGCAGCCGAGGACTGGCGTAAGGAACCAAGGACTGGCGTAAGGAACCGAGGACTGGTGTAAAGAACCGAGGACTGACTTAAGGAACCGAGGACTGGTGTAAAGAACACAGGACTGGCGTAAAGAACGATGCTGAGGCACTGCAGTGAGGGACAGCCTACTGTAGCACGGAATTATTTTGCGCATTGATAATTTTGCGATCGAGGCATTCGCAAATATTGTCAATGAGCATTTATTTCCAATGTCTTTATATCTAACTAAGGCTGAACCAAGATCTAACTATTTTACTACACGCTAAAGTGCAAATATTGTCCACTCATAGAAATTCTGTTCTACAGTAACTAGCAATAGACTGACATACTTCAAACACCTGTTGACACTGAGTCATTACACACTCTGCTGATGAGTAACTATTTTGGACACGACATACTGACAGGCTGCAAATCTAAAAAAATGTGTTGTAGAGAATGAGATGTCTGTAATCTACTCACCATATTCGACATAGAAGGAAGTGCAGGAGAGGATGACTCCAGGATATCGCTTTCATTTGACGTGAGGGAGTTCACATCAAATAGCCGAGAGGATGATAGTCCGAGTTGTCTCAAACCTCGACCAACAGAGTCTGTGAGCAGCATTGTCACATACATAGCTTGAAATATGCGCGCAAGCAATGTCAAGGTCAGTTTAGGCCGAGTAGAGCAGACCTTCTCGTTTGATGATGAATATCAATGATGCGATAAGGAGCCCTGCCAGCACTGATATTACGGCGATGAAGGGGAGGTAGTTTGTGATGGAGCTCTGGGAGGACCTGTCCAAGACGTCTCCACCTGGAATAGGCAAGCAGCTGATGAAGAGTTGTCTCCACTTGTGTCGTTAATTCAATATCTCAGTCATCATCTTACCAAGTGCATTGTTGCCGTAGCGACTGATAGAACAGTCATTGCCAGTGAAAGACCCAGAGCAGATGCACTTGAAATCAGTGAGGGAGGCGGGTACACACGTGCCCAAATTCTGGCATGGAAATGAGGAACACGGGCTTAGTACATCACATCTAGAAAACAAAAGCACGAGATAGGACCAGTGTGGAATGCCGATGTCCCCTAACACTAGCTGTAGAGCCTCCCGGCAAGGGAAGAGAGTGGATGAAAATTACAAGAAATGTGAGGAAATCGATATCATGATAACGAAGCTGTACTACCTTGTGCCTAACCAGAAATCCGAGCAGTCGCACACAACAGTGCTGTCCTTGACACGGCACCGTCCATTGGAGCCACAGATATCGTTGCCTTCACAGTGAAGTGAGTTGAATTGGCAGTGCTCCCCGGAGAAACTGTTCAGACAGTCACAGTAGAAGCCCGATGTCGAGTTGCTGTCGACGACGCACCGTCCAGGCAAGGCATGGCTGAACAGGTGTTCTCAGGGAAATCAACCTACAATTACAGGAGCAGCTTACCGTGGAGCTCTTCATATTACGGCACTAGTCTCACTTTGCAAAAACGAAACTGGATGCAGCAGTATGGAACACACAAACGGGGAATCCGACTTCCCTCATGGCACTTGGTGGTGGCGGCCATCACAACTGCTGTGTTAGAGCCTACAGGCAAGCATGTAAACCAAGTCTGGAACTAAACGCCTGAAGAAACTGGTCATGTAGGGATCTTCAGGAAAAGAACGATAGGAAATGGTCCTAGAAATGTATGAAGGCCCGATACGTCTTGATAGGTCCTAGGACAGAAACTCTAGTAAGTCTGAGACAAGTCAAGAAGTTCATGATTAGTCATGCTAAGTCTTATAAATCCATGAGAACTGTCATGGCATTGTGATAAGACAGCCAACCAGCAGTCAGCAATTTCTGAGCTATCAAAAGAAATAAGGAAACAAAAATGAAACTGATGACATCATGCATACCTCTGAGCAAGTTTTTCCTACGAAAGGGTACACGCACTGACACCGCCATATTTCCTTCTCCTCCTCAAACGTAGACAGGTCTGTAGGTGGGTAGGCAGGTCTGAGAGTGCAGTGGCCGTTGTTGTTACAGAAGTTATCATCACACGACGATGACAGCGTCTGAGTAGTGACCACTAGCTTGAACTGCATCCCTCTGGATATAAGATACAGAATTACGAAACACTGTATAGCTGTTCATTGATGAAAGCGAATATTGTAAAACAACTTCTTCTGACGAAGCGAGAATTTTTGCGGTCAAGTTACTGGTAGCTAATTTCAAAATAACATCGTGTGGATTTACTTTCAATGTGATTGTATCGGACAGAAGTTGAAGTACAAAACAATTAAGATCGCAAATATTTTACAACACGCCTGATTGCAAAAATTGTCCACAGAAAAGAATCCAGCAACTATTGGCTCATATAGAATATGAGATTTTGATGAATTGGATGTTTTAAGTTTTAAAGTTTGATGGAATAATACAGCTATGGAATGAAAACTGTTTCCATTTGATGACTATCATAAATCCTAGTTGAAAGTGTTGCAATATCCAACCTATGCTACACGCCTTCCTACTCTATGCATACACTCATAGCATCCTGAGGTGAAGGATAGGAATGACAGAGCAGTTTCTTACAAGTAAGGTAGGATATCGGGCCACTCTGGACTCTTCTCATACCATACCCAAACGTATGGAGTTGTGCTCTCCACAACTCTCATTGGCCATAGGTGGGCGCTGTCACCACAGGCTCCTCTCCACAGGACGGAGGCCTTCCCACCCACCTTCTCATAGATGGCAAGATGGCTGTTAGAACACCTGGCTATGCAAGGATGAATCAGTGGAGCAGAGGTCGTGTGACGCAGTAGGAGCAATACTACGAAACTGGATATTTTAATACATGGCAAATTAGGTGAGCGGTGAGAAAATGGAGTAAAACTGAGCTGGTCACGCAAAGAGACAAGGATGATTACTTCAGGGACGTTGGACTTGGCGATCCATCCCTAATAGCTGTTACCAGTATAGTTATAACTATACCAGTCAGATTTACCCAACTTCACAGTGCATCGGGAGTTATCAGTCCATGCTGCTTACTTGTGGAAGGAGGGATAGTCTATAAAGCTGATGTGTAGCCCTTGGCTCTGATCTGCAGCCCCCAATCCGAGAAGACAACTCCCGTACAGCTCCTCACTCATCGATTCCGAGGAGGCAGACAGAGTGAGAGCACCCGATTGGCCTAGCCTGGCGTATGACGTCGTATTGCAGTAGGTGTTCCACTGCATGTCCTCGATGAACGACGCGAGTGTACCGACCCCAGAGCCTGGAAGGGAATGATGAGACAGTAGATAGCGCTGTCAGGGGTCTAGGTCAGGTAGATACAGCCACTAACCTGAGGGGAGTTGAGAGAGGGACAGTGATTGGATACCAACGGCCAGCGTCAGTGTAAGCAGAGATTGACAGGTAAACCTAGACATCTTACAACTTGCTTGATAGAATGCTTTATGTTCAACAATAACCTGTCCTGAGGATATCTACACTGTCATATAAGCCTTCATTCACAGAGTAGGTAGGGGTGTAGTGTGCTCTACACTGACAACCAGTGACTAGGGAGCTGACAAACATCACCAGCATGAGAACAGCATTGATCTCCCGCAACAATTTTTATGAGGATGAAAACATGACCAACAGTCTGCATTGTAGTGAGCTGCGAGAGAAGCTAGGAGAGAAGCTAGGAGAGGGGCTAGGAGAGGGGCTACGAGATGGGCTAGGAGGAGGGCTGCGAGAAGGGCTAGGAGGAGGGCTGGGAGAGGGGATAGGAGGAGGGCAGAAAGGTCAGGAAGGAGGGTCGTTTTTTTTGTTTTTCGAGAGTTTTTTCTTGATTGTCTTGTTGAGGGGGCTAGGAGAGGACCTATGAGAGAAGCTAGGAGAGGAGCTGTGAGAGGAGTTATGAGAGGCAGCGGGATGGGCTATGGGAGGAGCTATGAGAGGAGCTACAAGAGGGGGGGGGAGCGTGATGACTAATCAAAATTCACAAAGGATCAGCTGTGCTCATATAGAGAGATAATAATAAGTTTATTGGCGAAGCTATTTAGTGCAGCTGTAAATGACATAGCTCATCTAACCACCGATGTGTGCATATATTCATAACTCATAGATATAGAAAACCTAGCGAGTCACTCCAAGATTCGTGTACTCGCCACGGCGGGTGGGTGGGAGTCCACGGATCTGCTGACTCACGCCCGACACAGTGGGCTCTCGATTGGGGCGGGCAGTAGAGAAAGAGAGAGAGACATGAGACAGGCAGCAGCACCAGTAGGCAATGTAGGCTGTTAACTGACATTGAACATCGGTTAGAGATCGTTGAGCACTCGCCGCCAGGCCTATGGTCTATGCAGCCTACAGACACTATAGTATGAAGGCGCTATGAGCCACCCGCCCTCAAACGTCTATGGTGGAGAACAGAGTCTAAGTATACCGAATATAACATAAAGATGAATCAAAACACCAAGTCACGATTAGTCCTGCTCCTGCCTGCCGTGCTTTAGTATCCGCGTGAACTCTATGTAGTTGAACTTCTGTCCCTTTATCGGGGCTTCTCTAAATAGTTCGTCGACCTGCAAAGCAGCAGAGCCAAGGGATAATCTGCTGCGGCCACACAGTGAGCGAGATAAGTACAGTAAAGTTCAACTGCTGCCGCTGCCGCCGCGTGTTTACTTCACGGCTGATACAAGCCAGGCATGGTATATAGATACAGGGCGGACCTGACATCGATATTGATTCAGTATTGCTGCCAGCCCGCGTGGTAAGCAGTAAGGAATGCTATTACAACATTGCATAGCTGCGTAGTGACTCAGTCTGTCTGTCTGTCTGTCCGCTGTCACACTCACCTCTTCGTCGGTGAAGCGGTCGCCCATTGTTGTTAGCAGCTCCCTCAAATACTCTTCATTTATCGTACCTGAAATAACAGCATTCCTGAGGGTCACGCTATCTAATACAAACACTCACTGCCTATCGCCACCAAAACTTCACATCTACCATTCTGACAACTGTTGTAGAGGGCAGCACCTTCACACACTAGGGTGTTATGCTGAGAAATGGCCACTACGCAGGTAAATCGAACACAAATTACATTATAGGTCTATAAAGTATTATCTGATGCATTTCGACACCGGGTATAGATATTCAATGCGAGATCATGTACACGGAGTCGGGGTAGAGGATACCATGACTGAAGATACCTTAGGAAACGGAGATGGCATCGAGAGGAAATAGCTCATCCAGTAACAATTTATACAATCATAGTTTATGCAAACAAAACGGCTTGTTATCATCGAGGCAACCTCCATTCAACCGTAATAAACTATCGCATATGATACAAGGCCTGACTGGCTCAATGTTTGCATACCGGCGTGCCATAAAACGAAACCGTTCATTAGACACAAGACGTACAGATAAGACTGGCTCAGAGGAGAGCCGCTCTCTCGTAAGAAACTCAATACATCGATGTAATCAGTGCGCACTCGATCCACTGGAGTTAATAGCAGACTAGGCACACTAACCTGTTCCCTCTTCGTCGAAGCAACCAAACGCATTCTTGATAACGTCCTCTGGGTCGGTGCCAGTGAGCTTCTCTCCAAACATCGTGAGGAACATAGTGAAGTTGATAGGACCAGGGGCTTCATTTATCATTGCTTCTAGGTACTGATCCGTCACATTTTTGCCTGAGATAGAGATGCATGGTAAATTAGCAATGATGATTCTGAAGTAACTATCTTAGACTACAGTGGAGCTGTCAATAGCTCGTTGGCTGTGCAGTATTTGCATACGAATGAACATTACCTAAGGAGGCCAACATATCTGCAAGGTCTTCTTTGTCTATAAAACCATCCCGATTCTGATCAATCATGTTGAACGCTTCCTTGAATTCTTGAATCTGTGCTTGATCAAACATGGCGAAGACATTGCTGGTCGCTCTCTGTGCCCGCTTCTTGGGCTTGGCTTTGCCTGCTCCGACTTTACGACTCGACATGATTCCAGAATATGGGTGAACTTCCGTACAAGAATTGCTACAAACAGTGAATTCGATAAGACCCAATAGAGGGCAGCATTGAGGTAACAAAAACTAGGTTCAAGGCGGATTAATTACAAATCGACAGGCTAAAAATCCAGTTCAGAGGTGGAGATAACAAATCATACCTGCCATTACGATCGCTATTGAGCCTGCGATTGAGATTTTACATTCGGTCATACGTTACACCAGTTGCATCAGGTAACATTGGTTGAATATATGACACAAGAATAAGCTCCAAATACATTAGCCGAGGATGGATTAAGAAAGTATAGTACTTATGAGTAACAACTAGTATACCACACCATTAACATACTTAGTTATGCTGTACAACAGGAGAACTACCAACCTGGAACACAGATGACCACACTAGAGTGAGCAAAGAATTTTTGACCAACCGATTCACCCGGAAGCCGACGGTCTCTCGTCAACTATCGCTTCGTGCGAGATCGGAAAAGCGCTGCTATTGGTCAGTTTTGTGAGATCGCAAATCGGCGCCGCATACGTTGCTATAGCAATAGATAATGTGGGTCATCGAATTCCAAGATGTTCTCCAAGGGCGGAACTGCCACTGCCCGAATACTTACCAATCTTTACGACGAAGCCTAAGTGAATGGTACAAAGTACAGAGTATAAAAAGCTATTGCGCATTTGTGTGAAGGAAGCCCTTCATTATCCAAGTATCCGTTATACTGTCTATTAGTTCTATACAACAGTCCACGAGCTCATATCAATAAATTGCTAATCTTTTGTCAACTGAGCCAATCTAGGTAGAAAGAATGGGTGCTAAAGAACTTTTTATCAACATCTGGGCAGCAGTTTTGGTGGTGAAAAATTGGAAAAGTTTATTGAGATGGCATAAGACAGTGCACGACTATAGTGTCACAGCAAAATGACTTGTCGAAGTGATAAAAGTTTAAAATGGCCAACCAGTGCCCTAAATTGATAAAGGAATAATCATCAGACACTCTGAATACTGCGAGATGGCAAATTGCTGACGAGTAGTCTAACAGGGTCACTCAGTTCCAGAATCACCACTAAGACCATCAGCCTGCCATCTTTGGTACTGACATACAACGTTCTGTCATCTAGGCCAGCTTTTATGCTGACCACGATGCCATGGACCAAGAAATGAGACGCTCCGCTGCCATTCTGGCAGTTAATCAGGCACACCTTCTCATGATTGTCTGAGACGGCTGCCATGAAATGGCCATCCAATAGCAGCACAGGCAGTACGGACTCTGACATGTTGAACAGGGGATTTATCGTTCTCACTTTAGCTCCACTCTTTGCATTGTAAAGCGTTTTATCGTGGTAGATGATGGTGAGGTTAGTGGAGATGGCCATGGATTCTGGGGATGTCGTCAGGTCCAGGAAGTGTGGAACATGATGAGTCACACAACCATTAACTAGGTCATACAGGACGACACCCTTGTCCATTGGGTGGCTCACATTGACCGTACAGTCTTCTCTGTATGGCGGCAGAGGACCTGCATCAAACCACAAAGCCAGAATGAGGCTGCTAATGAGAATGAGAACTGAAAAATTCATGGGAGCTAATGACTGAGCATTTTTTCCTTTTGGCGAATTGAAACATTACAGCAGAGTTGATCCATAAATTGACTAGAGATCATAGTAGACAACAGCCAACAAACGAATCACATCACAGCAGAATACAGTAATAGACCAATCACATCACAGCAAATGACAGTCCACACACTGATTGGACAGCAGCAGACGCGCCAACTAGCAGGCAGTTCATACATACCTCTAGAGTAGAGAAGCAGGAGCTGGTAAGGAACTGCTGTCTCTCTCATGCTGACGAAGAAAGTCTTCTCAGACGTCAGATCGCTGCAGTTGATGAACTTCCTGTCCTTTGCACTCCGCGTAAACAGATCGAATATGAAAAGCTAAAATAACGAACCAATGTCATACACTGAAGGAACAAGAATGGTTGGGAAGTAAAATGTGCGCAAAGGAATAACTCTTCAAGAGCTTCTCTCATCTCTTGAGCAATGGTGTGAAATCTGAATGAAATGTGCATGATGCCTTGAGTATAAAATCTCCGCATTAGATTGGGGGGGCATATAAGAATTTGAGCAGTCTGGCTTTCAGCAATTAAAGTCAAAAAGCTTTTAAAACTAGAGCGAATTCCTCTGGGATTTGATAGCGTTTGTTGTGGCTTGTTTGGCATCACCATTCATTCATTGTTATTGGTACTTGGTAGCAGTGAACTGGGGTACCATAGATACTTTCCTATACAGCTTTTTATTTAAAACTTCAATCTGTCTAACTCTAGAGCAGTTGACTGTGCCGCATATGAATATATGTCCCTGATTGGTACCCATGTGTGTTCAGAGGTCCAACCGATGTAAATTCATCATCAGCACCAGTCATACATCATCCGCTGACCTGAATGTTATCGACACGCTGCTCCATCACCATGCCTGAGAACTCAGTCTTGATGCATGGCTGCAGGAGGCAGACAAGCCAGTTTTGCTTGCTGTAGACCAGCGGTCGTCCAATCAGATCGCCGTCTGGTAACACCACTCTGTGTTCCTCCGGATCAGCCTATAGGAGTGAAGCTGGTCTAGTCAATGTGACGTTTGTTTGAAAAGTTGTAAAGAGTGATTGTATCCTGCAGTCTAGAGACAGACTGTATGCTATTCATGTTTTTACTTGTTACCAACTCTCTTCGTGAGGACAGGAAGAAGAATGCGATATTTCATACTTTATTTCTGTGCAAAGAATATTTTATTCAACGAACTGGACGTGTCACATGTCACAAGGTCATGAACTCATTTACCGAATCACTTCAGTTCAGAAAAGTATTCAGCCTGCTAAAAGTATCTAAGGTTGATACTCACTTTGCTTTCTTAGACAGAAAATCTGGGCACTGACTGTTTCAACTTGGAATTAATTTAATCTTAGTAATCTCAGTAATCTTAGTTTATCTTATGTAACATATTATGTTACAAATTATGTTACATATTATGTTACATATTATGGTACAAATTATGTTACAAATTATGTTACATATTATGTTACTCTGCGTCATCCAGATCAATTGGCTACGGGTCGCTGGTGAAGGACAGACAGACAGAGATACTCACAGATGTGGTGTAACAGTAGGCGATGAAGAACTTGTTGCTCGGATCTGCAGGCGAGAAGTTGACGCAGGAGAGATTCACCAGAACTCTGTCATCTGAACTGAATACCACTGGGCACAAAGAAATTGGTCTCATGAGAAACTGACCTCAACAAAACTTATCAAAAGTATACGAGATCATCATTGGTACTGAATGGACTGATAGATGTTAGTAAGTGGTTGACAGATAGGTCCTCGATGGTTGAATTCATTTCAAGTAGGTTGAACAAGGGGAACTACGGTCATAAGCATGACTCAGTGAAATTGATCTATTGACAGGTGAGACAAGTCTGTTGGTAGTATCTCTCGTATCAGCAGTTTAGCCATGTGTTTTCAGGTAAGCTAGTACACATGACTTTGTTCGATTCCTGATACCAAATGTTGGAGGAAAGATGCTGAAAAGCCAAGCTAATACCGGTAATGTAACACAAGTCCCACAGGAAGTGATGACACAGTAGGCAATATCATAAATGATTTTCCAAACTGATTTAACGATTGCATCTGCAGATTTCCCAGCAGTTCAGACAGATAGATTTACCATAGTAGCTGTTGACGAAGAAATGGCTGACCCTGGCGGCAGCGATATCCCACACATAGTCAGACCTGAGTAGCTGCCAGTCACAGGTACCGTCCGCCTCATTAGAGCACCTGGTCACCACAAACTCTCCACAGGGTGAGATCTCAACCTGAACACAAGTTACATCATATCGGTCAATGCCAGCAGGTCAAGGTGACCAACAGGTCAAGGCTGATACTCACCGACAGTGGTTGAGATCCGGCAGCGAAAGAGTCGTATAGTCGCTTGTACACATCGCCACTCTCTCCACTGACGACCTTGGCATCTGGATACGATGAGTTGCAGACAGCGATACGAGTTCCATCGTTGCTGACAGAGAATGAGGTTATCTCCCCTGGATAGTGGTTTGCCTTGTGTCTATAAGGTGGGGAGATATTACAGAGTGATAATAACGTCATGTCAAACATAAATAGTAATAACTAAAAATGATAATGATAACGATTATTGATAACACAAAGATGAAGGTTTACTTTTTCATGGATTCAGCGAAGTTGATGTCCCAGACGTTCATGAGGCCGTTGTGCAGAGTAGAGACGACTCGGTTCACCGAGTGACAGACGTTGGATTGCCATACGTCTGCTGGATAAGGAACATCGGCTACCTGGACAGTGGAACCGGTCAGCGCATCAAATACTCCTGCAAGTGTAAATCGGTACACTGTTTAAAGAGTGGACAACTCCTACATCCACAAGCAATTGACTCAACATGACTATATTTTGTATGGATTCTTGAATGTAGAGAAGCTTGCCATAGCTCAGCGAGTGAAGGGAAACAAAGTAGGCACTCGGCTTGTATAACAACTTGCAGTAGCATTAGACTTTCTCTCTCATATATTACCATTTTTGCATATTGAACTAATGATGATTTTAAATAAGTTAAAATCGCGATTCTGTCTCTATGCTTGCACACCAAGAAATAAAGTACCTTAAGGGCAAGGCTGCCATATGCAACGCCAGGTTGCTCTCGGTTTCTAGGCAGATCGGAGCACACCTGTGGCACAACGGCCCAGCCGAAGGACTCAGTGGGATTCGAACCCACAACCTCTCAACACTTGCGTGTCTCAAGGTACGGGCTATTCATGACTGTTCCAACATATGTATATACATATTTTACCATGGCTTATTGATGCTAAGCAAGTACATGCATCTACATGCCGTAACCGTGGTAATTATAGCGGTATTTTAAATATAGCGAAATAGCGATTTCATGAGTTTCACTATTAATAATACAGCAAAGTTGTTTACTGATGACTAGTGCTTATTGACGTATAAGCACAAAACGCTAAATTGTATGTGAAAAATATAGAGTTTCTGAAACTTTCGTTATATTTTGGACACGCAATAATTACCACATTTACAGTACATTAACTATTGCATATCAGTGTGCATTTACAGTAGGGCCGAAGTATGCTGCTAACCTCTTTCTACGTATGCTATTGACTAGGCTAACCAATTTTTCTACTTATTACTAAATTCATCAACCAATCTTTTTACCTACATGTATTATTAAATTCATCTGGGTAAGAAACAAGATAAGAATTAAATATTTGTAAACAAACAAGGTACTACATGGTTTTCATGAGAAGCCACATCTAGAAGAGCAGCACATACCCATTGACCTCTCTTTGCAGGCTACGACGCGATCGCCATCACAGCTGAAGTCAGCTGACATGATGTCATGCTGAGACTGCGGGTGGGCTATGTCGCTTATGGTAGACAAAAGATGAAAACTCCCCGCCTTATAAACTTTGACGTATTTCTTTGAATGGACTAGCAGCTTGTCTTTAGTTTGGGAGAGGACGATGTCCTTGATGGATGGCTCCTGGAGCAGAACCCGGCCATGATGTACCTTCTTCGCCTTGTGGATGGTATACTGAAAGTACAACAGCGCATTGAGGTCCTGTAAATGTGGTATTGGTTGAGGCCTTAAGTATAACGGTTTTAAGTGAGGACACAGATACCGGTTGTAACAATAACGGATCGGGATGAGTGACATATCGGCTTACTTAGCTCCATATAACTAAAACGAACGTCTTGATAGCGTTTGCTGAGCAACTCGCTATAGACGCTATAAATAGAACCTCAGTATAATTACCATGGTTACAGTAACAAGTTGAAATACAAAGTCTGAAAAAAAATCAAAATTATCACTCTTACTGGGGACCATGGTGTGGGAGGTTCTTACTGGGGACCATGGTGTGGGAGG
>ERZ1740065.1396-NODE-1396-length-14422-cov-11.800933_pt1 | contig 14422 bp, 15 predicted proteins | sample MGYA00581738_ERZ1740065 | MGnify/ENA primary metagenome ERZ1740065 (study PRJEB43018, sample SAMN04849749) | marine metagenome | isolation source: floating plastic debris | place: Pacific Ocean | collected 2008-09-01 | study: EMG produced TPA metagenomics...
TCCCTAGTCTCAATTATTAGCCATATTTCCTATTTTGATAGTGTTGATGTGAGGAAAATAAGTATGTGGACAAGCAAGTTGAGTAATGTGCAAGATTCTTATTTATTTGTGAATAGCTGCAGACTAGACCTGAATTAAATTCACTTGGAAATTTCTGAAAATAAGTATGTTATATGTATTAAATTCACCGAATAATACACAGATACTGTAGGTGCCATGTGGCTGATGGAGAGACCTGCGTGCACCTAAGTCTTTGTGCCTTTGTGCGTAGATAGTAGTGACAAAGGATTTCCTAAATATCCATGTGATGCTGGAGATATGGGAGGCCTGGATTTCCTGTCTTTTAACCTTTCAGATCTCGCCAGCTTAGCAATTTATTGTCTAGAGAGTATGATTATGTTTGGCTATAACTAAGTACTGTAGACAAAAATTCATTTTTGCACTGGAAAATATCTGCAACAAAAAACATCACTAAAAACCCTATCAACAAAGAATTATTTTGCAAGAGTTCATGTCTTCTCCCTTCCGTTTGTGATTATGAACAGCCACAGAAAATCTCCCTTGTAAAGATATTCCAGCCTGCAGTATCTTTCTAGTGAAAGTTTCTAGTTTCTAGTGGCATTGGGTATTGGGTATTGGTTTTGGTATTGTGTATTGGCACTGGGTATTGGGTATTGGTTTTGGTATTGGTATTGGTTTTGGTGTTGTGTATTGGCATTGGGTATTGGGTATGGTTTTGCTCATACCGATGATGAAACAGTGTCATGTTTCACAATATTACAGTCAGTGTTCAATCACACTCATTTTAGTGTCGTTTGATGACCAAAAGACGATGGTATGTTTTTCAAGGCAAAAATTTAAACCACAAGAAGCACTTTTTTGTGACTCAAAGAGTCTAGGATAATGTGTAGCTGTTGCTGTAGCTCAATTAGCAATTGGCTGTCTGCCATATTAGTGCTGTTTGTTGCCAGTAATTGACTGGCTGTTCTGTTTAGTTGAACCAGGAGGACCTCAATGTGCACTCTGCCGCAGACGTAGAGGTTGCTTGTGAGAATATCATCGTAGACACAACTGCAGCTGTTAACGAGGAGGATGCAGTCTTGAGACAGGAAGTAAGCTTATCAATCACAACGGCCATGAACTCACTCAAGTATAAGAAACTAAAATGCATGATTGTGCTTGTGCATAAGCGTATACATGTATTGGAAAGTTGGTACTAGACCAGTGTGTTAGAAAGAAGCGCAATGTGATTACAGTCCTCGTGTTCTATTTTAAGATATCCGCAGCCGCTCACTCGGCGGCGTCTGCTCTCGAAGATGTCCTCGGTAAACTTCCTCCGTCCGAAGAACTCTTGGATGCAATAAACATATTCCGTGATCGTGTCGACACACTCAACTCAACGTCCACAGCCAATCATTTCTTGTCTACCGCTGGCTCCCCATTCCTGCGTAAAAGGTCTGCTACACTATCTCAGCTATCCTTCTATTTACTCGCACAGCGCTACACTCCAATGATTTCGGTTCCCCTATTCATGTTTACGCTCCTTTGCCTCATAGAATAGGAACAAACACTGGCCCCTAGCTCTAGCATTCCTGAAATCATTGGAATAGTGGTATTGTATTGTAGGACTGACGCCACAATGATTTCCAATACGAAGCATAACTATCTCGTAATCACTCTCCTCCCTCCTCATTACTACGCCAATATTAGAAATGTTGTAAATCGTAGAGCAGTTCCTGTATCTAATCAAGTGATCCTATGCCTTCGATCAATGCTTTTATATAATTCTATTCCTGTCCGTGACTCTTAGTACTGTCTCTCTAGATAACTGAAATATCTGTGTACATCATCAGTAAATGTATTCATGTCAAAGTGGTTGTTAAAGTTAGGGTTGTCTTCTCCCATTAGTGAGCATATTTACTCAACGCCATTGTTGAGTATTATGATAATTACAGAGGGAGAAAGACTACTACTCCAATCGCTACCACAGACGAGCCTGAGAGCCTAAGTGAAGGTACCAGAATCATACATGTGGAGCTGCCTCACGGTCTAAAGAGAGCAGCGGAACAGAGCTGTCAGAGAACGACGGCCAAGAAAAATAGGCAGACTGTCCATTGTATCCAGTTAGCAATCACCACAAATGAATGAAATAAATTTTTTTAATTTTACACCTTTGTTTCCTGTAATAAACATGAGCTTTTTCTCCATAGTAAGAATGCCTGGTGACATGATCCGAATCCGTCCACTGTAGTTATTTTTCATGCACACGGGACACTGCATGGACATTGCTACCTTTGAATGATCATTCGGCTATTTTTCTCTATAGCTAGATTGAATCGTAACTTTCTGCACAGCATTCCATTACTACCTTTATTGGGTCCTAATGGTAGACTTAGCGACAGGTGATTGAGCAATGGGTAAACGGTGAATGTTATAGTGTTAGATTTGGTATCAAAATTGTCACAGCAGCGTATTTTTATGATCTCGTCAGCAGAACTTCGAGTAGGCGACATAGATGGTACACTAACAGTGCATGGAAGATCACATACCGAACACCTAGGTGTGGTCGCATAGGGATCGTGAAATGGGCGCGGTAAGCTTCCGGTTTTCTTAAGCTATAATCCGCGAAATAGCTAGGAAGGAATTTCTCACGAATGTCAACAGATTACGAAATATTCACTTTTATAGAATCTTTAATACGTATTTTTGACATTTTATTCGCACTTGGTAAAGTATTATTGTTAAGCGGATGTAGGTAGTAGAATCGATCTAGGGCACAATTGTTTTATTTACCGGAGATGGTTGCTGCTGATTGCTCGTGGAATATAAATCATATATTTGATTGATTTCACCTTACTACTCTAGTCTACGTTGTTGGTGCAGCATTGTATTGTATCTCTGGTAGTATCATGGCACAGAGAGAAGAACAGAGTCTTAAAGACTGTGAAAACTATGTCCAGAAGCACAAGATCCAACAGCTACTTAAAGACTGTATAGTGCAGCTGTGCATCAACAAACCGGATAATCCATTGAAGTTCCTTAAAGAGCATTTTGAACGACTGGAGACGGTAAGTAATTGCGTGGGAGTTTTCTGAGTGACTGAAATCACAAATGATTACGGAATTATGAATGATAATATGGAGTCGATTGTTTTGTGTTAGGCGCGAAATTTTTCCCACGTCGAACCTTGTTCTGATTACATTATCTCAGCCAGAGCCATTCAATTCTAAGTGGTCGAACTGATAGTACTATGCAACATTAAGAGATAACCTGCAGAACACCGACGTTTTATACCATCAAATTATCCTCGTCGAATAAATTAATCCATGCCGCAATGGTTGACTGGTTACATCCATTTGCGGCGAGATGACGATTTCCCTTTATTCGGCGCTGTCTTTTCTGGGTATCGAGTCATTCAACGTTGATTATAGCTTATGAATTCACGCAAATGCATAATATTTTCAATACATAGTACTCTTTGGCCTGCTTCACAGCAACACGTTTTCAGCTGCTGTCACCTTGTCCATTTAGCAATGACCACCTGTTTTGCAACAAGCCTGTTTTAGATTCTGCACCGAGGTACGATGCTGTTTTCATCGAACAAATTTGCTTGCGTTGCTTTTCAAACAACAGATACGATCCGTTTTTGCTGCCACCCCATCAGGCTCTTGTTGACATACCCTTATTGCAGTACATTTATTCAGTGACATTTCGGTCATGTTTGCCAACAAAAGCAATCGATAGCCATGTTGACATTTATTATTTTACATGCGTGAAAGTCGAGGCTGCAAAGTGTGTGGAAATACATGTTCATGAATTCATCCTTCCTTCCTCGACTAGACTAGGCTAACGGTCTTTCCCATACTCTATGCTCTCTGTTTATACAGTTGTTCTAGGTTCTCAGCTTATCAACTTTCTACTTTCGGCACTAATGCCTCATTTACTTCCCTAATCAGACGTCGATCAGTGATTGGGCCTTGATGTACTGATAATCACCTCCTGTAGCTTATGGTTATAGTGTTCATCTGACCAAGTCCGTTTCTATCGCATTTCCCTTTCTATTGCATTTCCTGTCCAGGTCGATCACATTTCTGCGGCAGGTCTTGCCCCATTCCCAATCTCTCCACTCCCTAGGAGACTGGTTTCAGCTGTCTGTTAGTGATGGCATCTTGATAAAAATGCCATGTCTCTCGCTGTTCAAGTTTGTTCATAGTGTTGGTATCTGTAATTGATTATCTACTTCTGTCATATACTCCACACACTCCACACACTCCAGAAATAGATGCTATTCACCATTAGCGGTATTTAACAAATAAATGTTCATATTTGTTTTATGTTTTAAGATGAGACATAAATATATAATTATATATAATTACTGTTTTGGGTTTATTGGATTGTGAGTAGTTATTTTCCGAGTACTTGACCGCGTTTTACAGTCATAAACTCGATCTGGAATCTGTAGCCTCGTTTCTTGTTGCTAGGATTGTATCTCCGGCACTCGATGGGCGAGTGCAGTGTCTGTAGCTTTCCATGTTTATGTTTCACAGCCTCGCTACTTATGAATGGCCATAGTGTTATTGGATTGCACTCCTCTCTGTTTATGGGAGGTTGAAGTGTCCGGTATATCGCTTACTACGTGTCATGCCCCAGCAGTGGCTGCCGTTTGAGCACTGTACTACGATCAGTGTAAGTACAGACTTTTTAGCAAACTGAAGTGATCTTCTTTTAAAAAACCCATGAAACTTCAGGTTTTTTCAATATATTCTACTGCAAATTATTAATTGTTGAAGTATTGGGAAAATTTGACGTATTTCAATTGATTGGCTATGGCTGGATTCTAATTTGAAGTTTTACTTAGTTTCAACTATGAATGCAATCTACCGCTAACGATGTCAGATAACCAGCTTTGGTAGCGAGCTATTTTTTTCTCGTTCTGATTTCCTTACTTCATTTGAGTTTCGTAGTTTTCCCGAACAATTCAATTCATGCTCTTTGTGTATCGGACTATGCTGACTGTCGGTCATCTGGTAGCCTTGTACCTTCACTCGGGACTAGGAGTTGTCCACTCCTGGCGCAGTTTTCCTACCATGGATATATGATTGGTCACTCGCTGTGGGAGTGGGCAGTGATTGATTGAATCACAGGTGCCAGTATCATTCACTGGAGGCAGGCAGATAGCTACTCATCATAATTGTCTCAGCTTATGGTTGTGCCAGAGTAGTTGTGCTCGCTTATGTACCAGCACCTCAACACATGTAGATAGTGTATCAGTGAAGGGAGCCTGTATAGCAGTGTGTAGTACAGTTGGTGTTAGTTACGACTCTGCAGCTGCTGCCACGGGACTAGCTCTATGTATCGAGAGCCATTACACGTACGAGTCATTATACGTACTGCCACTGTGTAATCTACCGCTAATTGGTACTGTCATCGCATGGCGCAGATGTTGGACATGGAATTGACTCGCGACGCCTTATCTCACTTACATGTTGTAAGTCTTATCATTAGCGAATAACTAGTGGCTCCATCAAACTTAGAAATTACATTCTTCGGCCTTCTGTTCTCTAGCTGTCTCTCTCGTTATCTATCTCTGCTGCGTATACGTGGAATCATATAGTCGTAGTAGCTGACGGCGGATTTGGCTGTCAGGCAGCTACTCTCTGTCAGTGATATTGTTGCATTGATAGTCATCTCTCCTCTCTCTCTCTCTGCAGGAGGAGGGACTGAGGCCGCGCTCAGCCAAAGCTAACTCTGTCTCCAGCGAGAACGACATGGAGGACTCTCTGCCTGCCAAGCTGCCGAAAGGACGCATGCGACGCGGCGCTGTCAGCGCCGAAGTCTGCACAGAGGAGGATGCATCTCATTATATTAAAAAGGTACAGGATGTGTACGTACAATGCACGTACTATTGTACGTACGATGTGTACGTACGATGTTGACTCAGAGCCGCGAGTCATTGGTTATGTCCACGGCTCCAACCCTGTCAGAGCCGCACTGACCCTTGGCAGCTCTCCTTCTCCGCGTGAGATGTTTAAAGTACACCAACCCAGAGAAATGTTAGCACGCAGTCGGCCGCTGCTAGTGTCATTTTTCCTCGAGGCCCTGCTTGTCTGCTGTCGCCGCAGTCCCGCTGACTCCGTTAACTCTCCTCCACACAGTGGCCCGCTGGCAACAAGTCGTCGACGGTGACATTAACAACATCTGCGTAAACTGCACCATTCCTGTCATCTTCTCCACGGGATATCTCGAAGCCTCTCATTACCTATCAATACCAAACCCTCATTAATCAATTACACGGCACACTGCACAACGTCACTGACTGCCATTCACTAGTTCTATGCACTGGCAGAATAAGGCTGGTGGTATTGGTGAACGATTGACGATGTATTGATCACCAATAGGTAGGGTCAATGGGTCTCTCCCACTCTCTTCCCTATGTCCCCACCAGGGAGAGAGCTCGCTGTCACTGTACTTCCTGTGAGTTGACGCTCGTTAATTGCGTCTTCTCTTAGCTGCGTTTATCCAATCTTATGTACTGCTCACCATAAATCACTTACCCTCTGTCACTGACTTCTTAATTGGTTTTTTAATTGCATGATAGGTAGAGTACCTAGTGAAGTAAGTCTCTGCATACAACAGGTTTCTTCCCTCTCGTCAATACTGCACCAAGTGTCAAACATTGAGAAGAATATGTGCTGGAAGTACGGACTGTAAAGGGTTATGCTGACCAGAGATTGTTTGCGTTTTTCTAGGTCGTGCCCAAAGACTACAAGACAATGGCCGCCTTGTCCAAAGCCATCTCCAGTAACGTGCTATTTTCACATCTAGATGAAAACGAGAGGAGGTAAGTAATTTCACCTACTTTTGTGTCTATAATTATTATTTTTATTACCGTTTACTTATTATTATCTACCAAAATTCACTGCGTATCTGTGTATCTGTGCATCTGTGTATCTGCGTATCTGTGTACACTTGTAGAGAAAATTCACAATGGCTCATTATTCTCTTTCAGCGATATTTTCGACGCCATGTTCCCCGTACACAGACACGCCGGCGAGATCATCATCAAGCAGGGTGGGTATACGACCCTCCCTCATAACCTAATCAAGATTACAGGCTATAAGCCAGTTACACATGTGCTGACTCGCGTCATTGCAGGGGACGAGGGAGATAACTTCTACGTCATCGATTCGGGAGAGGTGGAGGTATACGTAAACAATCAGCTCGTGTTGAACATCAGTGAGGGCGGCAGCTTCGGCGAGCTGGCACTGATCTACGGTCAGCCGCGCGCCGCCACAGTCAAGGCCAAAACAGACGTCAAACTCTGGGGCATCGACAGGCTCAGTTACCGACGGATATTGATGGTAAGTCAGCTCCCCCTAGTGGACAGATATCCATCCACAGCTGGTCGTAGGCTTGCCATGACTCTCTTGTCAGCGTGTCATTATGTATTTGTTGTTGCCGTCATTCAGGGAAGCACTATTCGTAAGAGGACCATGTACGAGGAGTTCCTCTCCAAAGTAGCCATACTGGGTAAGAGCAATTGTGTTATCAAACCCCTCCTTGTTTTTATTACTTATCTCAGACTCGTTAATTATTTTGATTAGTTTTCAAAGCGCAGCCCTGCAGCGTGTAATACATCAATTATCGCGGGCTGGCAGCGGGCTCTGCCTACTGTTCTGAGCAGCTCCTACGGTACGTCTCGCTGACGTACGTGTGGGGAGACATGGGAAATCAGTCAACACTAGAAATAGACGGGCTGTTAAGGAGCGTGGTGCCATCATTACGGCATCTCCAGTAACGAAATCAGACGTGTGTGGTCGCCCATCATATTTTAAACTGCACTTTAGACACAACAAGTGTATCTGAGTGCTCAGAAACTTGTACAGCGTTCTTAAATTAGCGTAGATCAGCATACGAGTCAGAGTCTGCCTGACAGCCGCAAGCGCACTCAAAACAATCAACTACAGCGGTAGTGATCGATGGCTGACATGCAGTGTCTGTTGGCGCTTGTCTCATCTGCCAATATACCGGTTGGTCGGAGGAGGCTAAGCACTGGTCATGTGACTCACACACCTGTTGCTAAACGTGGTTATCTGATAATGCTGATGCCTCCGCAGAGAATCTGGACAAGTGGGAACGATGTACGATAGCCGACGCTCTGGAACCCGTGTCGTTTGAGGACCAGGAGGTGATCACGCGGCAGGGCGAGCCAGGAGACGATTTCTATATGATTATTGAGGTACGATTGTCATGTCTTATTTGACTGCACCGAATTGTAAACTAGCTGTCACGTCTCCAATCTCTGCAAACTGACTGATAATGGTTGTCTGGCCACCAGGTTTGATGCCTCTGCCTTGGTGCATAAACACAACATGTACATGTTGATATGTAATGGACATACGTATCCTGTTTCTTCTGCTCTGCCGCCACTGGATAATTAGTTTTCTCTGTCAACAAGACAGTGTCCAGCAGTAACTAACGTACACTTGTTTTCGTAGGGAACTGCAGTGGTGCAACAGAAACGATCTGATGATGAGGAGCCTATAGAAGTTGGAAAACTAGCAGCTTCCGACTATTTTGGTGAGTGGGCGTGGCTGATACTTGCCGCCTGCCTCCTCGTGACACACTGTTATCAGGAGAGAACAACTCCCACAGTACAAGTTTCTCATATACCAGAATGGCAATGGTGCCTAACTCTAGGTTATACGCGTGAGGTGTATGATCGTGCAGTCATGTCTGTCAGCCGTTACTTCAGTCACTATAGATAAACGGTTATCCCTCACCAGCGTGTTTATTATAGACTAGTGTATTACAGCGTGATCGACTGCTATTTCAGGTGAGATAGCTCTGCTGCTGGATAGACCCAGAGCGGCCACCGTCATAGCCAAGGGTCCACTGAAGTGCGTGAAGCTGGACAGGCAGAGATTTGAGCGTGTTCTCGGGCCGTGCTCCGATATTCTCAAGAGAAATATCACACAATACAACAGTTACGTATCGCTGTCCGTGTAGACAGACCGCCGGACAAGTCCCTCTATTTATCCTAACTTACTTTTGATGATGATGATTTTCGCCCGTCATTTTGTGCATGCCTCATTAGGTGGCAGGAATTCAGTACACCAGTTCTAGATATTTCGGTTTAGCTTTGGTGGAAATTCGTCCGCCTAGTTCATGCATACTTCGAGCGGCTATTCCATTTGTCTTATTTTTGCTGAACACGTATTACTGTAATAATTTTCCATCTCATCCATGACTGCGCTTGATCGTTCATTTTGAAATGAAGGCCAAAACAAAACCGGTGTGTTGACTCGATATATTTATCTCATCTCCAACATAACCAGCACTAACAGTTTCCGGTGCCTGCTGCAGGAAAAATGGAATTGTTATAATCATGTGCCAGCAATGATTGTGCAGTAAACGACATAAAAAACTGCAGAGCCCTTAGATACAGACAGGCTGTATAAAATACAAATAAATACACGCAGTGATTCACTCACTGAGCCATCGGCAAAAACGACATGATTACGCTGAATATGGCGATTACTAACACTATATTAATTAGGAGTTGTCCTACCATGGACCGTGGTGCGAGTGATGGGTCTGGCTGTGATGCCTGGAGGCGGTAGTGTTCAGCTATTTCTGTCATGTCGTTTTGATACTCTGGCTCGTAGCCGAGCTCCTTTCTGGCCTTCTCGATCGAGAAGTAGTGCGTCTGTGCCGTCTTATACACCTGGAGGCAGCGAATACCGAGTCAACAGACAATTTTACTACACCATGCACCGAGTTATAAGGACTTTGGGCGCAATTGTTATCTCCTCGCTCATTGGGTGACATGTATCAACAAGGAAATTACTATTTATTCCCTCAGAATCGCAACTCACAACTACGTAAGCAAGGTAAGGCAACTCCGAAGTAAAACAATGACCAAACTGACATATTTTGGACATAGGAAATAATAGGGTTGATACTCTGTCTACACATCACAAAAATTGAATTCTTATGAGTTTCACTTCAATTCTGTTATTATTGCTGTAACAAATATATACGGTAGTATAACTCACCTCCGCTCTACATAGCAATGGCTGAAAGTCGAGCCATCTGTGCACTAGTCCATAGACAAACTCAATCAGGGTCGCTATTAAAACTATAGTGATTACATGGCCTGCATCCATACATATAACATTGGACATCACGTAGCAGTAGAACCTACCTACGAAGAACACTGGCCACATTGGTAGGACTATTTTTGGGAATGGTATACCGAGAGCGTCTGTCTACAATACAGACGTCCAATCAGAGGCAAGCAATCGGATTCATGTTAAATCTCGACATCGAGCATTTACTCACAAGTGGACGGAAGAATTCAAAGTTGTTGATTGGCTGCCCATCTGAGATAAAGTATGCTTGGCCCGCCTGCATCATAGGGTTGATTGAGTGAATAGTAAGGAGGGAGGTAATGTCCAACTCATGGCAAACAGAGCGAGAGCTTACTGCAACAGACTTATCTTTTAATAGATCATTGAGGGTCAATCTCATAGCCTGACATACATTAGATACATGTATGAACTCGACCGTCGGATTGTCACCGTACGTGACCTTGAACAGGCCTTGCTTCATCAGGCCAACCACCTGCAAGAACTTGCAACACTAGGACACACACCTGCGTACATCTAAGGACTAATTTCTTTGCAGACGAGTAATCATACCCGAGGCAGGTGTCGCCTTTCTTTGGGTCCATAAATACCGGGTAGCCGAAGAGCGCATGTACGAAGAACTGTCTTCCCATCCTTACCCAACGATCCATTGGCTTTCAATATCGCTTTCTCAGCAGCCATCTTGCTGTTTCCATAGTTATCCCACGACCTCTGAAGGCGAAGGTAAGATTGAATGAATCCCAGCAGCAGAAGGAGACCGATACCGTGTCTGCAGCTTGATTTACCTGACTTGCGTCAAAGTATGGTAGAGATTCATCTCCATCCTCGATCCGCTGTCCTCCGTAGACTACATTGACTGTACTAGTAAATACCAATGCCTTCACGTTGTACTCCTGGCATGCTGGGGAAAAATTGCAAGAGATTATCGGTAAGTCAGTATCATACATCATACCAGTGGCTAACATATACATGTAAGTATGCACACGGTGTCAAATAGAAAGCAGTTGTAACAGAAATTGTGATCCGGAGTAGGCTCGGCCAGCTGTAGTGCTAGCTAACTAGGTAGTACAGATCTACATGTATGTCATAGCCATAGTCATAGTCTAAGTAACACAGTCATCATCTATGCTGATATAGACTAGCAGAGTAATAATCTATGTAAGCAAGATTGTGGTGTGGCTGCACCCATTGTCAACGATCAAGAGTACAAGAGTACTAGTCTATCAGTCTTTAGTCTCGTAGTCGCAGCTCGTAGTGTTGCCCATGCCTAGTAGCTTTTATCGTCTGATAATACATACACTCACTCACCTTTTATAACATTCTCAGTCCCGACGACGTTAACAGCCCATATAGTATCTTTATGGAGCTAAAAACATCCACAACCACAAATGACTTGGATGCAAGGCTATGCAATTACTTTCATTCTCATTCCCTTCATTCATCACTGGTTTTATGGTCAAAAACTCAACATCTCCAACAGGTTATCCACAGCAGTAAAATTCCTCACTGACCTGCTCTTTGCCCGACATACCATAGCTAGCCAAGTGAAGAACTGCGTCGACGCCCTCAAAGGCGACACTCATTGCTGGATAGTCAGTCAGGTCACTCTTCAATGGAGAGGTATTTGTATCATTGTTCGCTCAGATTGTGATGCATTAATATGAATTGATCAATCATATCAATCCTAACCTCGTGAGTAACTACTTCCGTTGCAGCAGCTTGAGGAATCTCCGAGATCATCGTTTTGTCCAACAGAATAATCTTGAGGGATCGCGACAGCTGAAGCCTTTCTATTGTTTCCAAAAGGACGCTACTGACATAGCCTGCTCCGCCAGTTATTAGAACATTTAGATTTATGTTCCCTGATGCAGCAGAATTGGCCATGTTTACAAAGGCTTTGATTATTTTGACTCACCAAATTTGTCTACAAACATTCAGCATAGAACCAGGACCTTACAAAACGCCTGCCGTAAACAAGAAAATACAAAGATGGAATCTCTGTAGGTAGCCTTAGCACATCATACGATTGCGCAATTGAATTGTGAACACCCCGCTTTCCGCGCCAAGCCTCTATGATTTCTGCGTAGATTGAAAAATCTCATACTCACAGATTCTGTAGTACTTACGACCTGAATACTTTCACAGCTTTTGAGGTAGGTACACATGTGTCATCTAATGCAGGTCTTCATCATATATGCCGTCATGTATTATCATGGTCTGGTGGTTCTTATATCTATTTAAGTGTCTGTGGAATGATCTACGGTGGAAGAAACGCGTGCTGGTTTGAGTGTATCCGAGTTGCTATTGCTATTGAAGAAAGCTGTTCTCTTTAATTTTTCACAGGAAAGACGGAAATACTATTTGCTTGAATTTCGTACACTGATGGAAATACTGCAGAGAATCTGATGAGTTACGGCCACTTCTTTCAAAGCGCATAGAAACATGATGAAACCTGACGCTGCATCAACCGCGATGGATCAACAGTGAGTGGAGCTTTTCGCATTACTGCTTTGATTATTTTCAATGCCGACCGTACATTGCTAGGAAGTAAAATATACATAATTTACCATGGATTCATGGTTGATGATGCTGGAAAGCAGTTGTTGTTCTCTGTATGTTAGATAGCAGCTGATTCATATTTTCCAGCGTGTATATGTTTATTCCTTAATTTAGTGTATATCTCTTAACGTATCAGTAGTATATATATCTTTGTAATTATAGGACACTAGCAGTTGTTAGGCAGGATCACTTGCTTGCACATACTTGTTCAATGCGAACTCAAACTACCGAAACAGTGTGCTAGTGTGAAAATTGCTTTAACTTCTAACTTTTTTTTAACTTTTAAAATCTTTGTACTTAATGAGAATAAAATCTTCAAAGCTTGTCTGCTACCATATCTGGTGTAGTCATCGCCTTCATTTCTATCAAATCAGGCAGCAATTACCAATACCCTATATAGTTGTCCTCTCCTGTCAATACATTGCAAAAGCAGTAGATGAACTCTCTGGAGAGTCCCCTCTGTCATAGTTGGCATTTTCAGAGTTACCGACGCCTCCACTCACCCATGTGTGGCACATCAATGTTTACTGAATGCCGTTTAGCTAGACGCCATGGTGTCATAGGCATAGGAATTACGAAGTGAGTTTTTTCTACTAGCGTTATACATGACATTTCAAAAAGCTCGGCGAGAATGGCAAACTAAGTGCTCAACCCAGCGCAGCTGTGAAGTGACAGCAATAATCTAGACAATAGAGTTGTCCTGCCTTGACACCAAACTTGAACCGAGAGTTGTCCACCCCTGATGATATATTGTAACAACCGGCGATGAATGCCAATACAAACGCAGAGTTCTGCCTACGCTATGAGCTTCATTCTTCTCTTTCATACGCAGACTGCTATCGCCCATGAATATACACTGTCCAATTAATCGTCAAATTTCACTGAGAAATCAAATTGTGTAAACACATTTGTCGACACGATAAATCGATGTCGGCCAGAATCGCCTGTGACAGTGCCATAGAATTTACAATTGTGTTTTTCATTTTAGCAATGACGACCAGTCAGACACTGCGCCCAGAGCGCAATTCGGCGCGGTGTGAATGCAGCTTAATGTCTCACTTGTTGTCTTGTCTCCTGTTTGATATGATTATACATAGTGTATGTATATGATGATATCGTTTTTGGTAGTTGTAATGCTGTTATTTGTTGTCACTATTGTTATTCTACTACCTGTACTATTGTTTCAGTATTATTTCTTATTAGTAGTAGTAATATTACTTTATTTCATTCATATTATTATCATTCTTGCTGGCGTTGTTACTCTTGTTGTTACTGTTACTATTCCTGTCATTGATTAAAGGTACCGATACTACCTGAGTAACACTCCGTTGTCGTATGATGAGGATCTGTGGCATGAGTTCAAAGGTCACAGAAATATTGTGGCGGGTGAGATACCGCCCGCTTCAGCCAAACATGGCTCCAGAGGCTATATATCAAAGTAAGTGTAATTTACATATGTCAAAGTAAGTATGGTGTGCATGCAACGTGGGTCAGTGACAGTAACATATGCCGGTCTCAAATCATTGAAACCAGATAGAGCTGCTACTGCTTGAACGCACATGATTAGGTTAGCAAAAACTGCCATCATGTTTATTCCATACCACACTGGTTCTTGGAGTTGTCTTCTTTTGAAAATAATTTTTACCTGCCGATGGGCTGCCAAAATCTAGGAAGTGTCTCAACAGCCGGTGACCCCTGCCTGACTGCCTGCC
>ERZ1740065.1397-NODE-1397-length-14417-cov-12.955786_pt1 | contig 14417 bp, 9 predicted proteins | sample MGYA00581738_ERZ1740065 | MGnify/ENA primary metagenome ERZ1740065 (study PRJEB43018, sample SAMN04849749) | marine metagenome | isolation source: floating plastic debris | place: Pacific Ocean | collected 2008-09-01 | study: EMG produced TPA metagenomics...
CCCCCCCCCCCCCCCCCCCCCCCCCCCCCCCCCCCCCCCCCCCCCCCCCGCCTCCGGGGGCATGTGATAGCGTCCCGAGAAATAGCTTTCCTTAAGGGCATGGCTGCCATAAATGGCGCCTGGTTGCTCTCGGTTTGTAGGCAGGTTGGGGCACACCTGTGGTGCGAGGGCCCAGGAGGAAGACTTAGTGAGATTTGAGCCCACACCCTCTCAACACTTGTGCGTCACGAGGTGCAGGCTCTACCACTGAGCTATCTCCTACTCCTAACAGAGAGGGAAGACGACTCTTACTCTCCTACTCCTATTTGATGGATGGATAAGATTAAAACTTGAGAAAAAAACAGCTTTTTTCATTTTCAAATTATTATGTGTGCGTGTGGCACATGCGGGCACATGCAAGGGTGTGTGGAGGTGTGCACGCTGATTTGCCAGTGTATGCGTGACCATCAACAGGAGAATGACAAAGACCAAAACAACAGGTACTATTCTTTGGTTGTTGAAGACTTACCATAGCTGTCTTGATCATGGAAGAGAACAAAGTAGGCATTGTGGAATGTTACAGATTTATTGATGGCAACTTCGGAGAAGAGTTCAGGTTTGCCATGGGTCTGGTGATCTACGTACCACTGATGAAGAAATAGAGTGTTTAAGTTCATGGATTCAGAAAGAAGTGGAAAGGCCTGTGCTGATATTGATGCTATACTTGTAGCAGGGCTCTCAAGTACTCGGATTTAATCCGAGTAACTCGGATTTCAGACCCCTACTCAGGTGACTTGGATAAAACTACCTAGCACCCGCATTTTATCAACATCATCCAGAAAAGCCCGGATACTGTTACTACAAGCTTCAATGCATTCAAAGTTCTTGATGTAATCTTACTGGAAGAATCTGGCAAATTCTCCTGTCAAGCAAAGGCCTTTGCCTCTAGTACTATTCATAGATCCCTATAGACACTATTTCTGATCACCGTATGTAATAGGATGTAAATATTGGCAGTAGCAATTTTTCATTCAGTACTCTCACTGCAATTATCGCCGAAGAAAACTACTAATTCGTGCACTCCGCATCAGCAGCATGTAGTGTCCATCGCAAATAGCGGCTATTCATCAAAGTTGTACATCTTCTCTGATAAATCATGACGATCGCTCTGATGAGGACAATAGATTGGTCCAGGTCAAGCAATGATTGATAATGATAGCTATCTACAAGAAGCAAAGCTGGCTTTTATAAGAAGTTATTCTGATATCAGAGACATAGGGAGTTTATTGCAATCTACATCCATACTACCCTACTGCAACTAGGCTCTTCAAAAGGTTGCCGAGGTGTGTTTATCCGACTTCTGCTGTAAAGTTGCTGTGAAATATTCTGACATCAATGAAACAGTCATGGAGTAATTCTCTGACCATGACTATTAAGCATACCTGGGCAGATGCTCTGCTTCATCATCTATCAGGATATGAAAGAATTCATCAGCAATATGTTACCTGACTACTCTATTATTACAATTAAAGGCTGATTTCAGGGATGGAGAAACTCGGATTTTTTAATCTGGTTGGTTGAGAGCCCTGCTTGTAGGCTTGCTACAGATCCTAAATCCAGGATTGATAACAGTGCATTTGGCGGCTAGGCAATTAACTTGACGGTGCCGGGAAGGTCAGCATTGCTGCGAAAAAGGAATAAACGCCCATTCACACTATGCGATGAAGCAGTACGATGAGCTGTGCGATGAGCATCTCAGTCCATTGCATGACGTCACATGACCTAGCAAAGCTCGAAAAGCAGGCTTGTGATGCAATAAGTGATACTTTCAACATGTGGAACTTTGACCTGCAATTAGTGCCATCGCATCTAACTTGATTGGCTCATACTAATTTAACACGCGGGTGAATGAAGATCCATGTGCTCGGCTTGCTTCGAGTTGGTAGCCTAGCGCAAGCTCTGGATAATCAGTGGGAAAATCAGTGTGAGATGCACCCTCCACACTCTCTCTACAGTGGCTAGTGCAGTATATGTGCTCTAGACTACATTTAGATGAACTCAATAAATCATATTGAACAATAGGCTGGGTGGTGTTTGGTGTTCCTCAGTCCTCTAAGATGAAGAAACATATTGATGTTCATGATACAACCAGCACAATGATGATGACAGCCAAGGGATAGGGAACTTGTGAGAGTGACTCTAGTTAGCAGTTGCTTATCAGAAGATGTAACAAAAGTAACAGAACTGATAGCAAAACAAAGCATTCTTTCCAAACATGGTCAACACTGGCAAACTATGCCAGTACACTCTGGGAAATGGGAGGACTGCAGCAGCTATAAACTGTTGAACTAATTCACTTCTGCTAAAAAGCCACAGGTTGACCGCTTTCCCTAGCATGAACTACACATCGCATCGTATGACATCACGCAATGGACCAAGCCTCATCGCATAGTGTGAATGGGGCTTTAGTGAAATTAGGCAAGTAACGAGATAGGTTGGGAACTGCAGACTATGTGTAGTGTATAGTCAAACTATACATAATATTCATACACATGTTTTTAGATATAACGTAACTCCTGGGTTTTCGCTCTTCTAGAAACCGAAGGGCATACGTGTCCACCTGTGGGGCTAAAAATACCGGACATTCAGTTTGTCTGAGCTTTGATAAACTGTAGCTAAAGATCCCAACAAGCCAATTCGGCTAATATCTTGTCATATTGAAGCTGAGCCCAGCAGTATCTGTCTAATAACACACAGGAGAACATTGGGAACCCAATAATTACAATGTTGACTCTAAATTCTGACAGCTAAAATATGAGATACTTCTGGGAAATCTGTTAGACTCCGGTATTTAGGTATTCCCAAGGGAACACAGCTGGAGACAGATCTTATGACATCTAACGCACATCATTTAGGTACGATATAAATCATATGAATATTTGGTGAAAACCGATAATTTCTGTACCCACCTTCAGGTATTCTCCTGACTTGAGAACAAAGCAGTGATGATGGAACTCAGAGAAGATCTCTTGGTTAGAGCCAGAGGTGAAAGTATCTTGCTCTGTTGTCAGCCAGAACTCAAGTTGGTTACTAGGAGAGAACTCAAGCAGAAACGCATTACTGTCACCATCTAAAGAAAGCCATTTCTCTCATCATAGCAATAAAGAGTATGATGCAAAATCCAGTTATATCAGCGCAACTCACCATTGGATAAACTCATGAGTGCTTCATCACCAAAGCCGTCACCGTCACTGTCTGTCAACTTGACCCATAAGCAAAGGGTAAAGTCTTGAAGGAACAACCCATCCATATATATATAGTTGGAGGTGGATGCCGGCACTTCAAATGCATCAGTCATTGCTTCATGAGTGACTGGAACTACAGATAAGCCAGTATTTTTGTCTATCAACTGATAATATCATGAGCACAAGTTATAGATGAGCATAAACATGGCTGAGGGTATATTTACTGGGATCTCAGATTATGGAGATGAGGTCGGTAGAAGAGATCTCTAGTTTACAATAAAGTTATCATTGCAAGTGACTAACAAAATCTACAAGTTTAACTTTGCAAATGACTTTGAGTAGTAATGATTATTAGGTCTGTCGGCCTGCCTATGAACTTATAGGCCCGCCTCAGGGCTGCCTAAGGCCTGCGTAGGGAGATTCTTAGAAGTACCTACGGAGATCTAAGCAATTATAGGTGGACTTATGTCTTCTTGGGTACTATTCCTTAGGCGATCCTCTGCTTTGCTAGGCGCCTCTATGATCGCATAGGAAATAGACAGACATTAATTCTAAGAACTTGTTCCTACCTTTTATGAGGCTGCTAGACACCAATCTTTAAATTTTCGGCAGACACTCGTTGATGCCCCACCATTGTTAGTTGAAAACCATGATGGCTGTATGGGTCAACAGCCACACTCTCAAAGATAATCAGCATCGATTTATCAAAATATATGTATGCTTGCATTATACTGGCTAGTATTGTACATTGTTGGCATTTTTAATCAATTCAGTAAACAATTTTACAATGATGAGGATTTTCACTGATATCAGATTCAGTAAACGATTTTCTAATGATGGAGTTTTTCACTGATATCAGATTCAGCAACCGATTTCCATCTTCTGGTATCATTGAAAAGCTCCATGATGAAAAAAATTGTGTCTTGAGAAGACAACTCCTGTCACACTGTTGTTTGCTCATAGGTCTCTGGTTTGTCCTTACCTCAGGATCTAGAAATCCGCTTTGAAATCTTATTTCAGATTATGCAAGAACGTAATTTTTTCATCCTTTTGAATCTTACTATTGTACCACACACTACACCAACAATACAACTACTTGGATCTTTCATCGATGCAAGAAGAAAATATGTCTGTGACATTGATTAAAAATGCGACCAATGTAAAATACAAGCCAGTATAAAGCAAACATACATATATTTTGATAAGTCGATGCTGATTATCTTTGAGAGTGTACCTGTTGACCCATATAGCCATCATGGCTTCCAACTAACAATGGTGAGACATCAATGAGTGTCTGCCAAAAATATAAGAATTGACGTATAGCGGTCTTAGAAAAGGTAGGAACAAGTTCTTAGAGTCAAAGCATATCTGTTCCCTATGTGATCATAGGGACACCTAACAAAGCAGACGATGGCCTGAGGAATAAGAGCCAAGATTTCATAAGTTCCCTTTGATCGCGTAGAACTCTCCAGGTACTCCTGATAATCACCCTATGCGGCCGTTACGAGGCCCTGAGGCGGGCCTACAAGTTCATAGGCGGGCTGACCGACCTAAGAATCAATACTGCCAGCCTTTGTATATTAAAATAACAAAATAGTAATAATGTTAATAATAATAGTAATAATAATAATAATAAAAACGTTAATAATAATAATATTGAGCGTTAGTAGTGAGGAGGCGTTTTATAAGAACAGACAACTGACGAAGATACAAACAGTTCGATATGTCTCTTACAGACCACTTCCGCCTGTACCTCATATCTTAGCAGTTAAGCAAAGTAGGCAATCTATTCATTCGTATCTCAGGAAGAAAAACTGTGAGAAAAAGCCTAAACTTGATTTGAGCCTATCTAAGCTTTTCTTTTTTTCCATTTTAGAACCTTACAACCTTATTATTATAGCTAGTACTTATTTGATTTGTTCAGATATGAGAAACCAGCTTGGGAGGTTGAAATACCCTGTGAAGGATTAGATAAAGGAGGGAGAATTTAAAGGAGCAAAGCGTAGTATATCAGGCGTTAGGTTTCATGACATGTTTTCATTGGTCAATTACATGATGTTAGTTTAATTTACATAGAAATTAGGACCTGCAATAGTAGTAACTGATCCACTACACTCGTATGACATACTTGAGGTAACTCTCTGCAGGTGATCAGGCACAGAAAGGCTCATGGTACGGGCATCACTTAAACCGTGTAGTGTGTCAGCATTGACGATGTTTCCCTTGTTGAAGGGAGTTAGTTGGGCGATCTCATACGAGTTGATTTCATAATCCCAGATATTAAACCAGCCAATGAAAGCTTGCGCAGGTCCAAGCATGCCAATATCTAAAATTGAAGCAGAAACAGATGGTATGAATATTGTGTTCATCTGATATTTCAACCAAATCTGATTAGAATGAACAAAGCTTATGGGCTTTTAAAATTCTATGTCTGCATATCCACTTGTGTGGCACCCATTCATGTGCACACTTAATTCAAAATGTGGGTTTATGTTGGCTAAATTTAAATATTTATGCATTTCTACAACAACAAAATTAGTTGTCTGAATGCCTCTTGGTCCTACCGGTGATTTCATATGAGATGAATTGTGTAAGAGTATCTGTTTTTAAATGCTGGTAACAGCAAATCCCGTCTCAAAGTTTGAAGTGTTTCTTGGGTGCTGGACATGCTATCATATGGTAATTAATCTTAGTATTTCATATTTTATAGGTTTGAAGTTAAAGGCTAGATGTTAAAGGTCAGAGGTTAAAAATTAGAGGTTAGAGGCTAAAGGCTATGCTCTAAGAGGAATACATAAACTACAGACGCGACGTCTGTATCATGCTATTGACCGATTGTATCCCAGTTGCTTGAACACAAGCCGAGCGTTTGTAATGCAACATCTCGCGGGTGTACCCACTCATTGTTTTCCATATGTTGTGGCCGGATTAACTGTGTCACAAGTTGGTGCTTGTTGTGTCTGTAGTTCTTATATTCTTCTAAGGCTCAATTTTATTAGACACTCTGTATTGCTAGGTTGAACAAATTCTGCATGTAAGCGAATTCAATGTGCTATAAAAATCTTGGCTCTATTTACTGAATCCCACAAATCAGACGATTATTATTCTCCCATGCCTCAACGTGCCTCCACTACTCCTATTCACCCTTATTTTTATATCCTTATGTAGCCTTCTGACCTGACATGGCATTATTTGGCTTTGATGCTAGAAATGCCAACCAAACAACTATTGTGGGCAATAAACTGAGTCATGAAATCACAGTCACTCACTGACAACTGCAAGCAACTGAGCGGCAACTTCTTGGGAGCGCATCCCAGCTATCATAGGACAAAATGCAGGGAGTTGCAAGCACAGCAACTAGAGAATCACGAAATCTGGAAACTGAAAGTGATGTAGATTCATCACATTCTTTAAAGCTTTCACTGTGCAAACGCATTCATCATAGCCAAATAATTCAGTTAAATCATCTGTTTTTCTGCCTTCGTAGTACTGTCGAACCGGGTTTGGTTTTTATCATTCTCCCCCCAATTTTCGCTCACACTCCCCGCACATGTGCACACAGTCCCGTTCATGCGTGCACACCGGCATGTCTCACGTGCACGCATATTGTCGAGACAATGACAATAGCCCTGGAGTTGATAGTGGCGGTCTAACGGCCGCAAAAATAGAGACGAAAAGTGATTGCCATCGTTGGAATTCGCTATAGAAACTACACTCATTCTATCTCATATAGAAGTTGTCTTCCCATTTACGGGATAACTTTTGTTAGATTGGTATCACTTTTCTTTCTTGATGATTATGAAGGAAACACAAATATTTCTGTTGCGATCAACTCCGGTTATACAGTACACTTTTTATACTACGCTCATGCGTTATGATGAATTACTTTTCCCTCTGAATATATTATACTGTGAGAACAAGTGAATACCTTCTGACGCCTTCTGTAGCACATGCAGGGTAGAGCCTGAACTGACATAGGCTTCTGAGATTCCAGTCTTGAATATTAACTGCGGAATTCCAGCAATGGATGTATCCGAGAACCACTGCGATTAATTAAATTACTCGCTGTGTCCCTTGGTATCGTCATGGGAATAGTGAGACATATAATGCAAAAATATGGTAAAGCACTCGGGGCAAGGTAACTTTTAGCAGCGAAGTTGACTATATATATCTGTTGAGGGAACATATTCAATTTGGTATGCGGGGTGGAATAAACTACTGAGGGAGGCTTCAACTATCTCAAATAAGCTACTGTGTCTATGGATATGTCTATGTCTGTGACCACTTGCTCTCCAATACTCCACTTTGAGTCATGTGTGGGTCTATGCTGGTGTCTATGTCTATTTCTATGTTTAGTCATAGGAGATGGCTCAGTGGTAGAGCCTGCACATCGAGATACAGAAGTCTTGAGAAGTTGTGAATTCGAAACCCACTGCTGTCCTCTAGTTGAGCCCAAACTTAGATCAACCTGCCGCCACATATGACAGCCTTGCTCCTAAGTTACTGTGATCTCTCAGCGCACATGAGAGAAAATTGTGAATTTAAGATTTAACATTATTTTTCATTTCATTAACCACTAGGAGTTCAATTATGTAATCACTTTGTGCCCCTTTGGAGCTCAATTGTTTTCAAGCCATTGTAAATTTAAGGCTTAAGTTGCCCGCACTAGCGGACAATGTACCTGAGTGAAATATGATTAATTCCGCCCGTAGACTGGGTACATGAACTCTGAGTGGTTAATGTTGCTTTTAATCCATTCGTAATCTACTCCAGCTTGTGACTCATTTAAAAAAATTAATCTGAATTTAGTTTTCAATCATGAATTTGCCAATCAAAGTCTAACCCCAATTAGGAATTGAGCCAGTCATTGTGTCTCTGATTAGCTGCAGCTGTTACACTGCTGTGCGTGTCACTTGCGTAATGTTTCAACTGTGTGTACTGATGCAATGGTATAGCACTATCTGATATGTCACCTTTGCGTAGCCACCAGATGACCATGAGAAACAGTGAATATGTAGCTCTCTGAAGAGTTGGGTCCAATCGCGTGCCAGACTGAACTGTGCTTTAACGCCATCAATGCTGAGGTCAATATGTGATATCGATAGGGATATCGAGAGATCTACAGATCCTAAAAAAATAGAAGCACGAAGAAATATGCTGTTTGCACCATTAAAGTTCAGCGCCCGCTGAATACTGATTTTGTGTTGAAGCCAAGGACTTTACAGGAAGAAAGTCATCAGATCGCTATGCATTTAAAATCAACAATTGTTTGACCTATTATCATTCGTGAGATAGCAATGTGTAAATCTATATCAGTTAGAGCAGCAGGCTCTTCGACCAACGGCGTAAATGAATGTTTATACAGCCAATCGTTTCCATTACTACTAGCTCACTGGTAACTCCTCTGGGAGAAGCATCATACACTTTTAGGTGAGGTTAATGGAGTTTCTCCTCAATCAGACTCATTTGATGACCACAGAGACTGTTCTAATGTATCATAGGAGAAACCATGGTCAGATGCTCTCCCTATAACCACTGTTACAAGGGATAGAACAATGGGATGCTCTACACAAGGGGCCACCGCACTAACTTCCCAACCATGACCACTAAAAAACTAAAATGTTTGCCCTAAATTACATCAGCTAGAAGGGAGAATGTGATGATCACAGACTACTGAAGCTAGAGCAGTGATAGGATAGAATACTGGCGCCAGGTTAATATCACAGGAAGGCTGCGGTGGACAACTCTGTACACAAATCATTGATCATTGAGTTGATTTACTGTAATGGAGGAAAGGAGATTTTATCTTCTAATGCTGGTTTAGTTCCCGCTAACAATCAGGGAGCCGTTGGAGTAGGTCAATACTTTAGCAATACGTATTGGTTAACGCTGCAGCTTTGTTAAAAACAGGATGCAATCACCATAAATCTCCATGTGTACTCACTAATTTGATGCTGTAGAAGTTGAATACGTTGGTAAAATAGTCCTAATCTACGTAACTTTGAAAGAATCAAGCAAAGAAAGTTGACAGTCTGTAATTTCAAAGTGCAGCCATGGTCACTATGACAATTGCTTATGTATAAGAAAATATGTTGACGTAGCTCGCACAAAAGGTGACAAAATGCAATGAAACTGTCAGCGCATCTTTTGAGGATCATGATGAAAAATTCAAAGAAGGTTTAAGGAGATTTGCTTTCCCAGTGCCATTTTACTTGGACTAAGTTTCTTTATATGGAACCAATTGCTATAGTGGCTATAGCCACACTCTGATGTCACAGATCATCAACTTTCTTTGCTTGATTTCTTCAAAATTACTCAGCTAGGGTTATCTTACCAACATATTCAACTTCTGCTGCATCAGTTTAGTGAGTATACATGGATGTATTTGGTAAAGGCACCCTTTCTTTAGCTGCAGCAATGATTAATTAATGACCATTGCTCTCACACCTCCAGGTATGCTCCTTACAGGTGAGTAAGAGTGCCAAATGCCGATGCCGATGCCAATGCCTGATCCTATTGGGATGAACTAATGAAACTGAGGGTAAGGATTTATAGACATAATCAGGAAGTTCAAGAGACAAGTTTATAAAACCTCACCTCCATCTGTTGACATGACGAAAAAGTGTGTACCGTAGTCATGATACAGCAGCTCGTTTCCATAAAACCAGAAGCAGGCAGTCATCTCATTAAATGCCACGAGATTGCTCTGAGAGAGGGGTTGTGTGTCAGTTGTACGCTGGTCAACCGCTAGGATCTCTAAAGCTTCCGCGTAGAAACCTTGAATAAAATTCAAGGGGTGATTTTACTCTAGGATATGCTACCAATGAATTTTAGAGAACTACCATTGGAACTTACTTTTCCCATTCCTATTGAGAGTGATCAACAAGAGGAAGAAACTCAACCTCACAGCTTCCATTGCTGCGCTGAGATTTCATGAAAAAAGACAACGACCACTGTTGAATCCGATAACTCTATGAAGCCAATATGCAACGACTCTACTGGTAAGAGACTTAGGTTGATAATGAGACAAAAGATCCGATATACAATCACAGCCACCCTGTAAGAATTGATTTCTCTCATTAGGCTGATCTTATCAGTCACCAGTTTTAATGATTTTTGTCTGCTATTTCGGGTTGAAGTGTCTGTTAGTACGGAAGTAAACATAGTTCATTTCCTCCCATGTGCTTAAAAATTCTATTACTGCTCCTCCTAACTATGATATTGGTATGAAGTTCGAGTTTAGTTTACACTACCGTGCAGCGTGAAGCACTAGAAAGATTATTTGGACACGCTGCACGCCATAGATTTTCTGCTAACCCAGTACTGCTTCGACTATCAGCCAACAGGAGATCAGGAACATCGTAGAATGTGTCCTGCTTGAAAAGAGCAGGAAAATATTTATTAGGGGAAAGGTCTCCACACTCGAAAAGTGCTATCATCCAATCATATGTGAGCATTACAAACAAAGACCATTGCCCCGGTGTTTCACTCTGCCTGTGGCCTAAATCAGTGTCCTTCTGATCTGATCTTTATAATTTGCATTTCAAGCTATAGAACGTCATGGCGATCATATGCTGTTATGGGACTGAAATCTACCTATCTGAAAAAGCCTAAAATCAATATGTCGTTGCTACTCGGTGTACAGAGTTGTTCACTGCGCACTTCCTGATTTGAATAATCTGGCGCCAGCGTGATCTTGTATATCATATTTCATGCTACTCTCTCTTCATCCGTTGCTGTATTAATATGAATGGGAATATGTTTGTGAAAGCCAGCTACCCGTACAAGTTATTCGGGAATGTGGTAATGGGCTGGAAATCGGTTAGATTGATATTCAGCCATATAATTGTTGGTCAAAGTTCAACATGCTTAATCATGCTTTAAGCTTGGTTTCGGCTTTTGTCATTCTCCTGGCGATTTTCACGCTTGCTCCCGCTTACTGTCACGCCTATCCACGCTGACTTCCTTACACTCCTGCTCACTACCACACGTGCTGACGCACAAAAATTGATAGGAGAATGACAAAAGCCTTGGTTTCCACTTAACAGGTTCCTAGCCTCAGGCAACCCTCGTGGGCTTTTTTATTTCCACTCCACAGGCAACCATCCGGAGGGAACCTGGTGAAATCCCTGTGCTACATTTTTCCACATCGCCAATTTAACCGAGGTCTATTAAAAAAATTCTACATAAATTACAAATACTCGCAACACAGTGTCATTAAGAAAGGCTGACCAAAAGCAAAATACTTTAATAAATTCATCATAAAACCCTGGCAACAGCTGAAATATTGAGCCAACATGATTATCCAAGCATAACGTTGCTGCTACTGAAAGAGCATTGGCTTGACTCCGTCTCATTTGAACCCACGGATCGAGTGATACCGCCGGTCGTTAGATGCACTGGTGTGTTCACTTAGCCAGTGCACCTTGGAAGTCATAAAGGCCGCAGCAGAGTTGAACATTTCCAACCTTCCTGCAGCAAATGCAGCGACTCAATGGGAACTTTGGAGCCTTGGTTTCCACATAGAAGGCAAGTGTCCCAGAGCTCCTGGGGCTCGAAGCCACCAGAGTGGAAACCAACCTTCACTAGTGAACGATCTACTTATGGCTATACTGTGCCAGCACTGGATTCGAGGCCATACCCTTCTCTGGTGAGATGCACAAGATGGCGTGCTAAGATGCACATCTAAATGCAATGCGCATTAGAAGGGCAAATCAAAAATTCAAAGTATCCCGGGCTCACAGCATACAACTCCGGCTAGAATGAGACTGAGGCTCCTCAGAAGTAGTTGTGCCATCAGAAAATACTTTGCAAGTGATATCGATCCACTGATACTGTGTGTGTATAATACTTTGCATTTTTTGTTGGTTGAAAAGACACTGTCTCACTAGGTTCTTGCTAAATTTTATGACAAAACATGTGAAGCTGTTTCTTTGAAGCATCTCTACGGTGTAAGTTAGCTTAGGTAAAATATAATTATTGAATACACAATCATGAGTTTTTTGGTTGCGGCTTGAGAGAAAGTTCAGGTTGCCTTGACAAGAAGACCAAGAAGAGATCAGAAATCAAGAGTTTTTATTAAATGATGAAATGATCATGTAATAATAGATGGAAAATAAATCCTAAGCCAGCAACAGCGCATCCAAATTGTGCAAGCACACTAAAACAGTTTTCTTGCAAGTTTTTATAAGAATTTGATTCGATGATTGCAATCACTCCGGGAACATCCAAACCATGATTACAAGGCTGTATTCTGTTCTATATGAGGTCTGAGTAGTCGTACGTAGAGTAATAAACACATGAAATATTTCCTGCACTGGTGACGCTCACTCCGATGACCTCATTCCTCATTTCGCAGAGAGTGGCTCCGTCGGAATCAGTACAGTGTGGTATCGCTGTACACTGCGGGTGAAACATGCAATTCACACTACACTGAGTGTAGGAGATATCCTCCAGTGTGGTGACCGTCTCGCTTGCAACAGCAAGTTTAGGCACCAGGTTCAGACGCATTTGATCGGAAATATAGCTCCATACTTTAGTATCCAGCAATTCCAAAACTACGATAATTAATACAACTGCATTAATTATATCGAATGAAGTTAAACTGTGGACATGATTATTTTAATGCGTAGCTGTTATTCGAGAATTCGAACCTATCCCTATTCATGATGCTACAAATAAGAAGTATGCCCACATTCATTCACCCTCATCATGTAATGGGCAGAGGATGAGGTGAGAACTTAGGTATTATGATGGCACAAAGATGGCTACGGGGACATGTACCCTCTCTCAACTGTATCTCTCAACTTAACCGAAAGGGTGCTGGCTTGGCCTGTTAGCAAGGTGGTAGCACATGCTACCATCTCCGCTGGCGAGAACCATACTGCATGCAAGACATATAAAGTATCCTTCAAACTATGCCCACACCTGTGCTCACGCTATGTCTGTCAACTCTCCTGGGAGACTCCCATATTTTAGCTGCCATAATTTCTGGTCAGAAGTGTCCTAATGTTCTCATGTCGGTTATTCGACAGATCTTGCTGATCTGAGCTCAAATGTTGCAGAATCCTAGCTGTAGGGATAGAGGTTTGGAGCTATAGCTTCTCAAATTTCAGAAAAGCTGAATGTACAATATTATCAGCCTCACGGATTGACAGGTATGATGCACACCACCAGGAAATAGCCCAGGTATCACAAACAGTTACTGCCAGTTGATTGTTATTGTCTGAAGTTAATTAAGTTAATTTCCATAACTTAGGTTCTTGCTCCTTAGTTACTCATACTTTTGTCATTCTCCCATCGATATTCGTGCATCAGCACGTGTGGGAGTGTGGGGGAGTGAGTGTGGATAGGTGCGGGAGTGAGAGTGAAAATCTACAGGAGAATGACAAAAACCAATTATTGAATGTTCCTTTTCTATTACTCCCTTAGTTAGCCGTAGAGGAGTTCATAGGACCAAAATCAGACACAGGAGATGAAGTGAATCGCAAACACAAAAGTAGAAAATTGTGTAAAACTACGGCAGATTCACAAAAGCTGTGTCTTCTAAATCAATTGTAGGAACCTTTGTGACGCTTTGTGACCGTTAGTGTGACCTCAGGAACAGTTCCAGCGGTTTTAAGTGTATCGGCGTTAATGACATTTCCTCTGGGGTTAATAAGACTGAGAGCGGCCACATCTTCGTGAGACATGGCAAAGTTCCACATATTTATGTCTCCTGCTGTACCACTCATTCCTTCGGCAGCATCCAACGCTCCTCCTGCAGCAAAACACTTTAGTAAATGTGTATTGCATCCAAATGAATGCTGTGCTTAGTCATTAAATAAAAGTAACCCAATAGTACATGTCTATGAACCACCCATTGCTCACTTGTATCCTGCAGTGGTAACCACACTACACTGCACTGGTAAGCACAATTGTTGTGACCACATCCTGCACTCTACCAGGATACGTGCGCACCGAAGGTGACCGTGTATCGCACTGTATACCGTACTATCCTCATAACATAACATAACATAGCATAGAAATTCTCATCACATGATGTTCGATGCTAGTCGAATCTTATTTTGCCAGATCAAAACGTAACTTTCATGTCAGTAAACCGATGGCTTCCTTCACAACATACAGACAGAGCAATGTTACCGTGGCCCAAAGCGGCCACCTCTATTTTCAAACACCACCTGTTACAGAATT
>ERZ1740065.1398-NODE-1398-length-14411-cov-11.519574_pt1 | contig 14411 bp, 14 predicted proteins | sample MGYA00581738_ERZ1740065 | MGnify/ENA primary metagenome ERZ1740065 (study PRJEB43018, sample SAMN04849749) | marine metagenome | isolation source: floating plastic debris | place: Pacific Ocean | collected 2008-09-01 | study: EMG produced TPA metagenomics...
TACCTTACATCCCTCTCTCCCTATCTCTCTCTCTCTCTCTCTCTCTCTCTCTCTCTCCCCTATCATTGATTCTCTACAATGTCTTGTTTGGAACAGAAAGATTTAAGTTTTGCAGTTCTATTGGCTGCTTCGTTTACCATTTTATTTGCTGCTTCACTGCCTGTAACTACCTGGAATTATACCTGTTCAGACATTATGACAGCAGCAGTTGATGATGTATCAGATATCGTGTCTCATAGGAAATCATGGACTGGTACCTAGCGATCAGGAATGCCAAGCTGATCAGACGTAAGATAGGGCTCCCTCACCTGTCCAATAAGGAGCTGGTGGACGGACTCACACGTGACTTCGTCCTCGAGGGATTCCTCTACAAGACTGGTTCCGGTGTCAAGGACGCTTGGCGCCGACGTTGGTTCACTCTAGATGGAACAACTATCTACTATTTCAATGACCCTTTGGTACGATACTTTGGTGTGCAGATGTCCTTCTCTGTATCGACTAATGTGTCCGATTGCTGCGACATCTAATGTGCACTGTTATGAATCTATGAGATGGTGTGATATGCGATGTTGTGACTAGGTCTGTGACCTGTAGTGTGTCCTGCTATGACCTGTGACTCAGAGGTGACACGTTTTAGGACCAGAAATACTGGAGATTCAGTTTTGCTGAACTTTGAGAAGTCATAGCTCAAAGCCTCTACCTCCTACAGCTACACTTTGGTCATATTTGAGCTCAGCATAGCAAGATCTAACCAATAAGCCACAGGAAAACATTAGGAAACCAATAATAGCAATTTTCGCTCCTAAACTGGGAGCGGTAATTGTGGGAGACTTTCATGCATGCTGTGACTTGTAGACTACTGTTATGGTCTAGTCTATGGCCTATGATATGCTCAGAGATCTCTGATATGTTGTACTGCTATGGCTCGGTCTTCGACTTTAGGTGTACTGTTGTGACTTTGCCTATGACCTAAGATGTGCCTGTTACGGCTCTGCCTATGCCCTGTGATATGTACTGCCATGATGTAGTCTATGTTCAATGATGTGTACCGTTATGTCTCTGTATATGACTTTCGTTGTTGTAGAGTGCGTATGCCAATGGCGAGATACGTATTAGCGGGAAGTCTAGTGTGGGGTTTGGTGTGCCGGCTAACAGAAACGACCTCAACTACTCATTCACCCTGAAGGTACCAGACAGAGACTACCTGCTGTCCTCTAGCTCCGAGGAAGACCGCCAGCAGTGGATCGACGCCATCAACTCCATCATCCAGTCCAACCAATAGAACTCTGATCGTTGGCTGGTGAGAGGTTTTCCTCGCTGTTTTCCCTATGCCGAACTGGTCACCATACTGTACGCAGAGCAATGTTACTAACCCCAGGTCTGGCTACATATACCACACAGCCCACGCATACCACACAGCCCACGCATACCGCACAGCCCACGCATACCACACAGCCCACGCATGCCTGCCTAAAGCTCAGTTTGACAGTCTCAGCTGCTCGTAAATTCGTGTCAGCTTCTCTTAACGTAGTCTGTGGAGTTGTGCTCTCATTCTCTGCTTGCTGCCAATATCTCTCACACAGACTGATTTCTTTATTTTGTATAAGTGGAGCAACTAATCTAATAACTTTATGGTAACGGAGAGTCAAAGTTTTTTCTTCGCATCATTCGGTTTTGAACATGTCACTGCCAGGAGGCTCTACAGCATCTCGTTTATTGTCTGTCTGTCTCTTCCCAACCAAACAGGGCTGCTTATATTGCAATAGGTTGAAAGTAGGAACTGCCTGTGATTACAAAGTTGGGGCAATTGGTCTTTTACTAGATCCTCCAACCAGTTAATTCTAGGTCATCAAATAGAACCAACCATGAACAACCATATGAAATTGGTGAATTGGCAAGTGTAGCTATACGAGAGGTCGGTTCCAAACTGGGAAGGTGTGAGTTATTATCATGAAACCGGTCCGGTCCCTATAAGGCGGCATTGCCCCTGCAGTGACAGCCACTGGTGCAGCTTTATGTATTCCAGTCGACAATGGTGTTTCCAGGGCCAGAGTTTGGTGGAGTTATGACATTGGCTGCCTGTTCATCCAATCACCAATAAGCTCCTACTATCCAGATCCAATCAGTAACAAGACACCAAGAGAACTCTCACCCTATTGGTCTCACAACAGCTCCAGCAGCACAGACCTCCTATGACTATCATTCATTTTCTTTATTCATCAACTTCTTTAGAGGTCTATAGCTTTAATGTTACCCTGGTATTCTGAAGAGAAATACTGTTTAATATAATTCACACCAACACAGAATACTAATAAAAGTATGAATAATAGTAATAATAATAATAATCAGCTTATCTATTCATCACGGCAGCAGTCAGTAAAGAATCAAAAATATAAAATTGTCTCCAATCTTGGTCGACTGCTGTAGTCAGGTGACCGTTTGGGTCAGCTCTACCGTATTCTCAAAGTTAAGAATTATCTGTAATTAATACGCGGCGATATGATCGGTCTGCTGCTGCTTAGCCACATTCTCCCTGCACGAGAGATATGTCATCGAGGGCCGCGTAGCCGGGCCCATTACTCTCCGCCACAAACTGTATTTGGAACCCGGTACGCGTTATGTGAACTGGTACTGTGAATCGAGAGAACTGCCAACGTCTTTGCAAATGGATGTTCTGGCTCCATATCACCACCTCGTCATCGTCCCAGCTGTTCTGTTTGTTCGACATCTGGCAAGAGGAGACAACACTCAACTAACAGTAAGCATGTCTGCACTGTAGAACAGGGTTCAATAGCGACGGAAAAGTTAGCGTTTTCCAAGACCTTCCTCTTCTAAGGCGTCAAGGTTTTTCGAGTGATACAGAAATTTTTGATTTGGGAACTTGAGTTGTCTTCTTTCCGATCTGGCTCGGCCTGCCACTTTACGAGTACGGCAAGTTTTGTCAAATGCGGTATATTATTTCACGCATTTATAGGCGGGAAAACCGAAGAATGGGCACGGAAAACTACTGTAACTCTCCTCATTTGCACCTTAATTTGATCAATCTCACAAGTTACTGGGTGCATCTTACTGATCTTTGCTAATATTGCTTACAATCACCTGTTAAACAATAATAAGCCAATATATTATTCATAAGCTGTTCTGCAAGCGTGTTAAAGCTCATTCAATTTGATCGGGCCAGATGGGGAAGAAGACAACTCCTACATATTGGGCGATCCGGGGATTTACAGTAGCTTTGACGTCTTAGAAGAGGAAGGTCTTTGGTGTTTTCTTCAAAATCATCAAGAAATAAAAATGGGAAGACAACTCCTATACAAGGTATAATGGATATAATTTCTTTAGTGAATTCCAACGATAGCAGTTAGACCATCACTATAACAAATCTCGTTCTACAGAATGAGGTATAACAGCCAAAGTTTCTATAGAGTAATGTAATGACCAATGATTTTCACTATGGCCAGACAGTCCACAGTATCTACCGAAACCAAAGAGCGGTGCAGCAGAACAAGAGTAAGTGGGAGAGGTAACAAGATTCAGTCTAAAAGATCACTATGACAACCAGTGTAGAGCCTGAGGCAGATCATATAGTTTTATGGGTTATTGATAAGTCATTTGGCAGAGGATACAATTGTTCTTCAAGCAGTTATATTACAATCGGCATTGCCTTAGTGAGCCCAGGGAACTTTGACAATCGGCACTTGGTGTTCCTGTGTGTATTGCAAGAGTAAACAGAAACAGTGCAAACTTGATGCTAAACGAGAGACAGACTCTAATTGCCTCGTGTGCAGCCGTTCTGCGCCTAGTGTTGTATGTTGTACAGGAAATATTTCCAGACCCCTTCGGGGAGCATTGGAGGTCAATTATGATGTGTGAAATAGTAAGTCGTAGTATCAGGATAGACTGCAGAGTGGTTAAGATATGACCTCAGCTTTCTAACAGCTATCATGTTGCTGCCCTGCTATTTCAATAGGTGATGAGTACCAATCAAATTAGTCCAGACAAAAAGTGAACCGCTTGGGCCAGGAATAGGCAGCATTTTGTGCTCTCCTATAGGCTGGCCCACCGGTGTCATAAGCGCCCGATGTTAAGCTGGTACTAAAGCATACTAAGCCCGGACTAAAGCGGCTGCATAGCACTGCATAACACCAGCGGCGGCCTGCCAATAGGAGAGTAAAAAATGCCGAACAGGTTGTAGTGAGTGGTCGATATCGCACGAGATCATACCAATATTCTGATGTACAGTTTGCCAGTGTTGAAGATGTAGTAGATGTTGTACCAGAACGAGAAGCAGTATGAACCTTCCGTACTGATGAGAGGCGTGGTGGTGATCCTAGCCTGCTGACCCACTATCAGCCTGCTCAGGTCAAGGTAAAGGAACCGACCTGCAGGAGAAACAGAGCTAGTGGTAACAGCCTATATAGGTCCATCTTCTCATTGGCTGTTTTGCACGCCAGGGCTGATTCTCATACACTGTAGTGGTACACTCTACTGGTACACTAGAAATCGACTGCTTCATGACAGCGAAATTCCCTGAAGTAATACCTGTAAGCTACTCCCAGCATGTCGACTGAACTAAGAATATAGAATGCCGAGATCTCTGAAAGAGAGAGAGGGGGAGGAGAAAGAAGAACTAAGAGAGAAAGAAGGGGAGAGAGGAGATAGGGGATAGAAAATAGAGAACATTTAGGGGTGAGGAGATGGAGGTGAGAGGGGTTGGGGAGAGAGGAGAGGATGTGGAAAGCGAGTTGGGAGTGGGGACAGGTAGAATACCAGGTTTTATTTTGTTGAACATCTTAAGGCGCTGACTGCTGCACGTGTGAATCAAACTCAATTTTGACGCGTCGCCAAATAATCAGACAGCTCCGGACAGTTGTTCAATTCAACGATCACACGCGCAACTTCCATCATAAAAACTGGTATAAAAATGTTAGACATATGGTGGATGATGTAACCACTGTAGAAAGACATATTAGGCTCTGAACTAACCTTGACCCTGGCCAGAGCAGGTGTGGTCAGACAAGCCCTTATATTTGGCCTGAATGTGCAGTTTGTCTCCGTTGACGACCTGCCAATTGTAATCAGCCGGCACTCCTCTATTGAACCAGCAGAACTCCCCGAACGACGGGTCAGACGACTCGAAGCTGCAGTAGCTCGGCCTGACGCCTGTAACGAGCAATCTTAACATCAATGACTCAGAGCATCATCACGAATAATATAAGAAGTATTCAGAACCTACTAGTTACACATGGCGTTTGAGTGTCTTCTGCAGATACGACAAGAACCTGCAGGAGTTCTTTGTCATATTGGGCGTCAGCTAGTTTATATTCTAATGCTGTAACTTTAGAGGCCATCTTTGTATATTCTTCCTTGACAGAGGCAACCTCTGTCTGACAAGCGTCATGCAAGCGCCGTAGTTCATCCATCTCCTTCACAGCAGACGACAGGCGACTATTCTCTGTGCTGAGGTAGGCCAGCTGATTGGTCAGCGCCTCTTGACCGATGAACGTCTGCGAGGCAAGCTCATAGAGAATGCTGAATATCTCTTTCCACCGTTGAAACTGATCTGTGGTTGAAAGTTCCACATGGTGACCCAAAAGTTGGCCTAGATTGGTCGCAAACTTCTGAGAGGTGATGAGCTTTTGCTGATAATTGTCTCTGTTCAATTTAATCAACTGCAGAGACTTGCTGAGGTGGGCAGCCCTCTTGTTTAGCTTGGTGTTTGTTTGCCGCAAAAGTGTGAGCTCTTGCTGTGTGTCAGACAGCAGTCGGTTCACGTCTTGCTTCTCATCCTTGATAACTTGAATCTCTCCGTAGAGTTCCTTGATCATTTGCAGGCGTCGTTCACTCTCAATCTCCATTTCGGTGTACAACATCTGCAGAGTGGAGTGATCAGCCTGTAGCTGCGAGATGCGTGACGTCTTGTAGTTCAGGTGGTCCCTCACCAGTCCCCAGACTGCTGTGTCCTGGTCAATGAGTTGCTGCATCGAAATATTTTTGCTCTCGCCATAATCGGTTTTTTGTGGTAGCCTGATCGTGGCCGCTGGAGAGCCTCTGTGCTCGTCGTGATGCAGTGCCAAGTTCAACTTGTTGTCTATCGCTTTCACAAAGTCGAGGATGTTAGAGTTCACTGTGGCGCCTGGTCCATACATAACGCCACTGGCAATATTGCAAGCGTCAGGCACTGAGATTGTGTGTGTGCATTCTCCTTCGCTGGTAAACACGCAGCCAGGGGGCAGTGCGAGGCCCAGGCCCATTAAGTGGAGCAAAATATTCAATAACAAGAGATCCATTAGCGCTGAAAAGTCATTAGAATTTCTCAAAAACCGAAATCAAACTGTAGCCAAACGATTTGTTAAAGTGGAATAAATGGCTGAATTTAAGCGGAAACAGTAATCAAAGTATCATCTAGCACACCGACACGTACACCGACACATACACCGACACGTACCCGAATGAAATGCTGTATTGGAGTCAAATAAAGAACATACGGCAGTCTGATCGTTGATCGTTGATGAGTGATGCGTTTGAGAAAGATATAATAGAATTTAAAGACAATATGAGGTCGAGATGGGCGGGCTTTGGCACAGCGCTGCCATAACGTACGTACGTTAACAACTGGCACTGCTAATCAGCACGACTGCCTCATGATCTCACATGACACGTCCATGAGCTGCAGGTACTCGCTCGCACCGTCCATCAAGCGTCGATCGCACATTGACAGCTTCTCTAGGACCTTAGCCTTTTTGGGGTCGTCAAGGCGGTCGAGGTATACAACGGCGTCATGGAGCTGACTGAACAGCTGGTTGGCAGCGTAGCCGTCAGCGATGACACCTTGGACGAACGACTGAACTCTTTCGAAACTGCCACTGGCGCACACCTGCAGCCACCTGTCAATGACCGACAGTTTGATGAAGCCCGATACCTCTAGTATATCCTCCTCCGATACAGCCGAGCCGGACTTCAACGTGGACACGCTCTGAAATGAATCACGGTTCAGCTGTGATATGGGCAGCAGCAGACAGCGTGATCTCTCTCTATCGGAGTCGGGCCGGTAGTGAGGGGGTTGGGTCACGCTCTCTCGCAGGAAATGCAGAACTCACCTGGCTGGCATTAGCTTAATGATTACACTACTTCTAATACGATTATGGATACACATATCGATGTAGCTTTAAGAAAGGGGCAGGAGAATAACAGAAAGAGGTCTGCATTGCACTCGCTCCCAGCCTGCTAAAACAGATTAGCTGAAGCAAAAACTACAAGCCGACATTAGCTGAACCTACAGTGGATGAATCAGCGTGAATCGTACACCAGACAAGGCGAATTTCATCAGTTCTTTTCGGTTTAAAATTTTTCAGCGGCATGGCGGGGCAGACGTGGGATAAGCAGACGAGGAGCTGTCTGCTGCTACGAAATGTTTGACATGAGCGGCAACATGGAACTCACTTCACTCAGCTAATCGGTAAAGTTATAAACAGTCAGAGGTTGAGTCGGCACGGAATTCTGAAGCTGGTGAACCGAATGTTGCGAACTAACACAGAATTAACGGGTGTTACAAGTGGTGCATCGATTTTGGACGATATATATGCACATTCATGAGAAAACCTAGTTATGTCTACAGAGTAGCTTAGCTAATTTCACACTTGGAGTAACTGATGACACTCAATGAGCGGAGGTACAATGATATATATCTGCCTCTGACAATGTTGGCCGCGATGTGTGCTCGGTCCAGTGCTGCACGATGTGTGCTGTAGCAATACAGGATGTGGAAGTAAAACTATGCCTCAGGTGTTGTGAAACAGAGGTGAAGAGACACTATCTTGATTGACAACCGGGACATGTGTAATATAACGCCGCAGAGCCCTCCAGCATAACGAATTTTATAGCGTCGCGCATCAAAATTAAAATCAAACCAACTCAGGTGTAACGTTCGCACACGCTACTGAGATTAAACTATGAGAAGTATGAAGAGTTCATCCACAAATTTCTTGACATCTGAGAGGAGAAAATGCCAAACTAATTAGGAAGTGCCAGCCGGCCATGAGTTGTTGATACACCAATGCACTAAATACTGCCTCCATCTCTGTCTCCATGACGATGTAAACAAGCATAAGAATCACCTGCATTCGCTATCACGATGGTAAACAAACAGCACCTGAACTCTTCACTCCCAAGTGCGTGGGCATTAAAATATCAGGGGTGAAGGAAGGGGTTCTAAGGGAGAGAGATAGGGGAGGAGGGATAAAAAGGGGTTCATGGATAAAGAGGGGTTGAGATGGAGAAGGGTGGAGGAAGGGAAGGAGAGGGGTGGAGGAAAGGAGAGAGATAGGGGTGAAAGGATGGGATAGGCAGAGGGATGGGAGGGGCAGAGGGGTGAGAGGGGCAGAGCGAGGGAGAAGAAACAACAGCATGCAGTCGTACACAGCAATACCTGAAGGAAGGTGATAGATTTCCTCATGTCTCCTTCGCTGAGTGTGATCAACGCCTCGACCGCTGAATCACTGACCTTGACCTTCTCACTGTCAGCAATCAGCCGCAGCCTGACAATGACAGAGAGGCAGCAGGGTCAGCGTCAATTCGATATCATTGCATTACACGAGGTCACTGGCCTCGAACAATGTCGCTAACATAATGCAAATGTTGACATTTTACACTGATTCCAATCGCAGCCACTGTAATAATTAGAAGCACACTCTAATCTCTTCTGATTCATCAGCTAAAGATATTTCAGTTTCGCATTGCTCTCATATAAGTGCTAGATCTTGCTGATGCTAACATATCCAGTTTCACGGAGTATCAGTAACACTGCGACTCCTTAGACTGATCTATGGAAGGAATTACATCCAAACTAGGGATGGGCTCAGAGTGCAATTGTTGACGCTATGCATTTATTTTCAGAGTTGTCTTCTCAATATATCGAAATACCGAACTACTTACGATGACTGTGGAAACTGTATGATGTCAGCATCGAAGATATTTTTTCTGACAAAATGATTACTTCTATACAAACCAGCAGACAGTCTTTATTCCTCTTAAACAATGTTTTTGGCCCAAATAGTGAGATTATTTGAAAGTACATTCATGCGTTGATGCTGCATCTGATACTATACGATACAGTCGATATTTCGATATGTCAATGGCATTATAGGATATGTCAATGGCATTGTAGGATATGTCAATGGCATTATAGGATATGCCAGTTGCCAGTAGTAATTTATCACTGCCTACGGTTGCAGACGTACTCACCTCTTAGACATCTGATCACTGGAGAGGGATTTGAATCGGAACTTGGCACATCGTGAAGTGATCGGGTCGATGATGCGACTGACATAGTTGCATATGAGACAGAACCTACAACGATGACATTCATAGATATCAGTAACATATACACTACCGTATTTACCCATTTAACGCCCCCCTCATGTAACTAACGGTCATCTATTACCTAAACTCCCCTCAAATATGGATTTCTATCAATGAAAGAATCAAAAGAGCATTAGCTACTATTATAAGGTGATGCGTTGACAAAAAGGAAACAAGACAGAGAAGCTCAAATTAGACTTGGACTTGCAGTTTTTCGGCTTTCCAGCAAGAAAGCACAATAAGGGGGGGGGGTAAATGGGTAAAACCAGTACTTCAATTGATTTCATACAGAGATAGTAGTAATACATATACTACTCTCTTATGTTTAGATGATTTTCCAAAATGGAGCGGCTTCAAAAGAAAGGAGTTGCCTCCTCATGTTTTTGGCCTAAACCAACTACATGTATTATAAAAGTGGAAAATTTAGCATGGGAAAATATTTATCTAATATATCGATTTGAAGAAAATGACTAATGATAAATACAACTAAGTTTCCATTGGAGTTGTCACATCATGACAACTTTTCAGAGTTGTCATCTCATAGTTAATAGAAACATCGCCGATGATCGTAGGCATGTTCGTGACTTCAAAGATACTGATTTTTCTCGTTGAGAGGTATTTCTACTCTACTTTTGGAATGAATTCAATCCACAAATGCTAATATTTTTCCTCGCTATTATGCTCATTTGGTATTATAGCACATTTATCTAAGCAGACTCAATACTAGTGCAGTCTCATACCACCAATAACCCACAGATGCTAATGCAGCTGCTAGCAATGATACTTTTGTGAACTCTATAGCTCAGGAACTAGTTTGTGGTGGCAATATTAAAATAAGATTAAAAATATTAATCGAAAGGTCAATCGACATTAATCATTTTGAAGAAATGCAGCACTAGTTTTAATGGTACCTTGTAGACTTTGAGTGCACTTCCATCGTTCGTCTGAGAGCAGACTGAGCGGCATTTGTCATCGAATCAGCTTCGTCAAGTATGACAACTTTAAATGGCGGAGCTGGACTGCCATCACCTTTGATGGCGCTGACTGCAGTTCCAGCAAAAGTTTTCACTTTCTGTCGTACGACATTGATACCTCGCTCATCAGACGAATTGAGTTCTAACACTCTCTCCCTGAAATAGAGCCACAACTAGTATATAGACCTAAGGCTATCATCGCTATAATTATAAGGTGCTAGTAATCCAGCTATGACCAGACTGTGTAAGGAAATTAGGTTAGAATTGTCGTGGATATTGTGACGCACTTTACCTCCAGAATTTATCGCCATACAACTCTTTGCAAAAGGCTAGAATTGTCGTCGTCTTCCCTGTACCTGGAGGGCCATAGAACAGCATGTGGGGCACATCTTCACCTTTAATACAGGACCGTAAAGTTGCCAAAACTTCGTCTTGGTAAGCAACTTCATCGATCCTGTTTGGGCGATATTTTTCAACCTAGAAAACGAAGTGGTACTGGCTTACATGATCCTAATAGCAGGATGACAGAATTGAGACAGTATACTCCATTTTGAAGCGACATAAAGCCTAACCGACCCATGGAATAAAGCTGGTATTAACATCCGCTTTCACACTATCTTCTATCTTCTTCGAATCACTGTCTAAAGCAGCTTTGGATGACGATTTAGAGAGAAACTTGTCCATTTCACTATCTTTTTCTTTAGGAAGAGCTGACGTCGTTTCCCGGGCTTTATATATAACCTAAGATTCAGATTTAATTACAGCCCTTATATATCTACTTGGTACAATTATACAAGAGAACTTTGCACAACACGTCTATTTCATCAATAAACAGCGGCTATGTTTTCCGCGTATTCAATTGGTTTAAAGCGATTATTTACGTCTCTCAATTGGTCTATTTTACGTAGCTAGCGGCCCCACTGTAATCATGTTTGATAAGGAAGACCGCCAACTACTAGTACTAAAGCCGCATAGGGGAACGAAAAGGAATGCAGTGCAGTTACTATAAGAAAATTACAGTCACCTCTAGAGGGAATGATTAGCACCTTTAAAATCCACAGGTCACAATATGTACCACAAATTATTTCAGCACCAGGTGGTTTCTGGTCACAGTTTCGTCTGTGTGTGACTTTTACGTGGCAACAACTGCAGCAGCTGGCTGTCTGTCCAAGTACCATATATGAATCAATATATTCCTTTTTTGAGACTAACTATGCACCTATGTATGACAATTAGCTTGACACCATTCTCAAAGGCTGCTAGAGTTTCCTTATAAAGAAAATTACGATTTAAGCCCTGGCCATAGGAGATCATAGGCTGATTAGCAGTAAAACTATTCCAGTTATTTATACCTGCACGTAAAGATAGCAATGCCTTCATTCTACGACTCGATCACATATGATCGCAATGGGTGGGCGTGGTTAATGGTGCAGCTGATGGTATTGTGTGCCTAATTTAATCGTTCCAACAATACTAGTATCTGTACATCATTGATCAGGCCATTGATACTTTATCCCATTCATTCAGTAATCCCATTGATGAGTAAATTCACCTTGTTTAAATAAGGCAAACAGTAAAATTTACTTTCTTAATGCATTACCACCAGTTGCCTGTCAGTCAGCGGCGTCTATGCTTACTGTGGACATAGCAATCCAGTGTATTGACAGTGGTGTCATGTTATACGCCTGCTCAAAGCAGTTCACTCCCCGTGTTGTACAACACACTCTCATACCTGAATTGGGCAATGATTTGTATGCGTGATGGAATATGAAAGGGAGGAGGCCGCTCATCTCTACATAGTAAGTCCTGCTACTGAGTCACTAGTACAATGTGTTCATAGATATCAATTATTTATGGGCCATAGGTATAGACTATGCGCTAGACGTAGCATTCATAGCTTTGTTGGCCTGTAACTGGTACACTAGGTACGATGACTCTCTATATGTGGCACTGTGGAGGGAAAGGGTGATGCTCGTATCTGTAGTTTCTATATTCATGTATGTGATGGACTGTGCTGGTATCTACCTGAATCATCGAGTGACAGTCTGTACAGCAGGTATGCTATCTGACTAGATGATGGAGACATGGAATCGGTGGATTGGTACACACTGAAGTGACACTAACACCATCATTGGTGACATCTGTTGACTGAACCCACACCCATTGCCAGCTAAACTCCCTAGTATTGACTCTCCTTCATTTATCGTTCTTTAGGTTCATCCTACATTCATACTCGTCCATGCTATCTATGTCACTTGACCATACCTAACGCTATTTTGTGTCATGATTCGGATCTCATGCTGTTATTGCCCTATTGTTGTACGATGACGCATACTCTCCTATATGAAGAGGTGCACTGAGTCAGGTGAAGCCGGTTCAGCTTAGTTGGAGAGAAAAGACAGAGTTTAAACCTAAGTTTTGAGTCTGTTGAGTTTGAGGGAAGTTGAGACAGTTCAGTAGAATTAGTAGTAAGTGGAGTATTACTTTTGTTACTTCTATCTTAGACTTAGATCTTAGACTAATAGATACAATTACAGACTCTGGACTGATCAGATCTAGACTCAGGCATGTCTCCTCCTGCATTCTATCTAGCATACTCCAGTATTTCCCAGGATCCTCCAGTATTTTGGCCATCGAAATTTGGGGCTAAGTTTGTTATTATTATATTTTCATACTGTTATATTATTGTATCATTATTTTGTTATATTATTAGATTGTTAAATTATATTCCCAAAGTTCTCCTGTGGTTTATCAGTTATATCTCGCTGGGTTGAGGTCAAATATGGCAGAAAATTAGCTGTAGGGGTAGAAATTCTAAGCTATGGCTTCTCAAAGTTCAGGAAAACTCAACCTCTTGTATTTCTGTGTGAGAGGTTTTCATGTACGTGGTGGTTGTAGAACCTGTGCCACACCCATCGCCAGCCTCTCTTCTCCAATTAGGTTCGTTGCTCAATGGGAATCCCCTGAAGATCTGGAAAGCTCTTAGCATCAGCCATCGGAAGAAGACTGATGGCCACCATGTTGGTCACGCTAGCTAAGGTAAGATAATGGGCGACCATTCAGACATAGAAGTACGTACCTGACCCAGCATTTACTAGTGTAACAGCTGTGATAGTTCACCCTGGTGAATACATGGCGTTCTCTCATCTCTATTAGCGCAAGATGTGTTAGCATATGCTATGTCACATTATTTTGCTGTTTGGAATTACTCATCATTGTGGAGCAATACCACAGTTGAGCCGTGAGCAGGCACACCAATAGTTCTGGATGGAGGAACTAGGAAGAGATACAATATACAGGCGCTTGTGTGTCAGGTTTTCATGCATGAGATAAGGTGTATCGCGCAATGCCAAGACGTCATCCAGCAGTCTTCGGTATGATCGTCTGCTGATAGTTGTAAAAAGCTGATAAACTCAATTGTTCACTTCTTGAGATCGATTCAAATCTAAATAACCCCTTTTATCGGTATCAACCGACAGGAAATCAATAGCGAGTAGTGGCAAGCACATAGCTGAGCTGCTCCACATAAATTACTCATGCAGCAACCTTCTACAACCTGCCAAAACATAGAGCATTGGCTGTCAATTTCATTAGTCTGTCAGAAAGCAGCCTTCATGACAGGTTGACTATCCTGATTTGAGTATACTTAGGGCTGACACGGAGCTGTGATGACTAGACTGGACTAGACATCATCTTCAACTAAATAATACAATCAGGAAAATACAAAAGAGTTTTGTTGAACAGTTTTGTTGAAAAGATAAGGAGATAGAAAGAGAGATCATTGGAGCAGAAATGGTAGGGATAAGATCAGGAGGAAAACAGAGGGGTCACAGGGTCTCAGGGGTCACAGGATCGTTAGAATGAGTAAATCGAGTGTCAGAGATGAAAAAGAAGTTAACAAGATTGAAAGAGAGCAGAGGAGATGGAAAAAATGCACCACCATTATTCGTCCACAGTGTTTATGCCAAGAATACACGAGAGAGAGAGAGAGAGAGAGAGAGAGAGAGAGAGGGGGAGAGATAGGAAGAGCACAAGACAGAACTCAAGACGAGACCGCAAATCAAGTAAACAGTCATC
>ERZ1740065.1399-NODE-1399-length-14410-cov-10.597840_pt1 | contig 14410 bp, 6 predicted proteins | sample MGYA00581738_ERZ1740065 | MGnify/ENA primary metagenome ERZ1740065 (study PRJEB43018, sample SAMN04849749) | marine metagenome | isolation source: floating plastic debris | place: Pacific Ocean | collected 2008-09-01 | study: EMG produced TPA metagenomics...
AACCAGCTCCTGCTCACGCCACACTTCACACACCTGCTCTCTCTCTCTCTCTCTCTCTTTTCCCCTCCTACTGTCCTTCCCTTCCTGCCTCTCCCTACTTCCCTTCCACCCTCTCCTGCTGACTCCACTATTGCATGATGTTCAAGTTGACCTGCAAGATATATCTGAGCTTTTTCCATTCTCTCGTTGATATTTGTGCATGTGGCACATACGGTACATGCGACACGAATGCAGGCACGTGCGAGAGCGTACGCGAAAATCAACAGGAGGTTGAAAAAGACTGATGTCTATTTTCCCTAGTCTTAATATAAACGCATTACATTCAAAGTTCTTTGCCATTTTTCAAATCATAGTTTATTAGCTCGTAGAATAACCAGCACAAGCAAAGGGCGGAACTGGGACTGGAACGCAATCATGAGAACAGCCAAGTGACGGTAGATGATGTGAGTAGTTGGTGAACCGGAAACAACGCTGCGTGGGAGTATGCTTCTGGTAGCAGAGTTGTGCCAGCGACCAAGATAACGCGACACATGCGGGTCACAAACTTTATCGGGAATTTGCTAGCAATGGCTATGGAGCCTAGGCGGGCAAAATAGCGAGAGCATGCGGACAAGCGTGAGCTTAACGACAGGAGAATCATAAAAGCCAGTTTTTTTAATTTCAATTGTAGAGAGATATAATTCAGGCTGGGAAGCCCTACTTATCTGTTTATAGAGCTATCCGAAACACTGACCCATTCCTTTGAGACTTCAAACTTTTTCTTCTTGCTTCTTTTGCTTCTTTGCCGTCTTTTTATTAAAAATCAACTACTGCATCTCTTTTATAGTAGTTAGTATCCAAATTTATCTTTTCCTTGGCTGTTAATGGGCAATAAGAAGTGAGGTGGAACTAGAAATTATATAATGAGCAGTGAATTATATATCAAAGCTTTTACTTCCCAATGGTAAGTGAGACATATCCCATCAACGAAGCAGACTGGGTACTTCAGCCATTGTACTGTAGAGACACCCAATCACTTATGAAATCTTACTTTTATATCCTTGCAGAACTGGCTATACAACTGTGGAACTGAATACTATAGTCCTACCTGTCAATCTGCCAGAGTACCAGACCTGTCAACCTGTCAGAGTACGAGACCTGTCAATCTGCCAGGCTAAAAATACTGGAGATTCAGCTTTTCTGAACTTTGAGAAGCTTTAGCTCATAGCCTGTACCTTCTAAAGCTAAGATCATGGTGTATCTGAGCCACAGCAGGTTTGTCTAATAAGCTACAGTAAAACATTAGACAACCCATAATTACAAGTTCGATCCTAAATTCTGACAGCTAAAATATGAAAGTCTTATGGAAATCTGGGTCAGTTGACAGTTATGACTGCAGTACTAGATACGTCTTCCACGGAGGATTGTATTGGAGGATTGGAGCACAGAGGTGCTGAAGTTCAAGCACTCTAGATTATTGATTGACCTCTGCATATGATGGAGCAAACATAGTACCTAACTTTCTGTAGGCGCTACCATTACAAATTCTGATGACCACTTTGATAGTGAACTTAAGGCCGCGGATATACAGCACTGGACTGTTATAGAGCTTGACTCTGAGTTAAATTCCTGGACTAGCAAGGTCACGATTCGTCACTCACGTGCCATCCTGTCGGAGGCATCTCTACCCACCACCTCGGTACCGTCTAGCCACCAATCCTTCACTAACCAGCAGGCAAGCAGTAGCACAGCCGACTTACCCATTTATGAACATGGTGAAAAAACAGTGTCTCTTTCCTTTCCCACCTTTCCTTGTTTGGCAACTCACCACTGGGTTATTCCATTTGACAACAATTGCATTGCTTAAATTTATGACCCACTTTTGATGATGGTTTATTGCTCCCTCAGACATCGAGCTCCCAGAGTGAAGTGGCAACCAAATGGTACTAGTGCCCACATCTTAATCCTCCTGCTATACCGCTGATGGGTCATCAGGCTCAGGTATGGGAAGCTACCAGATGCCAATATCCCTATATAAGAGAAGTACTCACTTCCCCATCTCCATTCCTTCTCAGACATCATGGCTAGGTTCCTGGAAGGCTTGCTGCTACTGCTGCTTGCAGTAACAACGCTCCTTGTTGATTCCAAGTCATACAATGGGTAAGTATCATTGGATCATAACCGGCCTTACATGCAATTCACTATCTTATATGTCTTTGTCTTACACAGTCATCGTTTGATGAGAGTTGTCCCCACAACACAAATCCAAGTGGCTAAGCTTAAGTTCATGGAGGAGGAGTTGGAAGTGGTGAGTCATTGACATTTGCGACATGGGTGTTGATAGCCTAGTGTTGACCACTCAAGCTCATTATGCTCCATCCATGTCTAAATCCTAAATGCAAGCAATCAGCAGACAGCTCCAGTAAAACCTGGCTTCCATATAGCATGGTGTAAGTGTACCTACAACAGTTAATTGCTGATTGGTTCACGTCCTCAGCATTTGGATATCCTAGAGGTTCAAGCTGTCCTATTTTTACAATTCATTTTAGGATCACAGCATCTATATATGATGTTAGGTGCACTTGATGGAACTCTACAATCTTAACATGATGACCTTGGTTGCTGTGATGTAATACATATATGGACACTATGTAAGTGGTCGTTGATAATATCTTGCGACTATCAAGAGAATGATAGTGCTGCTATTTTAGCTCGATTTCTGGACAGAGCCGGAGTTGAACAGAAATGTAGACATCAACATCCCACCAAACCTGCTAACATATGTGACAATGAACCTTGCAACAGTTGGACTTCAAGGGGAGATAATTCATACAGACTTACAGAAGTGAGTAGAGAGCATAGCCAGTGCAGTGAGGAAGATCTCACAACATAATTACCATTCCTTTGTAACAATATCAATTACAGACTCATTGATCAGAATAGACCGAAGAACTCCAACAGTTATGGGACAATGAGAGCCAAGGCTCTGGTGGAGAAGGGGCTGACCCAACCACATATGGCTCTGTTTGTTACCGGGTAAGTTCTCTGGCTATAGCTGTGTCATTGAATAAGTGGTCTGTCAGTTTCTCATACCTTTTTTACTGGCCGACGTTGCAGTGAGGAAAAAGCACCAGAATTCATCAGGGTCAAGTTGAAGGGGATAGCCAAGAGTCTAAATAAAAATATTGTAGGGACATTCCCACGATATGACGATGTAAGTGCTGCTAGAAAATGAGCCCATAGGCTTTTATAGAGGAGATTTTTATAGGGATTCTAAGAACTATGATCCACAGTGGGTTGCTGTTGACAACATAATCAATCAGCCCGTGTTGTGATGTGTAATTCATGTAGTGTTGTATTGCGGAGAGATGTAGAAAAGATACAAGTGACTTGTATGAGATAATTTGGTTAAGCATACTGTAGGGAAGTGAACTGAGGGAGTGAGGTGGTGGTTGATTAGATGATAGCTATTTAGAAGCTGGAAGAACCAAAAAATAGTATGATAGGAAGAAGTGAGAAGAAATTGTAGATGATAAAGGAAGGAGAAGATAATTTTTCAACAATTGCTAGTCATCTAAACTACTCCCATATCCTTTCCCTCTGCTGTTTGTGAATGGTAGACCAAATAAGATTGAGATGTCTGCCTGCATATTCACAGCTGATGACCTGGATGTTAGACCAGGCACTCATTCACCCTGACCTTGCTACAGTTGAGTACGTCGGTGTTTCGTATGAGGGAAGGCCGCAGCGCTTGATCAAGGTTTGTGCTCATCGCCAGTGTTTCTATGACGTGTAATATGGTTTTGTGGATAGTTGCTACCAACTGTTCCAATTCCTTAATTTTTACTCTTCTATCGGTAGGCACGTCAGAATCATGCGCCGCTGCTATGCTGCTGCTACGCCGGTGTTACGACAGCTTCTGTCTATGTTTATTATGTGTTCGCTGCACTTAAACCTGCTTAAGCTTACGCTTAGCATCACTTTTACAAAACCGGCGCGCCTACCGATAGAAGAGTAAAAATCCTGCAATTCCTACCGCTGCTCCATCCCATTTGCCAGTAACTTTCTAGAGGTGAGATTTGATGTTTCATCACTGTATCGTATCACGGATCACGAAATCACAGGACCTCGCCATTTATGCTAAATCCCAATGCTCTGCCCATTCCCTTCTCCCCCATCCTCTTCCCTATTTGTCAACCTCGTATAACCTAGTTCTTGTCTTTCTTAGATTGGTGCTCATTTAGGATATACCAAGCCTATAGTATGGGTGGACTCTGGCTTTTACGGCAGGGAATGGCTGCCTGTCAGTACCACAGTCTGGATCATTAACAAGGTCAGCTTACCACACAGTTGTGATATGAGAGCTTACTCCATTAATGCTGCCATCCTCATCTATACGTGTGCACCTTTTCTATAGATGCTGGCCACATATCACACCGATCCTAAAGTGAGGTACTTGATGGACCAATACGACTGGTACTTCCTTCCCGTCGCCAACCCTGATGGCTTCGAATATTCTCACACCACTGTGAGTGATGTCTCTTACCTACATTATAATTCAATATGCTCCATCTGAGTTACATCGACTGTCACGATGGCTGTCACACCAACCGTCACAATGGCTGTCACACTGAGTGTCACACCGGCTTTTACACTGATTGTCACAGTATTTGTTGTCTATAGGATAGACTGTGGAGGAAGACAAGGACGCCAAGCTATTCCAATCAGTGCAATGGTGCTGATCCTAACAAGAACTGGGACTATAAGTGGATGGGTGAGTGTAGAGACTTTCAGTACTTGTCTGCAGGCTGAATGCTCATAGCCAAACTCAACTAACTCTAATTCAATGACAGAGAGTGGCACTAGCTCCAACCCTTGCTCAGGCATGTATGGCGGGTCACATGCATTCTCTGAGCCATGTATACAAAACATGCGGGGTGCCATATTGGAAGTGAAAGATCGGATTCGGATGTATATGGGACTTTATTCCTACGACCAGAAGTGGCATACGCCATGGTCAGCTGACTCATCAAAACCCTCTGACTACAGTGACTTGGTAAAAAAATTCGCTCCCTCCCTCCCTACCACCTCCCCACCTCCCCGCCTCCCTACCTCCCTATCTTCCTCTCTCCCTCCTCCCCCCCTGTCTCTCATAGTTTTAACCTTCTGTGTATTTCAGCTTGCAGTGGCTAATGCGGGTAATAGGGCCCTACAGGCTGTTCATGGAACAGTTTTTCAGGTCGGCACTCCTTCTGAGATCCATGGTGAGTATCAGTGGTAGATTATTTAGGTCCGCTACAAGACAAACCAGATATTTACTGTGATACTATGTTCTTTCCTTAATAGGGATGGTTTTGAAGCAGAAGCTGATAGCGTGTAGATTATCAGTAAGCACTAGGAATGATGACTGTAGCTTGTTGTGCAGCTGCGCAATGAGAGTAGTCATAGGTTATTTCAATACGGAACAGACCTGTCTTGCTTTCTCAGTAGAAAACCAGATGAGGCCAGTGGTAGGCGCGCCAGTTTTACATGCCGGCTTTAGTCCTCACATAGCATCCTATCACCGGATTTAGTGCTGTGTAACACCAGCGTAGCACCGGCTTGACACCGCAGCTTATGAAACCAGTGTGCCTATGAATAGAAGAGTAAAGCATACCATTTTTCACTGCCATAAAAATTATCAAATGAAAGCTGTCCAAAGGGGGCAGCTTGCATCTGCTGACCACATCGTCGGTTGCGCAGGAACTATTTTCACTCATGTGGTAGTGCCATGAGCGCACATGTGAACAGGAGTGTGCGCACATGTGAACGGGAGTGTGCGCACATGTGAACGGGAGTGTGCGCAAAAGTCTTCAGGAAAAAGAGAAAAACCAATGATTTCAATACTGCGTACATTACAGCAGACAGAGGTGTCAGGGCAGAGAATCTGTACACTTATGATTGCTTCCAAGTCAGTGCTAGCTGCCTGAGACCCCGTTTCCACTGTGACTCAACGACAGCGTTGCGCCGCAGAAAGTGCTGCGCAATATATAGGGGTTTATATTGATGCGGTGTGATCCAGTACAGTAGCGGCACAAAAAGTGATCCGGTACATGTAACGCAGCAGCGCGTTACATAACACAGTGCTACGGTAATGAAAACACTTGGGAAGGGCCACCACGTTGATGTCTCCTAATAAACAACACTGATGATCACTGATCTGGCAAAGAGATCAATGCAATTACAGAGCAGCTGAGTGGCAATGACTGGCAATGGGATTGGTGAAGCCACAGCTTTAGTGTTATATTGCCGCCAGGTTTTGACACTGTACCCCTCGTGTGGTTGTATTGGCACACCATCTTGGCGTCTCAATTGAAATGAGGCCTCAGTGATAGAAGAGGATTTTGATATGCGAATGTTATAGATCCAGATTTGATAGCGACTGGAATAGTTGTGCTTCTTTCGAGATCATCAAGAAATTAAAATTAATCAAATCAAATCAAAATCTAACAACAGCAATCTCATAAATGAGAGGACAACTCCTCTATAAGTTATAATGTGCATAGCCTTTATAGCGAATTCTAACGGTAGCTGCAATTTTCCATCCCTACTTCCGCAGGCCGTTAGGCTGTCACTATCAAATCCACCTCTACAGTACATCAAGCATGACAGAAATTTCCTTCTAAGATTTGACCTTCATTACCGTCCCATTCATCATCTATTTAGTTTCTCTGTGTGCTGCTATTGAAATTCAGCTACTCGCACTATGGGGTTAGGTGCCATATGATATGTGAGTTGTGCATCGTTATTGTGGCGTACAATATATTTCAGAGCTTATCTTATCAGCCTTTATACAGATATATTTTTACTCTAAACATGTATTCGGATAAATTTCATTAGAAATATTTATGTCATGATTTTAGATGCTGTTTATTGGTCATTAGCAGGTTCCATAGGAAAATACACGAGCCTTAATCAATGTGTCGAGTTTCGTTGGCATTCAGCAGTGGATCTTTAGTAGTAGTAGTACTTGGGGTAGTACTTGTGGTAGTACTTGGGGTAGTAGGGCTTGTAGTGGTACTTCTTGTAGTAGTGTCTCCTAAAAATGTTATTTACAATACGTTAGCCTGCTTGGCTTTCAAACAATGGTCATGTGTCAAAGTTTTAGAAAATATTTTACCTGTAGTAGCCTTGGGTTCCAAGAACCATCAGGGAAAGAACCATGGCAATGATGAGGACTAGAAACTTCATACTGTAGCCTGAAATAGAGGAGGCAGAAAGAGATGATCATAGGTTGGAATATCCCAAACTGGTATACTATTTTAAAGTAAATAATGATTGCATCCATGTATGTAGAATAAGTATTATTCATCTTAAACCAGCTTGAAAGACAACAACTAAATACGAACCGGTTTACTCTGTATGTGTGTTTGGATGGATCACCTCTGCGCCTCTACTCCTTACGGCCGGTAACCACTCTTTTATACCAAGAGGTTAGTCATACTTGTACGCGATTGGTTATCAGTTAGCGAATCATTGACCAGTAAACATGGGGACATACAAGACACACGTCTAGTCTGACAATGAGTCACCAAGTCTAGCAATGTTGGGCATAATATCCTGAAAATAGCTCTCTTACCGATGCCTCTAGTAGAAGTTTCCGGGGGAAATATGTGCTCTATTTATAGAATCCATCATTGCATCCAAGGTGCGCTATCTACATAGATGTACTTCAGTGTCTTATGTTCTTATAGGGTGGACGCTAGGTAGAAGTTGAGAGGTTATCTCTGTATTATCTGCCTGTGAAATTATAGCCTCGATCATTACAGGTGATTGGATCCTGGCTATTGTCAGAATTTGTCTCATGTTCTCAATCCTACAGCGGATTGGTGGCCTTGAGACAGTTGCCCTAAAACACGATTTGTTGCACTATTTATAGTAATTGGCTCGGATTGGTCCAAACAGTTTCTTCACCTCAGGTTAATCAAAGCAATTCTTAACAACTTGAAAGCTCCAGCAGAACTTTGGGTTAGTGTTCAAGCGCTGGAAAAGGTTACATCCAGAGCCAAGATGAGTTTTCCTCTGACAATGTCCATATCTGTCATGTCTCCCTTACTTTAGCTGCCCGAATTGCTATCATTGATTTGTTATGGTTCTGCTGTGGCTGATGAGCTAGAGCTTGCTGAGTCAAGGTTGAATAAGTTACATGTAGAGTTCTAGCTGTTGGAGGCAGTGGCTCTGGGTTGCAGCTCCTCAAAGCTCATAAAATTGGAGTATTCAGTATTTTCAGGTTGGCGGGTCAATGGTTGATTCTGAAATATCGGCTGATTGATTATGGCTAAAATAGAATGTTTTCCAACTTTGTATCATTGAAATCAGATCATTGTTGACATCAGTGTAGTGTAGGAGACAAGTTCCAAGTCGAACTACAGTAATTCAGTGTCACACATCGAAACCATGGCGAAGTTACCACAAGTGGTAAATTTAGGGACTCGAGTTCCCAGCTCTGGCCTATGGAGCCAGTCCTCCATCAAATCTGAACAAACGCCTCTGGTAACTCAATGTCCCGAATTGAAACTAACAAGGAAGTGTTCAATACTGACACATCTGATAAATGGCTGCAATATCCGTTGCAAATTTTCTGTTCAAGGATGCAGTGCTCACCACCTCATTGGTCGATTGGGTTGGACACATGTCAAAATTCATCACCATGCACCTGGCACTGCATCTGATCGATCACTATTCCATGCAACAACGCAAAAAACCTCCATATTGATTGGTAGAGTTCGGCAACCATAAATTAAAAATTGACAGAAATTATGCACTGATTCAGAGTGGATATGCCATTTATGGTAAATGTGAGCGCCGGTCGACGGTAATGAATGCGGGTTTGAGGGAGTCACGGATTGTATTATGGTAGCCTCATGAAACTCTTTGCTTCTATATACAAAACTACGCAGACCAATAGTCAGGACAGCACTGAAGTGCTCTCTAGCAAGTTTCCCTAGCCAAACTCAACTAGCCAATCACGGCAGCCCGAGCTAGCATGCATAAAGCATCAAAAGCCAGTTTTTTGCAATAAACATTATTCAGCTCCTCGGTTAATGAGTTTTTCAAGGTTTGAAACATTTTTTACAGAGCAAAAGCAGATGCTGACGAACCGCCAGCATCATGTTGAGGCGCTTTTGGACACTCGATGCGAGCCTCGCATCCAGCCTTGGATACGATCATCCGAATGCCTCGCGTAATATGCGAGAGTTTCCTTACGGATCGCGTAAACAACAACTCTCAGCTATCCCATAATGCATTTTCTCGACCAAAATAAATCCCACAATGCATCATTTTCTGGATGCAAGGAGCCGTCGCATCTCTAGCCTTTGAACCGCGTAGAAAATTCAGCCTAATTCCCTCACCCTCAATCATGTTAAATAGATGCGACCCTGACACCGAGAAATGTCTCAACACACCGGAGCTTGTCCCCGGCAACGATCCACGATCCGACCGTACACGATGGAAATGAAAATTTCCTCGCATAAAGATGCGATGTGCAGCTTCATTTATGCGATGGTACAGGATCATTTACTCGACGCAGTCGCACCCAGTATCCGAAAGCGCCCTCGGTACTTTGTATTAGCTTAAAGCGTGGATATTCACAAGCTCTCACGAAGACAATCTGCGGTAGCAAGGCTGTCTAGGAGGAATGAGCATAGATGATTTAGTGTATTAGTATGCGTTATGTGATGAATAAGACAAGAGATACGCAAAACATCTGAGAATTTTCCATTCAGTTTATCCAGCATATGTTTTAGTCGGTTCAAATAACTTCAAGATGCTACTACTAGCACAGAAGCAGTCATTGAAGACATAATAGGCAAGAATGCTTATACCACCCAATAATTCAGGAAGTGACATGTGTACTTTGCGCTGTGAGCTTGTTGTGAGTTCTGTCATGCGCGCTGTCATCACTCAATCAGTATCTCATGGCTAGCGTAACTGCTCTGCTAGCTCTGTTCGTACTATGCCACTGTGATGTTGTAACAGCTCTCGGCTCTGGCACTTATGTTCCTTCACACATGGGTTAGTACAGCTGATATTGGTGCCTTCTTGTTAGTTGAAGCTAAGGGAGTATTTCTGTTCCAGAAAATATTGTACCATTCCTCTCCGAGAACGTCACAACTGAACTGCTATGGCAATCTCAGTACTCAACGATGATGAGTCCATACAAAAGGTAAGCGGTATGACATATCTAACAGGTACCACAAGCCTAGCTTCCACATGCAATCGTCATCGGCAAGAGTACCTCCAGTTGCTAATTGCTGATTGCTGATTGCTGATTACTGATTAGTGATTGCTGATCGCTGATTGCTGATTGATGATTGCTGATTATTGATAAATGATTGTTGGTTGCTAGTTGCTGGTTGCTAGTTGCTAGTTGCTAGTTGCTGATTGCTAATTGGCTGATTGGCTGATTGGCTGATTGGCTGATGATATCAATAGAACACGATCATTGAAGTCCTAGGACCATGTGCGTTAAGATGGAGGTCACTCAATGCATTTGTTGCTCTCCTGCTACCTTTCAATGACATAGGGAAACCATGCTACAAATGATCAGCACACGTATCCAGTTACGTTCCAGCTTTTATCTGGTTTGATGACCTATTTGCAGTCTCAGCATCATGGAGCGTCACAACACTTCATTCGCTGTTATTGATGGGAGACTGGATACTTGTGTTCACTTTGACGTATTCTATCCATGGTTTGGAGGTGAACCGAGTTCTGAGTTGAATCAGCCTTGGATCAGAATACAGCTGGGTGAATTCTTAGTCGTCCACAAGGTCTCTGTTCTTCTCGGTATGCATCAAGCTACGGGCAATTCAATTCCTTACCCACAAATTTATTGTCTGTACAATGGTGATCAATGACTCATATATATATTCTTTCTTCATGTAACCGGGTAGCAAGATTTCATACAAATAGCGAAATAACTGACCATCAGCTGTATCGCGTTCTCAAAAATGGCATCTTTTACTCTTCTGATGGTAGAATGTGACAGTTTCATAAGCGCCAGCGTTAGGCTTAAGCCTGGTGAAGGCATAGTAATTGCGGACAAAAGCTGGAGTAACACCGGCGAGTGATTCCAGCGCACCTACCTATGGAAGAGTAGAGAATGTCGGCCAAAACATACTGATTCGATATGTACCAACATACCCTCATCGTAAATAGTTGCTCTCTCCAACATTTAGTTAATTAGCTTTAGTTCCAGCCAGCATTGGGGTGCAAACTGCACATATAGGCTTTCTGCCAACTTGACCTGAATGTAAATAATGATAGTGTCACTCAAATGAGAGATCACATATACTATATCGTATAAATGGATTTTCTATGTCTATCACCATGTGGGCGATGAGCTGGTTTCCACACCACATCCCAATTGCAACCCGCCTAGCCTGTGCCTCGCTAGTAGATTCTCAATTTGATTCCGGGATATTTCCAGGTGAAGACAGCTGTGACTCCAAGCTAGATGACTTCTCTGTCTATGTCGGGACTAACGATATTTCTACGTACACGACGATATCAACTGCGAGATCTCATTCCAAATATTTTGCCCACTCTGCAGCGTTTTGTGGTAATTGTATATGCCGACCTTCCGACAGCCTTCCGGTAACACGCAAACCACTTCAGCATTGCGCACACGGCATCTTTTACTCTTCTATCGATAGGCGCGTCAGGGTTTGTAAACGCCCGTGTTAAGCTTAGACTAAAACAGGTTTAATTTTAGCAAAAGCATAATAAGTGCAGGCAAAAGCAGGCGTATCACCAGCGCATGATTCCGTAGCGCCTACCGATAGGAGAGTACAAAATCCCGAATATGCGACCCATTTAATATGTATTGGGAAGAAGGATTACTTGCTAATGACAACCATGATAACGAATTAACATGGGCAGTTGGGTCTGGAAATATTTTGATCGGCAGCTACAGATTCTAACTGCTATAAGCATCAATGAAGATTAGCTGAGCTTATGTGTGAGATAATACGCTCAATATTCTACTAAAAACTACAAATCCAGCAATAATACAAGAGAGAAGCAGGAGCAGGCAACTTCTCAACGCAGTACTACCAACGCAGAATACTCTTCAGCCCTTTTGGCTTTTTTTACTTTTATGTCAGAATTTTTTGTCTGTATTTTGTCCACACTTAAGTGGGGACGAAATGCAGATGGAGATAGGCGCGCCTGAACTAGGTGCGGAGAAAATGCGGATATCATAACTCGTCATGCACACTGTCATTAAATGTAAAAAATGCCTACTCTTCTTATAGTGAGAGTTGTGAGAAACTGATATATTCATGATTAAAGTTCCAATGGTGTTTTTCACATAAATTTGAGCTGACACCCTATATCACTATTTTGACAGGCATGGTACTCAACTCTATAGGTGATGAAGACGGAGGCTGCGTAAGGAGGCACAACGAGTTTGTTAACCTCACATGTACACCCTCTGTGCCTCCGAAAGTACTGCTGGCTGACTCAGAGTACAAGGAATCAATATTAGATCTCAACGGTATTTATTTACTACCTGTACAGCTCTGTGAATGGTTTAATTGTGAAAGCTCCATCTGCTCTCCCTCATGACACCAGTAAGCGGTTGTTAAAAAAATGAAGAAGTTCAGCGAGTTTTTGCATGTCTACATATTGGGCATTTCTGCATTTGAGATAAAGAAATTGCCAGTGAGCTGAAATCATCGAATGCTGAGGGAAACCACATGCGCTCACTTTTCACCAGGTTTTGGCACACTGTCCACATCATGCATCATTTATACTCCGATCTGTATCTATGCTTCATGAGATTCGTTATTTCGGGCCTGCTGTAACTTACCTATCTAGTTGGATGGTTAGAGAATTGGTACCTCTATTAATATTCACCTTCTTACAGCAGTGACATCAGTTGTGTCAGCACCCCGTGTGGTTGTGTGCATCATCAGCATCATGGTGAGGACAAGCAGCGGTAGTGTTATCTGCCACTAGGTGGTTTTTTATACTGGTGTGTTTTCAGGTGCTTGCTAGTGCAGTGTCATTGATACATAGTATCAAGACTTGAGTAATTTCGGATCATTCCACTTACCTGTGTGTTACAGATTACCGTAGTACTGTAGAGGATGGTAGCAACATGACACTGGATTGTTTATCTTACAAAAGGATTATTGACATTATGTATGCATTCTGGTCACAGGTGAGTCTAGTGATTTTGCTTAGCTAGCAACTCTGTGTATAGAGAGGACATGTAAAGGGTAGGCTGCACACTTGCTCAAAAGCTGCGAATGGCAGAAAATCTGTGAATAATCCACTCGCGGGAGTGCTCAAACTAGAGGAATCTGCGCTATTCACAACTCGCAAAGCATGTTGAACATTGGCATGCTCCAACTTGCGAGTAGTACACTGATCGGCTGTCCCTACCGCCTGATTGGCTGTCCACACCGCCTGAGCTAGCATGTGCTATTCGTACACAGAGCAGAGGCTGAGAACAAAGAGAAAAGGTGTGAGTGTGTAGCCGGGTCTTTAGAGTGGGAGATAGGGAACTCTGCATTCTTTTGGTTGCTATATTTCGTATTAACCTGCTGTATTGATGGTTCCTGACATGCACTGTTCACTGTACATCTCTCCAAGAGACTGTTTTATATGTAAAACAATGTAATTCAGTTGATTTGTGATGTGTACTGACTTACACCAGCTCTTTGTACCGTCAGGGCGAATGTCGATGCAATATGGCTGGAGAGGCAAAGGCTGCATTTAACTCATTTTCAAAGCTGACTGTGTTTGTAAATCTGTTCAATGCTGGACTGAGACAGAGCCCATTTGAGACGACTTGCTGCCTGGGGAAATCTGTTGGTTCCGACTACGAATTCACTGTATTCTACAGGTGTATAGATCAAGGTACTATTGGGCATGACCGCTATTGACACCGCGGAAATATTTACATCCTTGGTGAATGTCATTTGCAACTCGGCCACGTGTCTGAGGTTCCTCTGAAAATTCTCCAGAGTCTCCTTTTTACAACTCCCAGTAATTGGCTAGAACTAGGCAGGAAAACCAGACAGAATTCCTTTGAGCAATAGAATGAACTATTTGCTAGGGGTGTCATGATGCATCGAATAATCGAATCGTAGCCAATTACTTGATTACCCGAGACTTGTAACACCCCTACTGTTGGCAGTACTAAAATCACATTTAGTAATAGTTGCCAACTGCTAATCAAACTGAAAATGACAACTGTTAATTTGATTGTTGTCATTCTCCCGTTGATTTTTGCACAGACTCCCGCGCCTATCCACGCTCACTCCCGCGCCTATCCACGCTCACTCCCGCGCCTATCCGCACTCACTCCCGCGCCTATCCGCGCTCGCTCCCGCTCACTCCCGCTCACTCCCGCTCACTCCCGCTCACTCCCGCTCAC
>ERZ1740065.1400-NODE-1400-length-14402-cov-11.103576_pt1 | contig 14402 bp, 9 predicted proteins | sample MGYA00581738_ERZ1740065 | MGnify/ENA primary metagenome ERZ1740065 (study PRJEB43018, sample SAMN04849749) | marine metagenome | isolation source: floating plastic debris | place: Pacific Ocean | collected 2008-09-01 | study: EMG produced TPA metagenomics...
CACCTCTCCTCCCCACCTCTCCTCCACGTTCCCACCTTTCCAACACTAATTTTACACAGCATTATGTCTAATGACCCAAAGCTGTATAGCATTGCAGGTACTAAATGTACCGAAACCGTCGCACCCCAATATTGCAACCGAAGGTTCACTATGACGGTACTATGTCCGTGACAGTTCTATGACGGTACTATGTCCGTGACAGTTCTATGACAATGCTTACCTGTCAATTCGTTTTTGACGTGCAAGGAAGCGCATGCTGGGCTGCGTCTCTACCTCTACCATCTGCTCACCGTGTGTGTTTACCGCAGAGTCCATGAGCTCAACGTCTGCGAGTGAGATACCCATACACTGTCCCAACTATCAATAGCCACGACTGTAATCGTCACGACTGTAATCGTCACGACCCACTTACCTTTGGGACGTCTCTCGGCAGCTGAGTCCAGGAAGGTCGAGAGGTCAATAAGCTCATGATCTAGAGTGTCGCTGACGTGGGAGACAACTTCAGTACGCTTGCTGGCGATCTTGAGCACGTCTGCGAGTTTGTTGAGTATCGCGAGGTCTCTCTCAGTAAACTTCTTCTCCAGGTCACTGTCCTCCTCCCACGCCGTCATCAGCAAACCTGGTAGACGTAACAATTACTGAAAGCCTAATCAGAGTTACTAGAAAACGAAACTCTTGGCAAATTGAGAATTTTCACAAGCAAGCTATCACCCTTTGCAAATATTATCGAGCCATTTATTTTTTATATAAAAATATGGCGGCTGAAGTACGGATTGAAAAAATTCAAGGTTGTTTACAACTTGCTCTGATCGTAAAAATTATCCACACAAAGAATTCAGTTTTACAATGGATTTTTTGTACCACAAACTGACTAGAGTATGAAGTACAGCTGGGACATATATGAAGAAAATATATGCAATCAAAGATGATCCTCAAACAAATTATTGGATACTCTAGAATGTCGAGTTGTAAGTACTGCAAAAATATGGAAAATGATCACAGTAGCTTTGACTGTAGAACTGGATTTGATAGTGGCAGTCTAACGACAGCAAAAACAGCGATCAATTAATTATCATCAGTATTATATTACCCCTGAGAAATTATACCCATTACTCCTTATATTGGAGTTGTCTTCCCATCAAATTCAGTCCTACAGTATCACATACGGTCCTACAGTATCACATACGGTAGGAGTAACAAAGGCATACATACAGGGCTAACAGTACATCACAGCAGCTGTGTACGTAACTACCTACCCTTTAGGAAAGCGTATTCAACAGTTAATTCCTCAATGCCCGCCGTACAGATCTCCTTCTCCTTAGCCAGGCTGACCAGGTCAGCCGCGTACTGCTCGTTGCTCTGCTGAAACCTCTCATTCTCCTGCAGAATCGTCGATTTAAATAAAAAACTTAAATACAATAAACTAGGTAACCGCGGTAACATTAAAATGATTTTGTAGCGGACTAGTTTGGAATTCAACGGGAATATGATGTAGAGAAGCGTGAGACATAGATTACAGAGGTCAAGGTTATACGGTGTATACATACGTCTGCTATTGTCTGCAGTTTGGTGCCGACGACGTAGACCTGTCTCTCGAGCTCCTCAGCCTCTAGAAGCTGCTCCTTCATCGACGTTAGAAACACTTCTCGGTGACTCTTCAGTTCCTGCTTCAAATCCGCCTGAAAGGAGTCACCAGTACATCTGAACGACGTCACCAGTACAGCTGAACGACGTCACCAGTACAGCTGAACGACGTCACCCGCACACAGCACTATACATTGTCATATTTCTGAGCTGGAAAATACTTGCAAAAATGCCAGAAAACTTCACTGAGAAAGTTTTGTGATTGAAATCTTTTTTGCAAAAATCCGTTACTATCATCCTCACTGAGTAACCCCTCGCTGAGTAACCCCTCGCTGAGTAACCCCTCGCTGAGTAATTTCTCAAGTCTTTGGGATCATTTTTTGTGATACCGAACATTCACTAAAAATCACAAAACGCCACAGAAATCTTCCAGTTTACAGCACTTTTCTGCCACCTATCAACGAAGTGAATATCTTTACAAGCTAATGACGATGATAAACCAGATCAGGTACCTTGGAGAGATGAAGTGCAGTGGAATTCTAGTGCGGTATAATATAACCATCCCACTCTACTCTATGTCTGATACAATAGCTATGAGGAGTAATATACTGGCCATCGTTTGTGAGTTGTCTTCTCACTATTCAATGGTTCCCTGAGTTTACTAGTATCAAACTAGTTTTGTGAGGAGTTATGTTCTCGTTCATCCACCGTCACCAATGCTCAAGATTGATGAGACTAGCATATGCTGCATGCACAATGGCGGACGGTAAAATCCAATCTTCAAACTCAATATTATCAGTATCTCGCATCACAAAACAGATATGACAGCTGGCTATGACTCCGCCCCCATATGGTATCATGAAGATAAAATTCATTTTGACTCCACCCACCTGTGGTTTGATGGCCTTGTCTACAGCAATCCTAGTTCTCTTCACCTGATCGTCCAAGCTTGCTTTCTGTGATTTCATACCTGTAACATATATCTGTCACTACCAACAAGCACAAGTAGCAGACTGGCATAACAGATAGAAACACAACTGAAACGAAAATCCAGAGAACATAGCAGCTGGAAGACAGGAGCCATAGAGCGTGAGGTCAAGCTGCAGCAGACATACTGTAGACGTTGCGCTTCCATTTCAACACTGATTCCTGCACCCTTGACCCTCTAAGCGTAGACATAAACACTCGGATGGCATTGTTAATCGCAGGCTGGTTGCGCAATCCGGCACCAAAGTCAAAGGCTTCTGATGCCAGTTGGCCCGAGGATTGCTTGTTCAAGAATTGTAACGCATCAGAATGAATGGATTCAACTGAATCTGACTCGGCAGCACTCCGAAGGTCAAGGTTGAACGTGGTAGCCTCTATACCGGCAGCTGACAGAAGGTAAGAGTGAAACATGTCAGCGGAGTAGGATAAGTCACTCCTTCGTTATCAGGAACAGGAAGTGGAAACTGGCATGGGAACAATTGGATGGTAAAATACAAGATGGAATCAACTCATACACTCACTCCTAAGTCGACCTGAACAGTTATCGCATCAGTTAATAGCTTTATACAATGCTAGCAGCAAAAACATCTGCAATGTTTAGTGTGAGGTTAAATTTTTGTGTGGTTTTAATTTTAGTGTGCGGTTTTAACTTTAGTGTACGGTTTTAATTTTAGAGTGTGGTTTTAATCTTAGTTTGTGGTTTAAATTCTAGTTCGCAGGTTTAATTTTATTTTGCGGTTTTAAATTTAGTTTCCGGTTTCAATTCTAGTGCAAGGTTTAATACTTAGTGTTACCATAAACCCAAATATTTTAGCGACCTCACAATAATAGCCATGTTAGCGGCTTGAAGAAAACGCTATTTAAGTTGAACGTCATATTTTTGATAGCTCTTTACGTTATATATGAGCTCAAAGGAAATCACTAAAGATTCTAGGCGTTATTATTAAAAATACTGCTGATTTGAGCAAAACACTATAATATTTTTTCCACTAAAATATTTGGGTTTACGCTATATTGCGGCGCTAGTCTTGTAAAAGAATAGGAGAATACCGCTCTAAGCACAGACCTGACACTTCTTTCTTGATCTTTTCAAATTCTACTTGGGCGGTCTGGAACTCTTCCTTCTGCGTCTCAAATTCAGGGATCTTCCTCTCCAGCAGCAGCTTGGAGTCTGAGATCTGCTTCTCGTGGCTGGCAATCTCTTGCTGTTATGGGCAGAAAACTGGATGAGTTGACTAAATATGACCAGGAGTAAGCGTCAATCAAATCAGGAGGTGACAGCGTGAGAAATCCCAGGTATGTCGAAAATAGGTGCCTCAATGTTACATAAAACAAGTGCAGCGGTCGATCCGCAGGAAACTACCTGTACTCAGAGCGGCTGCCTGTACTCAGAGCGGCTGCCTGTGAGGCACAAATTAATTTCCTAAATACAAGGCTACAATTGTCTCAGTGTAGAGCATTAGAGAGAGGGTATACTCGATTAGCAAGGGCATCACTGGTTTCTGACATAAACATATCTCCATTGAGAGGAGATTTCACGATTCCATTTAGTCTCTCTTTGAATTTGATGCGCTATACACCCAACCCAAAGATGGCATGAAGATATCAGGGAAACGGCTAGCTGTGTTAATCTCTGGACTAGGTTCAGACGAAGCACATATCTTAGATAACCAGAGGCAACCAGGGCACACAGGCATCTATATTACCCAGAAATCATAGCAATGTGACAAGATTGAATCGATATTCGTGATGGTGATGTATTCTTATGACAGGTGGAGTTACCTTCTCCTGCATCTCCATCTCCTAGAGGTCATCAAGTACATTCATTTACATACAGACAGTGCAAATGGAAGGCAAGTAGTGATACTATGGTGATACAATGGGAAAGGGAGTAGACAACTCCGAAGGTCATGCATACCATACAACACTATATCGCATGACTCACTTCAAACAGTTCAATCATTGGCTTATTGATATCGCGTCGGAGCTGAAACAGTGGACTTAGACTGTTGATGAGGCTTAAATCGTTCAGAAGAAATGTGACAGCAATGGAAGTTTCATAGCTCCGTTATGGTGAATGGTGACATTTGCTAGAGATAGGGCACTAAGATACACCCACCTGGACCACACAGATAATTAGTACAGATGTCTATTGATAGAATGTGAGAAACGGGACGAGAACTCAGTCTAAATTATTTCTCATAGATGAAAGCTGAGATCCCAACCTTGAGCTTATTGAGAGCCTCCTCTACTTCTGCCTTCTTGAGTTCAAAGTTCATCTTCTCCTCTCTAGTAACAGTACGCGCTCGCTTGATCTCTTCATCCATCTCTTTGAGAGCTCGTTGTAGATCTGAGCCCTGCGTTTAGGACATTAAGTTCAAAGAACTCCTAGCTGGAGACACGAAAGTCCCTATCTGAAACATGTCTTCACTATAGCGTGTGAAATCATGTATTACACCGCTGTTTGAACCCAACTGATTAATACAAAAGACAGTCAAATGTAGCGGATACTAGCCCAGGACAAAGAAAGCACGACTCCCACTCACCTCGCTGGTCAGTTCGTGGTGTTTCTGTTTCCCATGAGTGACCTTCTTGTTAATGGTAGCCATGAATTTATTGTTGCTGGTTTTAAACTCCTCCAGGTTCTTCTGTACCTCGTCTCTCTTCTCTTGTACCTCCATCCTGTCAAGCACCAGCAAGCAGCATGACAAACAGAAGTGTGTCTAGCTACTGTCATTCACCCAGTAGTGAGCAAGAAATCGATTCATCACTAATCACTATCTGCATGCCATAGAGTGGGATACAATTTTGGGCGCGAGGTGTCATTACCTTTCTTTCCTCTCTTTGCCGAGTTGCTCCCTATATTCCTCAATCTGTCGGTTGAAGTTTTCGACGCACACTCTGCAGAGGACAGGAAGTCAGCAATGAGCGACGCTGAGACAAACAAAGTGTGAACGTGACAGGTGAGAACGACTCTTACTTGTGTGTCTCTCCCAGATCAACTATCTCTCGCTCCATGCGAGCGATTTCCTCTCTCAACCGGGCGATGTCTTCCTGCTTCCTTACAAGGGCGTCTTTAGCTTCATTCAAACTGAAACAGATATACTTTTGTATACAAATATTCTTACCTTACAATAAAAGAAAGCAGAAATCAGAGTGAAACTTTAGAGCATCAAAATGAAATTTCAGTGTATTTCAGACTTTCTCAATCGGCTCATGCATCGAAATGAGCTAATATATAAACCATCAACTTAAAAACTCAGCTTTTACCTATATCCTCACCTCCTGTAAAATAAGATTCAGAATATAGATTTAAAAATAATTTAGCATTTAACCAACAGCCGCTCATCATTTCAATTCATTTCAATATAGCAAGCAATTTAAATAATAAGTCAAATTGAACATGGGAACATAACTCAAAATATAACTGTCAATTTTTCACATTCTTGCTGCGATAGCTATATCACAGCAAGAGCCGTGTCTGAAACATGATGCTTCGCCTCCACAGGGAGTACACACACACTTACACTGTCATCCCTTCAAACACCTCCAACCAGCCTGTTTTGAGGCGTTTGATTTGTCTATTGGGCAACACAAACACGCGTGACGAATATTATAGTGCAGGGACAAATATACGTAAGGAGAGTCGTGAAGAGTCTATAAAGGGTGTGTGATACATGAAGAGAAAGAGAGTACAACTCAAAATCAATAGAGAAATACCTCGTGTCTCTGTACTAAAAATTCTTACCATTCATCAAGAATCTTATAGCGATTGAGCCTGATAAACAAGCCAAGTAGTTCTGTGAGTTAACTAGCTAGCTTATTATATAGTACCTGACTGGTACCTGACTGGTACCTGACCGGTACATGACTGGTACCTGACCGGTACCTTACTGGTACCCGACTGGTACCTTACTGGTACGTGACTGGTACGTGACTGGTACCTGACTAGTACCCGACTGGTACATGACTAGTGCCTGAAAAAAGTACTGCCTACATCAGTTCACTTACATGTTTGTCATTTCCTTCAGTTGATCTTGCGAGGCATCACGTTTCTCTGTGATCAACTCAGCCTCTGCAGTCAGCTCAGTACATCTCACCTCCAGCTTCTCGTGCCGCTGTGCTTTGGCGTCTACTTGAATTTTCAGCTAAAGTAATGAGAGGCCACCCTAGGTGAGGCTAATAGTGAGAGGCCATGCTAGGGGAGGGTACCAAGAGGCTAAAGGACCTGCGACACGCTGGTGAAAACAGCAAACAATGAATGAGGTGAATAAATGAAGGGATGAACAGATAGCTGGCGACACCCTAGTTCATTCGTAAACTTTAGCCAATTATTGACAAGCCTTAAATAACATCCCCAGCTGGCAGGCAGGCAGGCAGGCAAAGAGAACTAGTCTGCTATTGTATTCACCTGTTCGACTTGTTTCTGCATGGCTTCAATGTCTGCCTCATACTTCTGCTGAGTCTCCACTTTCTTCCTCTGTATTTCTATTCTGTAAATAAGTAGAGTTGTAGCCAGTGCAAGCCTTTGACCTTATGACCTCTCGCCTCTCACATGCAGTCAACTACTATTATTGGTTCCATCAAAACTCTAAATAAAATAGGCGAGAAAAGCACTGGAAAGTCAATCTGTCTGAATAGAGTTTCCCTATTTCACTATCCTCGTACTGTTCTCAGTAATAGCCAAGCAGTGCTAGAAATGTCCACAAATTCTTTATGCTCCATCACTCATATCCATGACCTACATGTATATTCATGACCTATATACCCTCTCGCATTGCCAATCAAAGGCACAAAGTTTGATGATTTGAGAATTATGAAACATCTCACTGTGTTTGGCCACAGTTACCATCTTCATATAGATTATCATCATTGCCAGGGTTCCCATTATATCGACTCTAGGTCTGTTAGGAGCTGAGACAGTGATGTACGGCAGACAGAGAAGGGTGATTGACAATCAACACTCACATAGACTTTCTGAGGTCATCGTTATCGCGGAGCTGTTTGCTTATTTGGTTGGCTAGTGCTCTCTCGCGCCCCTCAGCAGTTGTTCTGCCCAGGTCCGACGCCGTGATCAGCTGCAGTAAGTGTATGATCATATGTTAGGCACGATTGTTAGGCTGGAGAATGGGGCTCCGTGTAAAGATAGAACTAGCAACCACCTGTCTCAACTCATCCAGATCTTTCTCTGTCACTTCACGCCTTCGCAACAACAGGTCCAGCTGACTCTTGGCCTCTTCATTCTCTTTATTCTGAGCAGCTGTCTTCTCCTTAGCCTCATTCTATAAATGGTCATCAGACACACGAATTTGATACAGCATAGCACGCGAGCCTCAATTAGTGACATACAATTCTGGCCCTCAGTCTAGCCTTCTCAGCGCGCGTCTCGGCCCGCTCTCGGATCATGTCCTCCTTGAGCTGTAGTAGATCGTCCTCCAGATCCATAATCTACCAACAGAACAGAGTGAGTAGAGATCAATGTTCGCTCTGATCCACTGAATGATACTAGTGACAGTAAACGGCCCAGAATACTGTAATACATTATTTATTAGTGAGCACACTTCTATCACTTCTATCTCTTACAGAAAGTTTACAAACCATATTTTTGCGTCTTATGCAATTGCTGTATCACCAGAATGGAGAATTGCTGAAAATTACTGAATTTCAGAATTGCTGATTACACTTTTTCAATCGGCCAAAGAGGATGGAAAATGCAGAAGCTGGATGAATGCAAGATTGGAGTTGTACAGTAGTTATGCGTTGATCACATGATAGTGTCAGTTTTACCATTCAGGTTAGGAGCCGCGCTCTCTTACCTTGCCATTAGTGGCTCTCAATCTGTCTCTTGTCTCGTTGAGTTGAATTTGCTGCGCTGCCTTCTCAGCCATTCGCTGATTGAGGACAGTGATCACATCTTCATGCTGCAGTCGAAGCTTGTCTCTCTCTGGCCTGTTGATCAAACCATAGCACCCAGTAAACAAACCCAGGTAGGCATAGCATAATAGGTACAGGGTCACAGAAATTCACACTAGGGAATCGTTAACCAGTGAGACAAACAGAGGTATCAGTTCTATAGTTCACGGCACTTAGACTTCAGTGAAAGCAGAGAGAAGCGAGTGGGTGCTTACAGCAGTACAGTGTTGCCTGTCTCCAATTGTTCCTGTCGTTTGGTGAGATCCTCGATATTGCTGTCGATGTTAACTATCTGCGCATTCAGTCTCTCTACCAGATCAGCATTGGCATGTCGAGCGTTCACAACGGCATCTTAAACAGAAACATAACTTGGTAAATCATATCAGTGCAACCAGACTTGTAGAGCTAAGTTCTCTGACTCGTATGAGCATAGAAGGAAGTTGAAGGGTCAGCTACAAACCATGAATCTCGTTTCGGTAACGTTCTGGTAAAAACTTCAGCTCGTGTCTCAATATGCTGCATTTAATACTCTCCGCCTCCAACTGGTCATGAAGCACCGATCTTTGTACTTCCTACAACAAAGATAACCACAGAATATTTATGTTTCAATAACTCACGTAAATTTATCCATTGCATCATATCGAAAGTAAGTACTGACCAGTTCATTGATGGCATCTATTAGGGAGTCGATATTCGATACATCAGCTTCGTTAAATCCGTAGCTACTATGTTTCATTCTCTCCGCTGAAAATATAACATTATAGTAATTTAAACGCTCCATGAAAGATTGGTCCTATAATCAGTGCTGATCTGATCGGTCTGCGATATAAATATCTGAATATACGCCAATGAGAAAACAAGAGGATAAAAACAAATATTTCAGCAAAAAAATGAGCAGCAATGGTATCACAGTCAGCCATACCCAGATTGCTCAGGTGGGAGATAGCTGAAGACACATCAATGCTTTCATCTGTTTCCTGCTGCATCAGCATGGTGGCTTTTTCAGAAGGATTCTAGTGTGAAAACTGAAAAATACGTGTAGCCAACTGAGCACGCAACAAACGCTCGGTCGAGAATCCGAAATATGAGAAGTGATTTTCTACCTTTTTAAAAAGAGAGTATCATCGTTGCTGCGCAACATTCACTGCGCGTTTGATTTCGACCCTAATTGGTTGACCTGAAAAAAAGCCCGCGAATGTGCTCGTTTTCTCTCAGACGGATTCCTGTTCGCCGGATGACCGACAGACTCTGACCGACCAATCTCTGCTTTTCGACTGGATATATCTCTTTCTACATAGAAGATGTCGTTTAATGAACAAAGTATACGAGTGAATGGTAGCCAACTCGCTTTACATGTAGGAAAACAAGTTCTTTTGTTGGGTAAAGGTCTTCAGGTGAGGTCTACTGAAATTTCCACCCAAATGGCTGGATTGTGTTGTCGCACTTGTGTGAAAAGTGTTGCCAAATTGAACTTTCTCTGTGTCACCAAGCTGAGAAAAAGTAGTTATGGAGCTCTAAAATGTGCGATTTATTGTCAATAAGATAACCTTACGCCGTTATACAGTATACGTTTAGCCAGTATCGTCGATCTATGATACATTTCCCACCCATTTATCCTATTCGTTTTCCCTACTTGTTGTCACGATTGTTTTCAGGCTGGTAATATGAGTGTCAAGGTCGAAGCATGTGATGGCCAAGTCATCGATGTCAAGTTGAACCAGCAGGTAAGTGGATTGTGATTATGTATATTGCCTGCTAGTACGAACCATGCTTGCTTTCTGTCTCTGAGGTAGTGATGATGTATGATATTCAGAGGTCAAAGTCATGTAATATAGCGATACTTGCTCACTTCCTCCTGTGAGAGAGTTCTAAACAAAATGGCGGCTTGAAAATCGGTGTAACACCATTGACTATGCGTCTAACAGTACCAATTTGCCTGATGTATTCTGCGTCCCAGCAGACCGTTTAGTCATCTCTGAAACCCTTCAAACATGTGTTCATGTGATTCTATACGGAAAGCCCCGGCACATAATCTCTATCTTCACTCAGTGAAATTCTCTTCTTCTGCATATTCATTGCTTTTACCGATTCCTTAGCCTGATGGAAATGTGTGCTGTCTGCTGGAAGTGGTGGGTACTGTCTCCGGCCCCAGATCTCTGACCGCTAAAGAACTCACTCTACATCCTGATTGGACGGAGCAGTTTGGTAAGTGTTGGTAACTCCTAATTCAGTTTGAACAGACCGGCAGTGAGTGAAGTGTAAAATGATATTGAATTGAATGGGTAGCTGTAAATGATCAAATATCCGTTGAAAAACTCTTATATGAATCAGTCACCTTTCCCTCGATGGTGTTAAGATTTCACCAGAAACTATAACCGGTGGCAAAGACTTCTAGCTTACAGAATCAGAAGGTCAGCTAATACGGACCTCCCTGGTGGTTACCACTTCATCACAATTCATACATTCATTGGATGAAAGATATTCAAAGCGCCTTTTGGTGACACGTACTAGCTCTTGCTGGTCTTTATCAGTCATACGATGGTGTATTACAGTTTTCATGTTGTTATTGTCATTAGTATTCGTATAAGTATTAAATATGTGTTATTTGTTTTTCTCTATAAAAGAATTGATCTGCAGCGAGTCGATTCTAGTCTGACAAAAATCTGAAGTATTTGTGGATCTGGAGTATAAAATCAATGCGGAGTTGCCCTCTCATGCTGCATGAGGTACGCTCGGACCTATATGTCAGCCTGGTGTGTTATTGGAGTAATCTTTGTTTGTCAGATATGGAGACATATAACTCCGCTCTGGAGACGATTCACTCAGATAAAAGCCTCAAGGAATACGTTCTAGCCGTCTGATTGGTCAATAAGAAATACGTTCTAGCTGTCTGATTGGGCGGCACCTGGAGCATCAATTGACGGAAACAATTTCTAACACATCAAAGTACTCTTATATATATAAATAACTTTTTTTACCCGTTTTATCAAAAATGTTTCTGGTTACTATAAAGTATATACAATAATACGATAGAAGTGTTGATAACTGCCGCTGTGGCACAACCATTATCGGCTAACCTGGTTGGAAATAACCGCTGATTTATGTCATGGAGTTATCCCTACTGCATCATTACAGAGTGCAGACTTCAGCATTGCGATATGTTTGCCGGACAAGCGGTACAGTTTGCAGCTGTCGCTGACAGAATAGGGTCTCATTGACCAGATATAATACCGACTGCCTCCATCTTCCTCTCAGCTCTCACGATTACTCAATATCACAGCCTTGGACTGGTCTAACTGGCTATCCCACAAACCTCGGGTAGCCTAGCAATGTAGCTGTGTCACACGCTGCCTTGTCTATCTACCAGGCTAGAGTAGCAAAAACTTCCTCAAGGGAGAACAGTTTACCCCGCGGTGCCCGTACCCTGCGCTGTGAATCAAGACACGAGCCTGAATATATTCTAGAATCAAATGAAAGGAATCAGGAATGAATCACCAAACAGCTTTAGTAAAGAGAGATAAGTAAGCAGGTGGAGATAACAACGACAATCAGCTGTGGCAGTGCGGTGATTGGAGCATCGTTACACTGGTCGGTAGTACAGGTACAGTTGTAAACGTTCGGTAGGTTCTGATTCCACGTGCTAGAGCTGCAGTCGCCGGTCACTGCTCCAGGATCCGCACAACCTCTGTTTACTAGAGAGAATCGTAATAAGGAAACTGTCAGACAGCCACTAATTACAACCTGCATGTGAAGTGCATATGAAGGAGATATGGGCTTGGGACTGTCCGAGTGTCAACGAGGATTCTGTACAATACTGTATGCATAGCAGTAAAAAAAATTACTGCGGAACCGGATCTCATAGGACAGAAATGTTATCGTCTCCTTCAAACTTACAAACAAGTGAAAATGATAGTGATCTAACGATAGGCATCCTATAAATGAGAAGACAACTCCTATATAAGTTGTAGTGGGTGTGATTTCTATAGCGAATTCCAACCACAGCGATAATTTATTGTTTTTTTGGATCGTTACACCCACAGCTGTCAACCTGTCGGGCTGAAACTACTGGAGATTCTGTTTTTCTGAACTTTGCGAAGTCATAGCTCAGAACCCCTACCCTCTACAGGTAGGATTCTGTCATAATCAAGCTCCGCTTAGCAAGATCTAACTGGTGAGTTACAGGAGAACATTAGAAAACCAGTGATAGCAATTTTGACCCTAAATTCTGGCACCTAAAATACCGGAGTCTCCCGGGAAATACGGGAGACTTGACAGGTATGGTTAGACCATCACGATCAAATCCGGTTCTACAGTATAGCGCATAAGGAAAATCATGAATTGAGACAGCAGAAAGTCAAAGATAGCGATTGAGATATTTTCAGAGATCATCCATGTGGATGATCTCTGATATTTTGACATAAGAGCAGGATGTGGTCAACTCACTTCACTCACTCAACTTCACCATAGTGAGGTCACTAAAGTTTGTATGTATGCGGTATATCCCAGTACAGTAAATTTGAGGTTAAAACCGGCAAGATGTTGAACTGATAAATCTTCAAGCGCTCACTTAGCTGATAATCAGAGGATTCCAACTTGGTTTTGCGGCAGCCGTTCACGCCATTGGCACACTGCTCTAAATGCTCTGCTGGTTTGCCATACGCGTCCAGGCAATCTCCATGGAGCACTGACACACACGTGTAACAGGTAATCGCCCCAGCCACATCTGCGTAAGCACCTGTAACAATGGGAGCGAGTTTATCATAAATCATAGGTAAACTTGACTGCTGCCAGGGAAGATGGACGATGTTTATGAATGGTCCTTGACGTCAATGGTTGTACTCTATCACAGTGGACTGCAACTGTCATTGCATTGATGTCTACAGAGTCTGGATTCATGCGCGTCAGCATGAAGATGTCAGCAGTTGAAGTCGGAAATCAAGGGAAGTCTTTCCTGCTGAAGTTTGTTGAAGTCAAAGTAAAATGTCGCTACTGATTCATTGATGCTGAAGTGTCACTAAAAGACGCTGGTGGTCATCATGCATTCGATATAGCATATGTACTACAAATGCTGCCTGCAACTGCTGTACGCTGATTGGCTGAAACTTCAGCTTGTAACTGGGCTACCCGCAGCAACTTATATGGACGGCATTTGTCACATATCGGTTACGGTCGGTGGAACGCACTTCATTACCAAAAATATAATAATAACACTATAACACTGTAAAGTACAAAGTGTAAATTACCTTAGGTTATTCCTGTAAATGAGATGGAGTAGTAGAAGTAAGCGATGACTACTGCTACAAGCATGTAGGCCAAGTAGGAGCCCTTGAACCAGTAACAGTTGATGCAATACCTGCTATGTCCTGTAACCAGACTACTGATTGCAACAAAGCTACTTGATATCTCATCGGACATTGATCCGTACCGCATTTTTATAACGAAGGTATCAATGTATCAGTAATACTGCAGCTAACAATGGATGGTAATCAGACGTTCCACACTCCTGCGCTCCTCCTTATCGCAGTATGGAAGTAAAACTTCCATACCTGTGTGTACTGAGTTAAAGGCAAATGCTATTCATAGATTACAAAGTTGATGACAGTTAAGTTGACTCAATCTCGTTTCCGTTGACTTGCCATTGAAAGGTTCTCCATCAGATACAACTAGTAGTAAACATAACCTGCTGAACTTTGACCTACAGTTGACACCAAATCAGCTGACATGCCATACCAATCAGAGTTGCAGGTTGATATCACTCTGCAACAGAGTGAATCTGCAGGTCTGTGATCATCTATCTCTCTCTGTCCTATAATCCTCAGAGGGATGAATCCACCATTTTGCTAACTTTAGGATTAGGATTCAGTTTATTAAACTACTCCCCCCTCTACCTCCTCTCCCTCCCCTCCCCTCTCCTCCCC
>ERZ1740065.1401-NODE-1401-length-14400-cov-2.893412_pt1 | contig 14400 bp, 11 predicted proteins | sample MGYA00581738_ERZ1740065 | MGnify/ENA primary metagenome ERZ1740065 (study PRJEB43018, sample SAMN04849749) | marine metagenome | isolation source: floating plastic debris | place: Pacific Ocean | collected 2008-09-01 | study: EMG produced TPA metagenomics...
ATGAGGAGAGTTTGTTTTACTACCGCTACTACTACAATAACAGTAGGTAGTTTAGACGGAACTACAATCTTTGATGAGGAAACTTATACATTCCAGTTTATACCTAATGCAGGATTTACAGGAACTACAGAAATAGAATACAGGATTTTCTGTGATGGAAACCTTACTTTAATCGCTTCTCAGCCACTTACTATAACATCTAACCCTGTAACACTTACAGAGAATTTACTGGCTCCACACTGGCTTAGAATGTGGAATGATACAAACGGAGATGAGGACCAAGAACTATACTCCTCACTGTTTATAGATGAAAGTAAGAAAACTATCTGGCAACCTAGAATAGCTTACTACTCAGGAGTAAGACATTATCCAGCTCCAAACATCCCAAACTCTAACTTTGGATTTAGATATCAAAGAGGGGGTAGAGGGAACTCTGTAATTGAATATGATTTCTTCCCACATGCATATTCTGTAAACTATATAAGTCCTGATGAACCTTCTCTGTCTTTTAGAGATGGAGAAAGTACATTCAATCAATCGGGTGCTTATAGTGAAGATGGAAGATATCCAGCAGGTAGATTAGTTTCAGGTTTTACTAAACAGTTTGATTTAGGTCAAGATGTAGGATTGGGAACTAGGTTCTGGAAAGGTTCTAGAAACTTATTTGAATTTGGAAAGAGATTAGAGGTTGTAACTACTATGACGGAGAAAGAATTAGCAGCTCTAAATTACAGAGATGATTATGTTTTTAGGACTCCTCATAATGGCAATATCAAAGCTAAATTTGAGATTATATCAGAATATGAACCTGATTCCCAGTTAGCAGTTATGAGATTTGTTTATATTCCAGATTTTATTTGCACTTCATAGATTTTATTTGCATATTGCAGTATGAAAAATCTTAAAAGTGTGTTAACAGTTATACTTCTAGCATGTTATTTGTATTCATGTAACGAAGGACTAGAGTCTATAGAACCTCAACAAGAGAATCTTACAGAGATAGAACCTTGTAGTCATCCTGGCATAGATAGCGTGATGAACTCCCTGTATAGTCAAATAGACTTTAAAGGGATTGAGCTTACGCCCGACAACGTCTACATTTATGGCGAATATATCCGAGATGTATACTGTGAAGTTTTTAAACCAGATATTCATACTATAAGTTTTCTCAGCAGAGAGTATCCTGCTGCTATAGTAGTAGTCAGATATAGAATAGTAACTCCTGAAGTAGAGAACGGCCCAGAATTACAATGGTACAGATTCCAACTTTACTACGAAGTCCCTCTTCTTGAGAAAGACCAAAAAAGAGTACCAGCTAAATTTACTCAAAGACTTTCAGAAGACTATTGATGGTTTGACTGTAAACTGTAGATAAGGTGAACGCTGAGGGGATATAGTCCGTAGAGATTAGTATGCTACATGAATTAACGCCATATGAAAAGAATCCTCGTAGATGGACAGAAGAAGATTCAGGAAGATTAGAGGATTCACTAGATAGATTGGGAGACATAGGATGCATCCTATTTAATCATAACATGACTCTTATTGCAGGACACAGAAGAGTAGAAGTTTTTCAAAGAGTCAATACAGAAGTTGTAACCTTGTCTGAAGAACCACAAGAAGATGGAACTTTAGCACAAGGTTATTTTCTCTATGAAGGTAAGAAGTATCCTTGGAGGAAAGTTAATTGGTCTGAGGATGACCCTAGGTTTGAAGAAGCCCTTCTACTTTCTAACAAAGCAAATGAAGGTCTGTGGGATAAAGATATCTTAGCAGATTTTGACCCAGACTTACTTTCTAAAGTTGGATTTGACCCAGATGAGCTATTTAACTTTAAAGATAAAATTGATTTCGAAGATGAGGATGGATTTGACGACCCTTTAATGGATGATGGAAAAGAAAAGAAAGGGTTAGTAATCACTATATCTTTTTCTGATGACCATTATGATGATTATGTGGAATATCTTCAATGGATAGATGATACCAAACCTTCTTCAGCAAATATAAGTACAAACGTATGATTCAAAGACTTTTAATTTCAGTCGCATTTACAATTGTTGAGACTATCGTTTACGAAACTACAAAAAAACTTGTGAATGATTATTTCGACAATAAAACTAACCAGCCTGAACTAGGTGATGAATTTGAAGAGCATGTTTAGAGTAGAAGAACAAAACGGTGTAAAGTCCACCTACTTTGATATAAGTGAATCAGGCTTGTCTTTAATTAAAAAGTCGTTGAAAAACAGAGGAGACTTTTCTTTCTTCCCTTTGATGAATTTGTATTCATCTACTTATCCAGATACTAAGTTTTTCACTAAGCCAAACAATTTCATTATAGAATCTCTTGTATAACTTGAACATGTGTATCCATTTAAACAACATATTACTGATTTTGATTTGGATGGTTTCTTTTACATGAGTCCAAGGGGTGAAATATTAAAATTTACTAGCTGGACTTTAAACGAGGGACTCAATGAAATGTGGAATCTTTCATATATTGAGTGGTCAAGGTCTGTTCAAACTACTATACATGTAGAGCATCCAGTAGGCTCATTTCTAAATCATTCATTCGACCCATCTGTAATGATATCTAGAGGGGGTATAATCTATTTAGATTTGAATTACCTTGACAGACTAGATGATATTTTGGATTTAAACCATCAAGAAGTAACTTTCAACTATCTTACTACTGAATCAGACATCTCTCATCCTTTTGAAGATAGAGATACTGGTAGGTATGTAGGAACAAATCAATAATTATGGGAACATTTTTGTGCGGAGCTATACTAGTTATATTTTTTGTGGCACTTTTCGCCTTCGGAGAGCCTACCGATAGCATAGAAGGTAAATATGATTTTGAAGATTGGGATGACTTTGATATCTAAATTATGACAGTTTTGTTAATTCCTATCTCCCTCATTATTTTTCTAATTTTCATAGCTATACATGATGATTATGAAAGAGCTAAAGAAATTAGAAATAAAAAACCAAAACCTGAAACTAAAGATAAACCAAAACCTCCATTAAACACAGAAATAGAGGAAATTATCAATTCGTAAAAATTCAATGTCCAAAGAAGGATTAAATGATGCTATTGCATCCATAGAGAAGAAATTCGGAAAAGAAGGGACTATCTTCAAACTCTCAGAGTCAAAGTTTGCAGATATTCAAGTCATATCAACAGGAGTACCTTTAATTGATTACGCTACTGGAATCTGGGGATTACCCAAAGGAAGATTTGTGGAACTCTACGGTGGAAATGCTGGCGGGAAGTCGAGTTGCGCTATGTCTACTATAGCTCAAGCTCAGAAAAAAGGTGCTGTTTGTGCTTACATAGATACAGAACATGCATTCTCCAAGTATTGGTTTGAAATTTTAGGAGGAGACTGTGAGAATCTTCTTATCTCTCAACCAGATTATGGAGAGCAAGCGTTAGAAGTAGCAGAGGCCTTACTTCGTACTACAACTAGTGATGGTACTCCTTGTATTGACGTATTGGTTATAGACTCTATCGCTGCCCTTACCCCTAAGTCAGAAATGGAAGGAGACATGGGAGATTCTAAGATAGGACTTCATGCAAGATTGATGTCTCAGGCTTATAGAAAGCTAACTCCTGTCGTAGCTAAATCTAATGCTCTAGTAATCATGATTAATCAGACTAGAGAAAAAATTGGAGGATATGGAAATCCTACTACAACTACAGGAGGGAATGCTACAAAGTTTTACTCTTCTTTAAGAGCTGAATTTAATCGTTCTGAAGCTAAAGGTAACATGACAATAGATGATGATGGGAACATTGCTTCTAATGGTACATTTGTTAAGATTCAGAAAAACAAGCTGGCTCCTCCTTATATGAAAGTAGATGTACCCATTTACTATGATAAAGGATATTGGGTAGAAGAACAGTGGATTACTATAGGAGAGCTTGAAGGGGTTGTAACTAAAAGAGGTTCTCACTATTCTTTCGGAGATATAAAGCTAGGCCAAGGAAAAAAGAAGTCGTGTGCGTTTTTAGAAGAGAATCCAGAAGTTTTAGAATCGATTATAAAAAGAATAAAAGTAACAAATGATTTCTCATCTATCTATGATGACGCTATGAGAGTAGGAGTACTTCTAAAAAAAGAAGGTAGAGTAGAGTATGATGGAGTATTTTTAGGTAAAGATAAGAGAGATGCTGTGTCTTATTTCAAAGATAATCCTGAAATGGTTCAGAGTATTTTGGATGCTATCTGTTAATTAGGTATATTTAATCTATGGGAAAGCAACTAACTTACGTACAGAAATTCGACCAATATAGGAAAGAGATAGAAAATGATTTCGCTCTTTTCTCTTTGCATACTCATTCTCATGTTCTAGAAGAATATGCTCATGATGCTAATCAAGAACTTAGAGAGTTTACTATAGACTGGCATTTAGCTAAAGATGCTAGTTTGTTAGCTAAGAGGCTTTTTTTGATGGAGTATACAGACAGAGGTTTTGTTTCCATTATAGATGACCCTCTTAAAACTATCAACCCTAACATTGAATTCTTTTTTTACAACATGAAGGAAGACCTAATCTCGACAGCATTTACCTATCATTTTAGAGTCGCTCTTAACGATTTCTTAAATAGAGATAAAGAATTTCTCTTAGAACTTTTTGAAGGGCAAATTATGGAAGAAAGTGGAGCTGTCTTAACTACAAAAGCTTTCGAAAAGAAGATTTCAACCTACATAGATAAGGTTATTCAATTTAGAGAGGATACGAATCCTAAACACTTCCCTCTCTTTCACGTTAAATATATAGCAATGCTTTAGACTCATGTTTAAATTTATCAAACATTTAAAGGGAGAGAATTTTTCTAAGCTTATAAACTTAGAGCTTCTTTCTACAGGACAGAAGATTTCAACCGTTTTGTTGATAGTAGTAACTATCTTCGGTGCAATTTTCAAATTCTCAATTTCAGCTTTGATTATCTTAGCTGTAGCTGCTTGGGCAACTTTAGAGAATTTCTATGAGACGAACAAGGACGATTTAGATGGTCCAGATAAACTAGACCTTCTGTAAAAATTTAGTGTTAGTTTTCAATATGTAAACTTTAGGAGGATTACCTTAATCGGTGTCCTCCTTTTTTTTAACTAATATTTCACAGTATCGTATAGTAAGAGATATAAACTTTCCTCTTAATGAACGATATTGATATAATCCTAGGGATACTTCTTGACGATTCCGATGTAGGTAGCAGCATAAATGCAATAACAAACAGATTAGATAGTTTACGTTCTGCACTGTTACGTACCGAACGCTCTACTGCTGACGTTAGAAGACAGTTAGTGGCTGCTTTTGATGAAGAAGTAGAGGATGATATTGAAGATATAACTCAAGTTACAGCAGCTTTCAATAGAGAAATTGCAATAACTGAGAGAAGATTAGAGGCTGCTGAAAGAGCTTCAGATGATTATAGAAGAAGTATTGAAGATGTAGAAGCTGAATTAAGAGAGTTAGAGGACAGGCTTCGTAGAACTACACGCCAAGGAGATTTTTCTGCACTTAGAAGGCAGACTGACCAAACCAGAGCTGAATTAAGGCGACTAAGAACTGAAGCTGGATTAACTGGAAGAAGTTTAGGTAACGCCAGCCGTTCAGGAAGAAACTTTGCTCAAGTTTTAGGTTCAGTAGGCCCATCAATTATTGCTGCTGTAGGAGTTTCTGCTGCGTTAGATGCAGTAGTAGATTCATTTAGAAGAGTAATTACTACAGGAGTTGAGTTTGAAGCCAGTCTTACTAGATTAGGTGCAGTTTCTAGAGCTACAGATACAGAGTTAGCTAGACTTGAGAGACAATCTAGACTACTAGGTGAGACTACTACTTTTACAGCAGCACAGGCTGTCCAAGCAGCTCAAACATTAGCCGTAGCAGGTTTTAGAGTAACAGAGATTGAACAGGCTCAGGAGGGAGTTCTTAGACTAGCTGAAGCTACAGGTGTAGACCTAGTGAAAGCTGCTGACGTAGCTTCTATCACCCTTCGTTCATTTGGAATTGAAGCTGCAAATATAGCTGAGGTTAATGATGTTCTTGCACGTTCGATTACTTCTGCAAACTTAGACCTTACAGCGGTTAATGAGGCCTTTAGATTAGCAGCTCCTGTAGCAAGAACATCAGGATTATCATTCGAGGAGACTGCAAATATCATCAACAGATTAGCAGATGCAGGTTTTAGAGGTTCAATTGGAGGTACAGCACTTAGAGCTTTACTTGTTAGAATTGCTTCTCCTGCTGGTAGAGCTGAAGATGCATTACAATCTCTTAACATACCTATTGAAGAGTTACGAAATGGAACTCTTAGCTTAGTTGATTTATTCCAGCAATTAAATGACCAGCAAGCTACAGCAGCTCAGTTGGCAGACTTATTTGGAAAGCAGTTTTCAACAGCTACCGTACTTATAGACCAATTAGGTCAAGGATTAGAAAGACCTACCGAATTACTTTCTACTTTTGGGCTTACTTTACAACAGATAGATGAACTTAATCTAAATGGATTAGATGCTAGTGCAGTCGCTTTAGGTGATGTAGCAAATGAAGCATCGGGTTTATCTTTCTTATTTGAACAGCTAAACGGTAACCTAGATATCCTACCACCTACGGTAAGAGAATCTGTAGAATCCCTAGAAAATCTTAGAGGTACTTTTGACGCAAACTTGCTAGCTGGTACAGAGTTCGGCGATGAAGTCAACGATGCCAGATTCGCTCTTAATGCTCTTACAGAATCTGGAAGAGGAGCTGAAGTTTCTAACAGAGATTTAGCAATTAGCTTAGGATTACTTACGACTGAACTAGGTAGTGTAGATGAAGCCTCAACAGAGTTTTTCAATCTACTTGAGACGCTAAATGACCAAGATACGTTAAACCAGTTAGGTTTAAATATAGATTTATCAGAAGACGGGGTAGTTCCTCAATTTGATGAGATTCTAACTCAGCTTAGAAATTTAACTGAATCTCAGCCTGAATTAATCACTTCTATATTCGGAGATGACGTTCAGAACGTTAATGCCTTACTTTCATTAACTTCAGAGGAATTTGAAACCTTAAGTACAGCATTAGACCAATATAACTTCTCTACGGAAGTAGCAATTGAAAGTACTGACAACTTACAGGGAGATGATACTAGATTACAGTCAGCAGCATCAGAGACTAGTATTTTGCTATTTGAAAGGTTCTCTCCTGCACTTAGAAGTGTAACTCAATCTACTACTAATCTTATCACTTCTATCAACGATTCTCTGAGAACTTTTGATGATTTTGATATCGCAGTAGCTAGGAATGAGAGAAGCATAAATACTTTTGCAGGTTCTATACCTATTGTAGGCACTTTAATTAGAGCATTAAACGGAGATATATCTTCTTTAGGAGAAGCTTTTGCTGATTTATCTCAAAATCTAAATATAGCGAATGCAGCTCTTAATTTTGCTAGTAGTGCGTTTGATTTAGTTTTTGGGTCTGCAAGTAGAGCTGAAGAAACTTTAGATACTGTAGGGGAAGGTTTAGAAGAACTTACTCCTGCATTCCAAGAATCAGCAGCAGAATTCAGAAACTTACTTGATACCTTTGCTGATTCCCAACAAACAAATGAAGATTTTGCTCAGGTATTAGATTTTGTAGAATCTCAATATGGAGACTTACTAGATAGAGAAGAGGCAAGAAGGTTACTTTTACAAGGTACTGCTGTGCTTCAACAGAGACTTTTAGAGCTAGAAGCAGAGAGACTTACAGTAGGAGTTTCAGGAGAAAGAGTTACAGCCTTAGAAGAAGAACGAGATGCTGTAGCCAGATTAAATAGAGACCTTACAGCTTCTGTTAGTGCAATAAGGGATTTATCCAGTGTAAGTACTCCTGAAGAAGTAAATAATCTTTTAACTCCTCTAAGAGACAGTATCGAACAAGTTAGAGGAGATTTTGACCAGCTCCCAGAAGAAGTTCAAGCATCTTTAAATAGACTTACTTTTTCAGTTACTCCTTTAACTGATGTAGATATAGCCAGACTTATTGAGTTAGATACTTTCAATGCAATAGCAGATGAGATACAAAATTTAGATGGGTTTTTAAATGAGAGTTATGTTCCAGAGGTAAATAGACTGATAGAGCAGGTAAACCGTCAGACAGCTCAAGCTCAGCAAAATCTACTTAGAGAAAGTGGCTTTCTGATAGAACGTGCAGTAGAGGATGAAGCAGCTAGATTTGAAACACTAATCGAAGGGTTTGTCGCTAGGAATATTGATAACCTAGATTCTATTGAAGAAGTAAGACAGGAACTGAGAAACAATGGTGAATCTTTAGCTGAAGAGTTTAGAAATCTTATTGAAAGAGATGGTAGTATAGATGATTTGACTCAGTTTGAAGATGAAATCACTAGAACCATAACTACTGCTTTAGCAAATCGTCAAGTAGCTCTAGAGAATCAATCGAACGCTAACAGAAGATTCCAAGAAGCTAGACAAAGAGAACTTGATAGACAAAACAGAGAGCTTGATAGACAAACTCAGGAGCTAGTAAATAGAGCTGACAGACTTCTTACTGAACAAAACAATCAGTCTCTTCAAGGAATAGAAGAGGCCCGAAGAAGAAGAGAAACTACTTTAAGAGAATTATTTGCTCAGATAGATGAAGAATCTTTGTCTGCTGAACAAAGATTAGCTTTAATTCAGGAAATTGAAAGAGAAAGTCAAGATGCTAGAAACCAACTCCTTCAAACTGAAACCGACCAAATTCTGGCTGCTGCTGAAGCTAGAAATACAGCTAGATTTCAAGCTAATGAGGCTGAAATAGCTGCTGCTACAGAAGCTTCTATTCTTAGAAGGAGAGCTTTAGACTCTTTAAGGGGCACAGGAGATTTGAGCGATGAAGAATTTAATGAAAGAGTTCTTGCTGAAGAGCAAAGACTATCTCGTGAACTTGAGCAAATACAGCAAACTCAGATTGATGCAATTAGAAGAAGATTAGAACAAGAGAGAGAACTTAGGAGAGAAGCTTCAGCACAACTAGAAGCAGATGCTCAAGAAGATGCAAGAAGAGCTTTTGAACTTCTAGATACATCTCTCCTTGCTGAGGAGATAACTCAAGAACAGTTTAATGAGAGAAGGATTGAACTAGATAGAGAATTATCAGCTACACTCTTTGGAATTAGAAGAGATTTAGTTACAGACCTTCAAGAACTAGAACTTAGTTCAGACCCAAGTTTAGCAGCTCAGTTAGGAGAAGATTTTGGAGAAGCTAGAAGAGTATTGGAAGCCGAGCTTGCAGAGATAGCTTTAGCTGAAGAAAACTTTAGAGAGGATTCTACTCTAGGAGCTGAACAATTAGCGTTCTTAGAAACTGAATCTTTTAACAGTAGAGTCGCAGCAAGAAGACAGTATCTGGATACTTTTTCTGATTTATTGGAAGAAGAGGCAGAAAGTTCAATACAATCTCAGCAATTTCTAATTTCCAACCTACAAAGTCAATTAGAACTTACTATTCTTGACCTAGAAGAACAACTAGAGCAAGGTGAAATTTCTATTGCTGCTTTTAATGAAAGACTACTAAACTCTAGAAGACAGTTTAGAGATGATTTAGCAGATATAGCAATCGATGACGTATCAATAGGAGAGTTCTTGTTTGATGATGAATCTTTTACTTCTTTAACAGAAGCTATCAATACTGCAAACTCAGACTCTCAAGCTGCTATAGATAATCTAATCTTCAACTTAGAAGGAAGTTCTGAAGAATTAGAAACAGCAGTAAATAATTTAGTGGGTACTGAAACTATATCTCTAGACAGATTTGTAGAAACATTAAACGGATTAAGTGGAGCTGTAGACAGTGGATTTGAAGAAACTATAACTCAACCTTTAAATACAGCAGCTCAAGTCTTTGAAGAATTTAGAAATCTATCTGAAAGTCAAATAACAGATGAGCAAGATTTTAGTGCTGAAAGGTTAAGACTTACTAATGAGTTTTATGAAACTTTAAGGTCAATTCAAGTAGATAACCTTACTAATGTATCTGATGACCAACAGACATTAATTCAAGAAGCCATAAATGCCAATATTAGACAGTTTGAGAGACTTTCTAACTTTATTGATGCTAGTAATCCATTAGACTTCGGTGAGGCCTTAGAAGCCCGTCCTAACCTTGTAAACAGAGTACGTAGAGGTATAGAAGATATCAGAGAAGAAGTAGTAACTCCTGAACTAGAATCTTTACGTAACTTTACTCAAGAAACTTCTCAAGCTCTTATAGATGAATATCTGAACTTTGTTTCAGAAGCTTCTACTCAAGCAGCCGAGAGTGGAGACTTAAGTAATCTTTCTACCGACTTAGAAGCTAGAAGACAGGAACTATTTAGAAATATATCAGCATTTGAAACAACTGCTGGAATCATAAATGGAGATAATCTTAACATTCTCTCTGAAGAAGGCAGAAATCAAGTCTTAGGTCTACTAGATAACATCCAAGATAGAGTCGAATTACTTAGAGAAGAGGGTGGAGCTAACCATCAGGAAATTACTCAGATATTTCAAGACTTTGCTAACAGTGTTAGTGATTTAGGGGTAATTGAAGATATAGACTTATCTCTAGACTTGGATGCATTACTTCCAGACATTCTAGCATCAGAATTAGAAAGTAGACTAGAAACTTTATTCCAAGGTTCAGCTAGAGAGTTTGCTACTACTGCTTCAGAAGAACAGCTTCAACAAGCTATAGATATTCTTGATGAGTTAGAAGCAGTTAGACAAAGACAGCTTGATATAACTCAAACTCAGATTCAGCAAGAACTTCAAAATAGAACTGAAGAAGAGAGAGAGCAACTTAGATTGATAGATGAACAGAGAAGTCAGGCTATCATAGATAACAACACTGCACTTATCCAGTCCTTGAATCAGCAAGAGACTGCTATACTTGATTCTATAGCAAGAACTAATGAAGAAGTAGTAGGTGAAGGCCAAGCAAGAGTAGATAGTATTCAGCAATCTCTTCAAAGTATTGTAACTACTTCTGGTTCTTTACAAGTAAGTTTAGCTCAATTAGGCAGTGCATCATTAGAAGAGATAAGAGCTATTGTAGATAACATAAATTCTGGATTAACTACAGTTTCATCTAGAATAGAAACTCTTAATTTCAATAATTCTAATGCAGATAGTTTCAGACAGAATCTACTTGATATACAAGAAGCTCTACAAATTGATGAATCTCAAATAAGAGCTAGTGCGATTGCTGCTGGAACAGCTCAAGAAGTAGTTCAATCTCAGATTGATAGAATTAGGGAACAAGGTAATCAAAGAGTTACTCAAGAATTCCAACGTCAGCTACAAATAGTCAGAACAGAAGAGACTAATGCTAACAACGAACTTCAAAGACAAAGACTAGAAAATGAGAGAGAGTTAGAGTCTATTCGCCAGCAAACTATTTCTCGTACTGGACAAACTGAAGCTGAGTTTAATGAAAGGAACTTTAGGGTCATCAGATTCTTTAGAGAGCAGGAGTTAGTTCTTCAGAGACAACAAGCCCAAGAAAGAGAGGAAGCTATTCAAAGAGAACTCGATTTACTTAGAGTTCAAATAGCCTTAGTTACTGCAAATCCAGAGCAGTTTTCATTCATAAATGTAGATGAGTTACAAGCTCAAAGAGCTGCCCTTACAACTGAGCTAGGGGAGATAGGTCAAACTATTGATGAACTTACAGGAGATATTCTTGACAATCAAAATCAAAGAACTCAACAAATTGCTCAAGAATTAGCTGATGGTCTTCAAACAATTACCAATTCTCTACTTGATGCTATCACATCTATAACTCAAGCTAACCTTTCAAACATTGAGAACAATATAGCCTCCATAAATGCTGAATTTGATAGAATTCAAGAAAGAGATGAAGAGCTATTTGAAACTAGAAGACAGCAAATAGAAAATGCTAATTTAACTGATGCTGAAAGAGAAGTTCTTCTAGACCAATTAGCAGAACAAGAAAATCAAAGAGAATCTGAACTAGAAGACCAAAGAGAAGAAAGGATAGCAGCAGAGGAAGCTAGAAGGCAAAGAATAATTAGATTAGAACAGCAATTAGAGTCTATCAGGACTCTTGCATCTTTAGCTGAAACGTTTAGAACTCAGTTGCAGGTTGCCAACGATAATGTGAAGATAGAATCTGACAATAGAGAAACTGAAAATAAGCTTAGGAACTCTGGACAGAGAATTGCTACAGACCAAGCCGAGACCGCTTCTGCTGCAACTGCTGGTATCGCGTCTGCTTTCGCTTCAGGTACTCCTATTCAGATTGCTATAGCAGTAGCTTCTATCTTGGCACTCCTTGGTAGTGCTTTTGTTGCTGTACGTAATCTTGTGCAATCCAACAATCAGATAAATTCTGAAACATTTGAAGATGGAGGTAAGATTGGAAATGGAGGTAACGGATTTGACGGTGGGCCTATAGGAGGTAGACTTCACAAAGATGGAGGTACTTTTGTGAATGCTCAGAGAGATGAGTTTATTGTCAACCGAGAAGGTACTGCAATGTTTGGTAAAATGATTTCCTACATGAATCAACAAGGCCTACTTAAAAGAAGAGGTTTACCTATGATGCGTCTCTGGCTAACTTCAATAATCCATTTACGCAAAAAATAATCGATGTACCTAGAGTAACTAGATTTGCTCAAGATGGAGGTATTGTAGTTGGAGGAGATATAGATAGGACAGCAGCTTCTTCAGCTAACTTTGCTGAAGGAAGTACATCTAGATTAGAATCTCAAAACGAACAAATACTTCAAGAGCTTAGAGAAATAAAAGAAAGAACTGGCACTAACTCTTCAGAAATCGATAGATTGAGAGCGCAAGCTGCTAGAAGAGATGGACTTTCTAGTCAATAGTTCTATATTTCATAATATTTATAGTTTGTACTGTAACCTTTTTTGGATTATCCACGTTTAAAAGGACAGTAAAACTATATCAAAATTTTGAATAGTGGGGAAATACCTTTCACTAATCCCTTTGTCGGTTACGACATAAACTGGATGGAAGGTTCTTATTACGATGCGATTATGCAGCAGCACATTGCATCTGAAGTAAATAGAGAAACAAACCCAGAAACTCTATCTGCAAATAAGAACAGAAACCAGATGGGAGTAGTTGATGCAGAAACATTATCGCTACTAAATGAAGATGAACTATCAGAAGAGGCATTCTTCTTTTTTATGCCTAATCTGACAGATGCTAATAGAGAAGCAAACGCTGTTTCTGAAGAAAAAACATCTAAAGGTAAAGTAGCTATCATACCAATACAAGGTGCAATGCAGAAAGAATTTTCTAGCACCTTTGAATCTTCTTCTACTTTAAATACCATTGCTCAAATCAGGAAAGCAGAGAAAGACCCTGAGATTGTAGCTCATGTATTGAAAATCAATTCAGGAGGAGGAAGAGTAAACGGAACATTTGAGTTAGGTAGAGCAATTAGAGGAGCTAAAAAGCCTGTAATTGCTGCATGTGATGACATTACTTGTAGTGCTGCTTATTGGGTAGCATCTCAGGCTGATGAAGTTTATGCGTTATCACCTACTTCTATAATCGGGTCTATCGGGGTTATGACTGAGCATACAGACATGTCTCAATATCTTGAAAGACTCGGAATCAAGAAAACAATCATTACATCTAGTGCTGGAAGGCTTAAGAAATTAGGTGCTTCTACTCAGCCTTTATCTGAAGATGATAGAAGGTCTATAGAGGGAAGATTAAACCAGACCGAGAAGCTTTTCCATAAAGCTATTAGAGAGGGTAGAGGGGACAGATTAGAGATTGATTTGAGTGATGAGAGAGTGAGTGGAGTATTTACACCATCTCAAGCTAAGAGAGAAGGATTAATTGATGGAAGAAGATCAATGTCAGCTATCAATAAGAAAGCTGCAAGATTAGCAAACAGTCAAAAAGCTGAAAATAAATCTGATGAGACATCTTCAGATTCGAAGGAGGACGTAAAGCCTTCTTCTCAACCTATTAAGGATAGATTTAAAATGTTAAGCAATCTAGACAAATTCCTTGGAAAGGAAGAAGCAAAGTACGAGGAGCGTCAACTTACTGCTGAAGCTCACAGGAAGATATCAGAGCAATTAGCTGCTTTTGATACACTTCAAGTTGAGTATGCAGAGTTGAAAGCAAAATCTGAAACTCTTCCTTCTACAGAAGACTTTGCTGCATTAGAAGAAGCTAATGCAGAACTAAAATCTCAATTAGAGACTATGAGTACTGAGAACGCAGATTACACTGCAAAATTTGAAGAACTGTCAACTCAGTTTGCAGCTCTCCAACAAGTATTCACCGACCTATAAGCTGAATAATCAGAAATTGAAGAAATGGCTGAAGAGGTTGAAAAAGAAGTAGCTGAATAATCAGAAGAAGTT
>ERZ1740065.1402-NODE-1402-length-14390-cov-11.910010_pt1 | contig 14390 bp, 13 predicted proteins | sample MGYA00581738_ERZ1740065 | MGnify/ENA primary metagenome ERZ1740065 (study PRJEB43018, sample SAMN04849749) | marine metagenome | isolation source: floating plastic debris | place: Pacific Ocean | collected 2008-09-01 | study: EMG produced TPA metagenomics...
TCTTCATGCTGCTGTCCGCCTACGAGCTCCGCGTCCGCCCCCCCCCCCCACCCCTCCTCTCCCCCCCCCCCCCTCCTCCTCCTCCTCCCCCTCCCTTTCCCTCTATCATCTCGATTACAATGTCATGTATGGTTGAGAGATATATATACATGTAGCATTCTATATAAAAGATAGATAGATAAGCTATCTAAATGGCTCCATATACATGTATGACGGATTTAATAGCAGCTCCATTCCCTGAAGCTAGAGATCATAGTGCCTGGTGGTTAGAGGGAGGGGTGAGCGTGAGAGGCAAGTAATGATGTATTTCTCCAGTTGTTTACAGCCCCACCGCCCCGGTCACAGAGTTACCAACAGTGTACGTAGCTGCCATCATCAGATAATGTCAATCAACCCTAGATCAATGTAACTATATTTAGACAAGCTATACTGGGACACAATATCGCAGGCAAGGTATTTCTTGCAGCGACAAGCGTATGGTTGTTTGATTGCTGTCCATTCATCCGACTGACACTTGAATGCCTGCAGCTTCAGCAAAAAACTTTTGCAAGTCTGAAATCATCAACGGAAATTTCCAGCTTGTGAATGGTGGTAGAATTCATTTTATTTTCAGGTTATAGATATTAGAACATTTGCTAAACATCCTGTGACGCTTTTATTTCTATCACACGTGACATGATTTAACGCGCTTCATCTCGTAAACTTTCAAAAAGCCTATTTCCTGTTTTTTTATCCAAGTTTTGAAGGGAGAACATTTATCAGATGCCAAGTGCTATAAATCAACAGTGGGGTTGTGAACTAACCTACACAACCCAACGCCAGCTCCTCTCCACACAACCCAACGCCAGCTCCTCTCCACACAACCCAACGCCAGCTCCTCCTCTCCACACAACCCTACGCCAGCTCCTCTCCACTAAATTCAGCCGCTGACGCGAACAAACCAAATTCACATCAAGTCGGCAAAAAGCAGTCTGTCAAGTGTTGACACTCAGTGAGAATCCGTCGGAGTCAACAAGCTGATGAGGCGTGGCATGTAAAGTGCATGACCTTCAGCAGACCTCTGAGCTAGAGCTGCAGATGATGACGGCTAGGGATGTTTACCTTTGCGTGACACCTCCAGGGTTGAATCGTGATCATGATAACGTGTGTGTCTACAAGACTGGACAGATTTTTCTAGAAGCAGAGATATTCCTTGCACTCCTGCCTTGCACTGCCCATCTCCACTGTTTGCCATGCTTCTTCCCATTCTTCTCTTCCATATTTTCTTTCCGAGATATCAGTTCGTTTTTCTTGAGTCTAGGTGCGACTCTCTTCCTTCAGTTCCTCCCATTGGTCAACTCTTCCTCAACATCTTTCGCTTCTGTTTTCCTCATTTTCTCCAGAAAATAGCCGAACACACTTCCTCTTACAGGTTCATTTACCAGTTCATGGCATGAGTTGCTGGGATCAATCGCTGTGCTGACAGCTACCATTCATGATGCAACGGTAGAGGTGACCCTATATGAAACTATGAAACTAACTTTTGTTGATGAAACATCCTTCAACAATAAAGTATCTGCTACTTCCAGTTGTAAAGGAAGCAGTTTGCCAGTAGTTTGCCAGCAGTTGCCAGTTGCCAGCAGTTAGTTGCATGTAATTAGCCAGTCAGTCGATCAGTAATCAGTATGTCGGTGAGTCAGTCAGTTACCAGACTTATTGTAGTCGATGGAATGATTTATGGTACGGGATGTTTATTGGCAATCAACGAATTACACTTCTAACACACTTTAATACAAAAATTGAGTTGATTTATCAAAATCATCACTGTTATTATTAGCATGGCAGCGTGGCCGTCATCCTTGTCATTGCCATCACCATCATCTCTCTTGTTGTTGTACTTGCCGTCGACACTACTAACAGTAGTAGTGTAACGTTTTAGTAAGATTGTTGTAATAGTAGTGTTGTAGTAGTAGTGTTGTAGTAGTAGTGCTGTAGTAGTAGTGTTGTAGTAGTATAGTTGGCACTGAAGACTTTCATGTTTCCATGGTTGCGGCTATATATACGTGATATACATTTACTACTCCATATTGCTATGAATATCCTGATCTATATCACTGTGCCTATTATTTGTGTATTATTGTCTTGTAATGTATCATATTGTATCCAACTGTGTTGTGCGTAATTGTATTTGGGAAAACGAGTGACTTGGATCTCTGATCACCGAAATCAGTTTATTTCATAGAACATTCTTGAATCTACATATACAATAAATAACAGAGGTGAACAGCTGCGTGAGCTAATGGAGACATAGGAGAGATCAATAACCAATAATCAACTCATCCACGCTATGTCTTACATTCAGACGCACACAATTTTTCCATTGAGATAGAGAGAGTGTCATATGCAAAAGCAGTCAGTATCAACTAATCATTTAAATAACAAAGTGATCATACATCAATGAATCAATAAATCAATGAACCAATAAATCAATGCGTATACATAATAGCTGCTTGATTCATCATACGATGCTGTCTGGAGAGTGGTTGACTGGATTCAGACGCAGACACATGATTTGACCTTGAACTTCATCAAGTCGTAGGTATGAGTGCCGTTGTCGTCTGTGTAGGTGATGGGGAATGGCTCGTATTCGTATGGACGGCAGCATGAACCTTGACTGTTGTTGTACAGCCGCAACACCTCATAGTAATACGATGTCGGAGCTGGAATGAGATTAAACTACCATCAGTTCGTTTCGACTCCTGCAATTTTACTCAACTGTGGAAGCTTAGACCCTTACCTTCGCACATGCCCACACAGAATTTCATTTCGAAAGTGCGGGGAGATAGCCACCAGTTGAGGGTGTGCTCCTTGTGTTTGTTGAGGTCTATGGCTAGGCTCTTAACGCAGCACGCTTGTTCGCTGCTGTTGCTGGAGCAGTTTCTCGTGATACGGAAATCCAGGTCTCGCTTGACCCTGTCAGATGATGGATTGCTGCCCAACATGATAAACGGCTGCGCCCATTTCTGAACAGCAAATCTTTCATTCCTAGTATCGTTATCACCGACTTTCCTAAAGATGGCGGTAATAACTTTAGTCCTTGGAGTCCGTTTGAGCCAGTCCATAATGTCTGGCAGTATATTGACGGATCTCCAGCCGCTTTTATAAAACCCTTCAGTCCTGATCGTGAAAGTCGATATATTTCTGTTGCGGAGACCATGACTATCAATGGTATAGACTTCGTACATCTGGTTAGAGGATTTGAACGTCTGCCAGTCTGTGAGGTTGCCGTGCTCATAGAATCGTAGAGTAGCTGATCTTATCTTTGACATAGAGTCAACTTCCTTTAAGATGTCATCGATCTTGAAGCTTATACAGCCATGTCCACAGCGATTGAATTCTACAGCAGACATCATTGCTGGTCATTATGAGCAAACGCAACTGATCTAATCTTTTAAAAAGCCGCGATGGAATTGGAGTCAAATGTTTTAAATCTTTAAATTGAGTTTTGAAATGTTAAAGCAGAAGTTACAGATGAGATGCCAGGACTGCCTTACCGTTAGCCACAGGTACCATATATGCCTGCAGGTTGGAATCGCTACTCCATGCTTGTCTACTGTTCCTTATGACACCTGTGGACGCCTGCCTAAGTACTGCCACGCTTAGCAGCAGGCAGAGTAGCAGTAGATCTTTGCTGTGCATTATAAGACTGTATGGTTGCGGAGGTGGTGTCTAGAATCGCTCGGAGAATACAAATGGTTCAGGGCTGTCATTGGTTTTCTAGGTCCCATCATCCAATCAGATAGCTGAACAATGGTCAACGGATCTTAGGCGCTGGCACCAGAGCTGACAAAATCGCTGCTTTCATTGTTTTTATCAGGTCTTACGCTTGACTGAATAGATATTTCATGAGAGAAAAGAGTTCCAATGTGCAACTAATGGGTCCATCAGCCAGACTTGCTCATCAAATATTGCTCACACTGAACCGTTGAAACGAAAGTCAGCAGGGATGACTGAGTACACCGAGGAGGTTTATTTGTGCGGTTGTCGTAGCAGTCAAATACCGTCAAATAAAACAGAAACATAAAAATAACACAACATTTGAAATCATAACTGAAAGTCAAAACAAAAGTATGATGCACAAAATGAAGCAAACCTACAAGTTATTTGAAACTTGGCGGCTTAGAGAGTTGTCTTATCTTGTTATCCCTGAACAGTTATGTAATTTTTCCTAACTAGAACTAAATGCAGTAGTAATAATTAAATACATACGTTAGACAGTATGATGTCAGAGAACAGGAAATAAGTTACTATGGTGAGTCAAAGAAGGCACCGAGGACGATGAGACAAAATCTGCTGTACAATCTAGGAGCATTCGCAGGTCTTTGCTATCAAGTTCAGCACTACACTTTCAACTATCGTATCTTCGGCGGTTTCATATCTGACAGGGAAAGGAGTGAAGTCCACCGCATGACAGCAGGAATCACTGGTGCCTACCAAAGTTTTTCTCACCTGCTGGTGATACTGGTCAGCCCTGGCTACAAGACAAAGACTTACTGTGATGCTGCTGTGACAAAGTGACAATATGATGAGGCCTCCATGAATGAATATCTCACCTGGCCCACAATGCCCAGCGCAGTAGTAGAAGTAGAATGATGTTGGACTGAGAAAATGTAGCCCCGCGTCACTCGATTGGTTTACTGCTATCTGTTTCAGACAGCATGACGAGCTGTGTTGGCAGTCAATCGATGCTTCTAATGATCGTCTTCTCCTTGACAGACTCGACCGACTGAAGATTGGCTTTGGTTTGCTGATCATCAGTACTGGCCAGACAGTGCTAGGTATTGCGTAACGAGAAGCGATACGGTTTGTGCCTGTCATCCTCTGTATAATGAGCCGAAACTCTCTTTGCTCCGGAGATCGTCTGATCTGTGAAAGCAGCTTGTGAGTAATGTTCGCCACATGCCATCCTCCCCCACGGCGATGTAAGCCCGCTGACGTGTTGAAGGTCGAGATGAGGTGGTGACAGTGACTGTGTCTGTTCACGGTGTAAAGCTCATATTGAGCTGGCTCTCCATTGTCAGAAGTATCTTGATGGTAGATAAACAGTTCTGCTGATGTGAAAGATTGACCTTTCAACCATCGGTCAACTTCGTCAAAATCTATGCCTATGCAGCCTCGACCACAGACATTAGATCCTGAAGAAGAAGTAAAAAATTTCAATCTTAAGAAAAGTACTGATAAAATCTCTGAGTGAGAGGGACCTACTGTCGATGGGAGTGATGATCCAAGATTGAGTACTAGATTCAGCACGAACTGAATGAATCCAACTCAGTAACATGATTAATCCACAGCTTACAGTGGCGAGACGTATCGGCCTGTCCATGCCACTCGTTTCTAGGCGGACCAGTCAAGTGAATTGATAATATGAATGTCAATGATAGGCTTATATACAGAGACACGGAGCTATTATAGTCAGGTAGGCAGACTGTCATAGCCTACTGGTCCTTACTGGTCCCTTTCATTGATACATGAACCAATCATATGCAATAAGGCCAGGCCGAGAAACATTGTCACTGCCTTGCTATGCTTGTTCCTGTAGTGCATTTTAGGTGGATCAGACAGCAATGCAATGCAGCACTTCAAGAGACACCGGCAAATGGATAGAGTGTCAGCACATCGTCATTAGCTGTGACCGCTGCCTATGGATGACCTTGGCTTGTGTGATTAATCAGCTTTGACATTAAAAAGACAGAAATGTGTCTTTGCCAACTATCTCCGATTAGCTTGAATCCATCTATTTTTTTGCATTTGTTTCATTGACAAGCTATGAATGCACGTGGCGCACTGCCCTTCATCATCAGGTAACTCATCGCTCATCAGACGTTGGCACGTTGATGAACTCAAAGCTAAATACAGCCTTCATATGCTGTCAGAATGTCATATCATAAATTACACCCGCAGCTCATTTTTATGTAAATTCAACTTTATTTGCACGCGCACAGCACCAAGAATGAAAAATGGACAGAGACGATGACAGAATGAATACAAAGATGCCAGAAAGCTCCTACATAACATTGATTATTTTAGGGTGGGGGACAGAGATGATAGTTCAGCTGCAAGTTGGATACATATACATAAGTTAGAGAAATAAATTAGTTGCAGTAGCTGTTTGAAGGGTGATTGGCTGGCCTTTCTTGTTTTTGAGTAGCTGATGAGTTTGAGTATTGAAGTGCAGATGTCTGGAGCTGGAATGAATGAATTTGCTAACGACAGTTTTCATTGTGTCAAGAACAGTGACACGATCTGATGTGGCTGGTTAGGAGGTCATGAGTGAAGACCTCTCCGTTCTCGTCTGTGTAAGTGACAGTGAACGGCTCGTACTCTGCTCGACAGGATTCTTGCACTCGCGCTCCGTGCACTAAAACACACAGAAACAGGCCGTGAATATTAACAAAAACAGAGCACTTGTTCCAGAATGTCACATATTTGAGAGTGATTACCTGTACAGTGACCTTTACATGACCTCCATGAGAATGTGCGAGGCGACAACCACCATGCAAATTTGGGCGCTGCTCCTTCATCCAGGTTGATCTCAGTAGTTTCGTGGCAGCAGGGCTCTCCCTCCAGGCCGAGACACTCCTCACTAAGAGGCAACACATCTCTCTTCTCCCTTGCTAGTAGGCTGACATGATGGCTCCTGTTTTTGGCCGTGACTAGGATGAAAGGTTTGACCTCCGGCAGCTGTCTGAAGCGGGTGTTACTGCCGTCCAGGTCACCGACCCGCCTGACTCCCACGGTTATATACGACTCAGCAGAATGCCGTCTGGCCCAATGTTTAACCTTGTGAAGGATTTCGAGACCGCGCCAGCCTCTAACGTAGTACTCCTCAGCTTTCACTGTCAGCGTCGCGATACGGTGGTGAGGTAAGCCGTGGTCGTTGATGGTGAACAGTTCGTAGGTAGGGAGAGACGAGGAATTAAAGCTCCATCCATCCAAAGGGTCGTGCTCATAGATGTAGAGTTTTATGGAGTCAAGTGACTTGATCCCAACAGAATAGCCGATGTCTTTCATTTGAAATCTTATGCTGCCGTTGCCGAGTAAGTGATGAGCTAAAAACAATGCAATCGGTCCGTGAGCTATAGCGGCTCCACTCACCATAATGGTTCATAGCCCCAGATTGTCAACTCACCTTCATTGTCCAATGTGTGGATCCAAGCTGGTGTGGTAACGCTGCCTCCCTCAGCCCCATGCTGATAAATCAACATGAACAACAGCGGTAGCCACTTGGACATGACTGATGCAGAGACAGGCTGGCTAGATTGTTTTGGTGTCATATTGGTAACACACACTGCACGCACCCAACGCCGGCCTTAATACTGAGCGAAGTCGTGCTCCATGTTGCATTTTATCACGAGCCGGTCGACCAATCAACTCGGTTGACAAATGGATCGTTCATTCATAAATTATGATTAGAAATTGTCTTCACTGGCGCATTGAGCTCCGGAGCCAATCAGTGTGGGAGATAAGTATCTATTTTTAGAACCACATGGAGGCGCTTGCAGAGCGGTGATCGCTGATGTATGACCTGGCTGGATTGAGCTGACAGTGCAGTCTGCCACCTTTCACAACAGGGCGAGAGCCGTCTGTGTAATTTGCATTGTTGCTCAAGCTGACTCACCATAATTCCAGTCATTACCTGATGCGTAAATGGGCCTTTCCATGAATTGCCCATTCATGCAACTCATATCTTTTTATTACTATAACCAGCATTCACCATAAGCAAAAGCTTTCTCAGCCTGTGGGGGATTACGCTAATCCCCCACCTGCAGATAAATGCATTCCTCAACAGCCGCTGTGAAAGGGATAAAAAAGAAGAGAAGTGAACAGCTGGCCACCAGTCTGAGATCACGTTTTTGGCACTTTGATGAATTGGAGCGGGCAGGAGAAGAACTGGGAGGCTGTAGATCAGTCTATGTGCACTCACAAGTCTTCACCATGAAATTCTTCAACACCGAGAAATCCATGCCGCCCGGTAAATCCACGATGACGTGAAACGGCTCGTATTCCTTCGGTCGGCAGCAGGATTGCACACGGTAGTTATATAGACTGAGGACCTGATAGTAGTACGACTCTATGGCTAAAATTTAGTAGAACGCACTCAATGTAAACATTACAAATACAGACTGGGATCAATGAGCAGCAATAGTTACTCACAGCGACAGGCACCGGCACAGTATTTCATAACGAATGATCGCGGAGACAGCCACCAGGGCATGATCGCTTGTCTCGAGCTTAGATCGATTGTCTCAGACTGCACACAACATGCCTGCTCACGATCTGTGCCATTGCACGGGCGAGTCACGATCGATCGTTTGTATCTTGTTTCAGCCAGCGTGGAGTCAGATCGGTTTTTCCCGACCAGTATGAAGGGGTGCATCCGCTTTGAGATGCGGAATCTTGAGTTGCTCGTATCCTGGTCGATAGTTCTCTTAAATGAGAGGTATATAGGTCTGTGCGTAGCTAATGTTTTCATCCAAGATTTAAGTTTGCACGAGATGTCGACCACTCGCCACCTATTGCGATACTGTTCCTCGGAAGTGATAGACAAACTGGCTATCTTGTGATGATGTCTCATATGTCTGTTCAGTGTGTAAACATCGTAAGAAATCGAACTCTGCCATTCTTCTAGATCGCCGGTCTCGTAGAAGTAAAAATAGGCTGAATCAACATCTGTTAGGGGATTTATTTCTCGCTTTATGTCTGCTAGTGTGACTTGAATGCAGCCTGCTCCACACTTGTCTATCGCTGTAAAACAACGTGAACTTGCATCAGTGACATATGGCTAGCTGTAGTTCATGTAAGGGGATACCAATGAGGTATACCATATCATATAAACAGACGTGACCTACCGTTGTACACTGGTATTATCCACAACGGTCTAGCGTTCGAGGGAGACAGCTTTGCGCACTTCAATCTGACAGCCAAGTGTAGGAGAACGCAGCCCAGAAAGAGCATCCTGTTATCAGTCATAATGAGAGAGACGATAGCCTGGCAGCAAATATGTCATACTCACCATGTTTGTCGGCTATAAATGGCGTTTCAGGCTGAGGGAAAGAGAAAATTTGACCAATCACAGATCGCTGTCATTTATCAGTTCGTACGCACATTAAAAATGAATCGAATGTCGTGACCCCCAGTTACCATTGTCAAAATTGCTTTCTCTCTTCCACTCTCGTCTGGTGAAGTGTCATAGCAGACGCATTCGGCTCTGCTCCAATGTTACTAGCCCCTTTACCGCAAGCACACCACTGCCAACACTCTCACGCCAATCAACTCTAGACTGTGAACTATGTACTACCTTCAGTCAGCGAGCTTCTCTTCTACTGACTTCTATCTCCACAACAGCCCAGCATGTACTATACACAAAACCACAGTCTGGATGCACTTCTAAGCTATGCGGTTGCAGTTGAGAACAATAGCAGTGCCGTTATGGGCAAAAACAGGTTGATCACCAACTAATGAACAAACAGGGAAGAAATGGAAATCTAGGCAAAGCAGGCAGGCATCATACCAAGGGTCACAGCCAGTCTACTAGCCATATATCACAAATTGTCTACATAAGTCAACTGGCTATGTATCCCATGGCTTGTAGGGACTTTCAAGTATCCAGGACAGCACTAAGTCAGATCAATCAAGTGATGGATAGGACTGGCACGGGTGTGACATAAATATTACAGGCGGGTCGAGCTACTCCCATTACCATCGAGACTACAATCGATGTAAACATTTACTGTACGGAACGGCACGCGTGAGCACCCGTATAGGGACCATTGCTGAGCAACAAAGTCGACAGCATTGACAGGTACTTGCAGTTGAGGGTCTTTATAGACCGACTTGAGTGCTATCAATCTCCAAACGCCAACAAATCAGAGAATCAAGGCTATTTAAACACTGAGTAATTTATGTAAATAATTGAAAACTTGTATAGCTTTGCAGTCATAGCTGCACACGAGTGAGACAGCGCGATCAGAGCTGTGGCACTGACACATTCTGCTGCTGTCAGTTGCTAAAATTAGCTGCCTTAACACAACATTCCAGTCAGCTTGTAACTTGTATTTCACTAGGCATTAAGGATACCAGCGGATGTATTGACAAAAAGGCAACCAATCAGCTCGGAGAGGAAAGAATGTTTGCAGACAGAATTAACAAATAACAAGCACATATAAACAGGAGTTCAAAAATAAAACTGATGCGTATAATAAATTTCAATACAAGTGATTGAGTACTAAATTCTTTGCAGCAACGATACTTCCTGCGCGATCGTAATGCAGTGGGGTGTATCGATATTACAGTTATATTTTATTAGACATATTCTATTGGGATTACCCTTATTTAGTTTGAGGAAGTGTAAGCGTGAGTAGATTACCGCCTGGCACTGGCTACTGAGGCAGCAGTAGGTTAGATGTCACTAGATCGCCGTAGAGTTTCTCTGCTTCTCATCGTTGGTTGGAGTTGCCAAGCTGTTCGAATTTCGCTGACTAGTTTCGGATACTGTGCTGCCGTTGTCGGCTGCCGGTAGCTGACCGTCGTTGGCCCACAGGTTGGAGCCATAAAATGCCTCCTGCTCTTTCCTCTCCTTCGCGAATTCATCTTCTAGAGCCTTAGGAAAATTGAGGACAAGTTTGACTGTTGGACGAGTTAGATGGGGAGAGACGGACTGTCCAAAGTGTGACCCTCACTGACCACTCATCTGCTGCGTGACAACACTTAAAACGGCAGATGGAGCACGATAAATACACCTTGACATATTTTGTCATGGCTGGTTAACGCGAGAGTACTGGCTGAGGGAAATATCAGTGTAGGCGATCGGTATCCTCGCCGCAATTACATAGAACTGAGGTTTTGAGCTAGTTTCCATATTTGCCACCGCCCAAAAACCCTTAACCCAACGGAGCAGCGCCCTTCCATGTGTGAACATACGTGTAGAGCAAACTGAATAGCTTGAAATTAGGATTCATAAGCCTCCATCATCATCAGTTCGTCCGGAGACTCTGATTAATTGGGGGTAAAATATCGAGCACACCTGCGGGAGGGTAGAGTTACCAAATGATCCGTCAAAAAAAACCTTTGCTGCAATCATTTAACAAACAGCTAGTCCTCATAATTTGAAAAATCATGGCTATAAGGCAACAGAGTCCGAGTGCTCTTCGATGCTTCGGTTCCTCTGGATGAATTCTGTGTAAATTGCAATTGGTGCAAATTCTGCGGTTTCAATTTCACCACTGAGTGTAGGAATGGTGGGTCACATAAGTCCAGTACCAATGAGGAGAAACGTTCGATTGAACTGATAAAGGAAGAGACATTCTATCCAGAGTGATGTGCAATGGCTGGCACTACAGTGTGTCAATGATCAAGGTGGCCAGTTATGTGCACACATTTAGTTACCTGCATGTATTTCAATGGGTTTGCACTTGGTTCGTCAGGAAAGCTGAATCATTTAAGGTAATTTTTTGGCAAAAACTTAGACATTTTTCACTTCATTAATGAAAAACAAGAGTGTGTGTCACCCAAGGAAGCGTACAAGGCGCAGATGACAGAGGCGCCGTGGCGTAATGTTTACCTGTTTACGAGGGCGCAGGTTGGCTTTCCACTTGGACAGTTCCTGCTGGTACGATTCGTCATGCTGCTTGATCTTCTCACTCTCCTGCTCGATAAGCATCTTCCTCTTCTCATTCTGAAACATTCACCATTGTATCATCACAATAACACATCTCCCTGCGTACACGGAGCTGAAAGCCAGCATGTTGCAACCAGAGGCCGCCTAGATTAACACAGATAAGTGACCTATGCCACATATTTAGAAGGATTAGCCAAGCTAAATTCTCGGAAAAACCCATTGGTGAGAGATAGCCATCAGTGAATGCCTGCAGAGAAGACTGGACAATGGTGGCAGTGCAGACACAGAGAGATGTGACTGTGGATAGGACATACTTGTATCTGCTCTAGCTCGCGCTCACTCATACTGTTCATGCCTTTCAGCTCATCCCACTGGCGCTTGTGTTTGAGCTCTTGGCGAAGTATCTCTGCCTTCATTCTCTTCCTCTCGTTTTCTTCAAACTGAATAAATAACGAATAACACAGTAAGAATAAAGATGGTTCAGCGCTGTCACAACGTCACGATTGCGACACAAAACATCAACAGCTGACTATTGCCATTTAGAGCCATCTATCTCTGGACATAGCGACATTTCTCCGTGACTGATTGTAACGGCCATCCATTTAATGTGTAGGACGTGGGCCATGGTGCAGCCACGCTGTCACTGACTATTTCCAGCCATTATGATATCACTGACATCTGAAGGTCAAATATCTGCCATTTCATGGCTAGTCCAAGCAGTCAATGTCGCCCTGCTACACGCACACACGCGCGCTCGTGGAGATAAACCTAGCCATAGGGAGAGATGGCCTGCTCTGCTCCATGCGTGACCCTCGCTGTTCAACCTGTCACCATTAAGCCACTGGGGACACGAGTTTCGCGGACCTCATTTGTGTTGCAGCTGGCACAGCAAACGACCTTTTGTCAAGGTAGCCGCTAATCATGCACACGTGGGAGCTGCCGGCTTGTACTAGATACGCTAGCGATCTGATTGGCTGCTGGCAGAAGAGTATCCAGTGATGGGGTAGCCGATGGTTTCACTGAACACCGGTAATTGGGATTACCACCGATGTTTTCTCACTTGATTTGACCATAAATCACATTAGGTGGTCTCGTTTCCTGACAGCAGGCAATTGTTACATTTGAGCAGGAAGGGAAAGTAAACAACACAGTGGAGGAGGCAAAAGAATGGGTCAGTATATGCGGCTTGTCCCAAGTGTGCTTCTAGAACATAAAATCTCTCAGGTTTACCTTTTATGCATATTTTGGTATATTTGAAAGATTTCCATATTGGCGTATGATATCACGCGGGGCGTTAACGAGGAACTGCCGTGTGATTCAGCGTCACGCGAGACGTTCTGCAGTATCCGGCGCTGTCATACAGTAAAGAACTGATTATCAACTGATTGAACCATAAATCTACGTCTCACGATCAATCATATTTCAATTTTTATAATGGCCGGCGGGTGTCAGGTCACTTGTAGCTGTCAGCACTGAGTCAACTACCTCCATAATCACGATCCGATACATCTCCACCACCCGACTGCCATCATACGGCACAGGTCATACGGCACAGGTCATACGTTACAGGTCATACATCACAGGTCATAGGTCACTGCGATAATTGGATTAGTTGAACGGTAATTCTTGCACAGTCTACTTGCGATTGAAACTTTTCCAAGCTTGATTACGCGATATGGCACTTGCCGCGGATTTCTTCCTCCTAACCTCAGAATAATTTCAAATAGAGGCACTCAATGCAAGCGTCGGATGTTCTGTCACAATTGGCCGAGGTATGAGGCGCGACCTATGACGGATGACACTGGTGCTCCCCCTGTGCTGAATAGTAATTTTAGCATGCCCAGGGTACGTTCCACTCTCAGCTCGTTATCTAACTGCAATCTGACAATCCATACAGGGCAGCGTGAAACACTTACTGGAGTCGAGTACCAGGCATTGTCTGGTAGAAAGGAGGAACAGATAAAGCTGTAATGCCGGCTTATAGCTGATTTATGGCGAAGGGAAATCTTGTTTGGATCTGTTAGCTGATGACAAAAATAGGTAAGGTGGGCCTTAAGATAGGGATAATGGACCGCGACATGGTCAAAGAAGGTACAGCTGAGATATTTCGAGTGATCCACACCGAGAATCAGTAAGAATTACTGGTCATCAGAGTGGGCAGGGCCGAACTGCACGCTAATCATGGGGCTGCTGGACAATATGGCATCGCAATGATCTCTACCCCAAAACAGAGATGATGTGATAGTGACTGCTGAGTTCAGAAGAAGCAGAGACCTGTAACATTGATCAACCGTAACTTTGCTGTGCATTGCTGTGTACGTGTCAATTAACATGAAAATAGAACAGTACGCCTATAAAAAACTTCGGAATCTTTATAGCGCTGGCTGTACTAATGTACACTAATCCGTACTAATCTACAACTATAAAACGAAACCATAAAGAGGTTTCATCTAGAAACACAATTACTACTGGTTAGACCATATAATGCCTGGGAGAGATTAGCAGTGGTTCTTACAGGCTGGGACAGTGGTTTACAGCCTCAGTACCATATTGCTGTTATCGAAGTTGGCTCTGTTGCTCAAAAACCACAAATTATTGAAGCCATCAAACAGCTGATTCCTCTCCCTCCCTCCCTCTCTCAAACGAAGACAGAAAGTAAAGTAGAGACAACTCGCACTCTGAGAGAGAGAGAGAGAGAGAGAGAGAGAGAGAGAGAGAGAGAGAGAGAGGGAGG
>ERZ1740065.1404-NODE-1404-length-14379-cov-12.378526_pt1 | contig 14379 bp, 16 predicted proteins | sample MGYA00581738_ERZ1740065 | MGnify/ENA primary metagenome ERZ1740065 (study PRJEB43018, sample SAMN04849749) | marine metagenome | isolation source: floating plastic debris | place: Pacific Ocean | collected 2008-09-01 | study: EMG produced TPA metagenomics...
TCCTCTTTCTCTCCCTCTCTTTCCCTCTCTTTCTCTCTCTCTTTTTTTCTCTATCTCTCTCTCTCTCTCTCTCTCTCTCCTCCTCTCTCACCTCGTGTACAGGAACTTTATATCTTGGAGTTCACCACTTCTCACTGCCTCGAACCACTGGCTGCATGTCTGTTTGTCTGCCCTCGACCTCAGCACGCACCGCAACATTACTGTCAGCTGGTGCTGCTGGCCTGCTGTAGCCAGCGATTGCTGAAGTCACCACACTGCCGTCTGTTGCCTGCCTGCCTGCCAGCCGTCTGCCTGCCTGCCGTCTGCCTGGCTGCTGTCTGCCTGGCTGCTGTCTGCCTGGCTGGTTGCTGTACCATGATATAGTGGATATGGATAGTAAAGGTCTGAGACAGTCTATATGCTTATCATTCTATCTCTGTCAGAATTCTGTATCTGTGGTGTGAGAGAAGTATACAGCACCTACCTGACACTGCCTGTCACACAGGCACCGATTGGGTGTGATCTCGATCAGTCACAGCCACCTGGATGTGATATATGAGTGTGTAGATACAGCTGTGAGTAGAGAGAGTATGTGTGCGTCAGTGTAGAGATTGACAAAGCTCTCTACTTGACTAGCTACTAGGCGATCTCAACCAGTGATTGTGCACTCATTCGTGTGCAGTCTAGTGAATGGTGGCATGTGTGCACACAGCATTCAAGTCTCATTGCCCTCAGCTTGCCGACTGATTGCATATGCCGTGCCACATCCCAGCGCTGCTCGCCCGCCCACTGTACATAATTACACATTACAAGCGACCATCTATCCATCGGCTATCATATCATCCTATTCTATCTGGTGTGCTGCGTAGCGAAACCGGAAACTTTTGTGTCCCGATGGTCAGATATGTCACAGTATTGAGACAATGTCACATCACTGAGACAATGACCAGCTGCAAAGCAGCCCTGCTGTCTGCCTGTGTGTCTGATAACGACTCTGCAGCCAGCAGTGTCCTTGCTTATAGCCATACAGCAGTGTCACTGTCGTTTGCACCTCATTGGATGCATCTGTAGGATCTGGAAGCAGCAAGATTTGAAGCTACACAGCTGAGTGTCGGTACGAGTGAGAGAGTGGAGTCTATGTCAAACACATGCAGCAAGCTGGAGTGTTCCCTTGCAGAGCAGACGGAGAGAGCCAACGCGCTCATGACTGCTGCTGAGGAGCAGGCTACCGAGTTCGAGCAGAATCTCTCGCATAAACAGCAGCAGGTCTGGGATGTCATCGCTGACCATTTAATGCCTCTGTCACACAGCCTCTGTCACACAGCCTCTGTCACACAGCCTCCTTGCATTAGAAATTACTGCTGCCTTAATATCAACGATTGAAGAGCTATTTGACTCCGTATTGATGATACAGCTTTATTGGTACTTGAAATGTCAATCGGCTGCCATCTATTAATAGCTGGATGGCTGTCAGGCTGAGCTGTCTCGCTCCTACCAGAACTTGGCTGACTCTCAGGCTAGGATCACCACGCTCGAGCAGGAACTGAGGCTGAGCGAGCAGGCGGCAGCTGAGTACAACTCCAAGCTAGTCGAACTGGAGGCACAGCACTGCCAATTAGCTGACCAAGTAAATCTATTTCTACCCATATGTTTAATTACCATTTCATAGTGTGGAATATTTCCACACTGCAGAGAGGATTTTTGCGAACTAGATATATTTGTGGATTCAGTTGTATCAATTTAGTAACGGGTTAGGTAGTACCTCCCCACTACAGCGCAGTGCCTCCCCACTACAGCGCAGTACCTCCCCACTACAGCGCAGTACCTCCCCACTACAGCGCAGTACCCACACACACACTCTCTCTTAGCTGAGGACTGTGGAGCAGACACTACAGACGGTGAAGGATTTGCACCAGACAGAACTCGATATCCTGAGTGAGAGACTGACTAACGCAATAGACGAACTGAACCAGGTCAAGGTCAGCCGAGAGAGCCTTCAGCAGCAGGTTGGTGTGACGTAGCTCCCTACTCGTGTGTCATTGGAGATGGATGGCCTGACGTTATGTCGACAGCTGGATGACAGTGGCAAGGACAGGCAGTGCTTGCTCCAAGAGATGGAGGTCCTGGAGAGGCGAGTGAGCAGCCAGAGCTATAAGGAGGCGGACACTCGCACTCAGCTTACGGCCATCACTAATGAGTTAACTGAGGCTAAGAACCAGCTCAATATGAAAGACAATGACGGTAAATCCTCCACAATCCGTATTTATCCACACACACTCAACCCCAGTACCGGTATCCTAGGCGGACGCATGACAGCTCACTGGGCCTGTCAGCCTAGTAAAGCCTCTGCCGTAGCTACGGTTCCAGGCGCGGTATCTGTCCACTGCCGCTACACGGCCCAATGCTATTGGATCTTTCCAAAATATTTCAATACGAATCTAGGAACTTTTCAGACTACTCCAATGCAGAAATGTTGCAGTAGTTTAGATACCACTCAGCCTCACCACTCGCTACAAACGCCACTCTTGAAGTTTTATTTTCCGTTTCACATCGAGGTATCAGACACTTGATATGCTGGTATTCTCCGTGACAGTGATGGTGTTGATTATCTGATGGCATTGCGACATACAGTCGCTCACGTTAGGCTAGATGGATGACTTTATGAGTAGAGCTCCTTCACAGAAACACATCTGCGATACCCGCAATGCCTCTATGACTATATAACTTCACACTGTTGCTGTCGTCGATTGTGATTTTATTCACTTCGAAATTTTGAATCATATCGGTAGCAGGACACAGCTGATTGGTTGGTCGCTCCCAACCTACACAAATATCAACTGCCGTTTGTCTTTATTGCGTAAATATGAGTAAAATCAAACGTATCGCGTTCTGATTTCATGTCATTGCATCCCTGATCTTAGGCTGGCAGATGATCCATGATCTAGAGGGAAAGCACGAATTTGATGTCAACCAGTTGCTCTTTCCCCCTTCTCCATCCCCTCCATCCATCCCTTCCTCTACCTCCCTCCCTTCATCCCATCCCCCTTGCTCCCCACCTACCTCTCATAAAATTTTTGCTTGTATCCATGGTAACCCAATGGTTTGAATCAGTTTTAAGCCTGGAAGACAAGCTGCAGAAGATGGAAGTCGACTTGCAGCGCCAAACATTGATTAATACTCAGTTTGAGAGCGAGTTCAGGCATGCACAGAATGACCTCAAGAAAGCCATGTGTCAAATGGAAGAGCTGCAGGTATGGAGTCGTGTTACCTTGGCTATAGCAACAACCGAGCCTAGCTGTGTAGCATGCAGTGTTATAATTATTGATGTTATATAGGATTCGCTCTCTTCGACAACTAGTGAGAAGCAGATATTAGAGGTGCGACTGGAAGACACGATGAGATCACTCAAACACTGTCAGCAGGAACTCTCAAACAGAAGTATGGAGGTAAAGTCTACCTACATCTGCTGATCTTGGATTTTTGCCGTCAGACTCTTGCCATCAGACTCCTGCCATGTGGACAGGCTGCGTGCTTGACTCCTACCATATGGACAGGCTGCATGCTTGACTCCTTCCATGTGGACAGGCTACGTGCTGGTCCGGTATGTGGACAGACTGCGTGTTGGACTGGTATGTGATGAGTTGTTGCGCTGTAGACTGGAGAGCTGGAGCAGCAGATCAGGTGTCAAGAGCAGCAGCTGATGGCCAGGGCTCAGCAGGTCTCACGCCTCGACCTCTCCATCTCCAGCTACAGAAATGACATGGAGTCACAACTCCGAGCAGCTAAGGAGCAGCTCGCAGAATGTCAGGACGAGCTGCAGGCCAAGTTAAAGCTGGTAAGCAATGCTCTGGTCTACAGTTAGTCTACTCATTTGGATTTGAACTCACCAACTGTACCGCCTTCAGATTGTCCAACTCCAGCAAAACTCACTCACCTCTACAACTCAGAACAAGGCAGTCAGCAAGGAGTTGTCTCTCTCTATCAGTCGCGTGCAGAGCCTGCAGTCAGAGCTAGATGACAAGTCACGACAGGTGTCCGAGCTGAGCGGACGCCTGGACCGGTTGGAGGCGGAGACTGGACAGCTCACTCAACAGCTCACTGCCAGCTGTCTGGAGAGACAGAGCAGAGAGTGAGTGGCCCACCGTCACGCTGTGTCACACTGTGTCACACTGTGTCACACTGTGTCACACTGTGTCACATCGTCACATGACTGACATAGGCACTGTGTCATACCGTCACATTGTGTCACAGCGCCACGTGACTGTCATAGGCAGTATATCCAGATATCCCACAAGGTGGCAATGTTATTTGTTTCAGCGAACTTATATCAAAGCTTGAGGTGCAGGTGAATCAACTATGCAGTGACCTTGGTCAATGTCAGAAGGAGAAGCAGACGTTGAGTACGCAGCATGCCGACGCCCAATGTCAGCTGCAGGTCATCAGTTTCGCCTGCCTCTCTGTATCTCACTCTCATGGCTCGCATCTTGCATTCAGTATGTGCCGGTGTTACAGGAGTACCTTGAGGCGGTGTGTCAGCTGGAGGGACGGCTGATGAACTGCGAGAGAGGTCAGGCCGGCCAGACTGATGGCCTCGAGTCCACCAGATCTGAACTCGAACGCCTCCAACGACAACACAAGATGGAGATTGACAGGTATTTACCTGTTCGCCGCTTACTCCAGTTCACAAGCCCATCTAGAAGGAGGTTAGCCTCTATGAGACGTATGGTCAGTTGTAAAACAATGTATCAGGCATGATGATCACAGTACCTCTAACGCAGTACCTCTAATGCAGTACCTCTAACGCAGTACCTCTAACGCAAGTAGTGTCACAATTATTGACAATCCTGATGTAGTTACTATCACCAGTCGTGTCCCTAGACCTAGATACAATACTTCCATTGATGAATTCACGAACTAATTGTACAGCTGACCATTCCACTTGTATAGAAAACTGCATACACACGCATACAGTGTTGATTTGCAGTCATAAATTACATCATCCATTCGATAGCAATATTTGGTTTTTCTGTCTGTCTGCGATTCTGGTGATGTATCAGGGTATATTTCTGACTTCATTATGCATGTACATCAATTGCAGTGTATATTTGTTACCAACTGACGATATTACACCATCACGATCGTTGTATCACATGATTCCGTCCCTTCAGGCTGGAGGAAGCCCAACAGGAATTCCTGCACAGTAAGAAGGAGATTGAATGCAGCTATCTGAGTCAGCTCACCGACACTGAGAACAAGGTGGAACAACTCCAAAAACAGCTGGAAATGGCATACAGTCAGGTGGACTCGCTACGATCGGAGTTGAACACGAGGCTAGAGTTACTCAAGAGCACTAATGAAGCTGTAGTCATCAAGGTATCTCATTGTGTCAGTGCTGCCACCTGGTCAGTGGTGTCACTCTGCCAAAACTCTGTGTCGTGACGCTGTCTGTTGCGTGTCGTTTAGGAGGCAGAGATCGCTCGGTTAGAGGCCAAGATATCTGGATTTGAGAGAAGCCTGGCCAGTAGTCACTCTAGTCTCTCAATGGTGAAGAGACAGTCACGGCAGCCTGAGAGTCTCTCTCTCTGTGCCTCCTTACTCTCTCCTGTTCACGTGAGGATGTCAGCCTCTAATTCACCCTGCTTGATGCTCAACTCCAGTAACTGAAAGAGACTACGCATCTTCCTAGGTTTCAGCTTCCCGTTCCTTCGATCTGGCTGGCGGTAAATCCAAGCACTCCGTCGCACGAAATCTATTCTCCGCCAGCCATGGCGCAACTATTCAAAGCCTTGACCTTTCTCCAATAGACGACCGAGACTGCAGTGACACTGCCAATACCTCAAAACTGTATGAAGTTGAACATTTCGTATGCTGCTATTGATACACTGTCTGCTGCTATGGTACTGCTTACAGGGCGGCTGACGTAACGACACTGGAACATATGTCCCTAGTCAGCCATGAAGACACGCTAGTTAAAGAGAGGGAGGAGCTGTTTGCTCGGTTGGATATCCTCAATTCTGCAGGTGTCGGTTTGAGGCGGCCAGACTCTGGTACTGATCTACAGCTCCTCGTCCACGGTTCCTCATCTACACTCAATATCAGTCGTCTTACTATTGGCATCGTTTCAGGACATGTGGACGATGGCCTGAGGGATACCGAAGTCCCTGAGCCAGCTGGTACTGGGGAGACTGTGTGAAAATAGCTAATCCTAATATATTTATTGTTAGTATCAGCCAGCGAACTGTTATCTAGGTCAACAGTCGGCCAATGAATAGACGGCTAGCCAGTGAGCTCTGTGATTGACTCTATTGCAGGGAGCAGTAACTACAATCGCCGATAATCGAGTCTGGACTCGGTGGCTGTTCAACAAAATCCGGAACATTCCGTCCATCTGTTTTATGTTTAGCAGTATTTTATATGATCACAATATACCAGTGCACGGTGTACACATAGGCTTATAATATACTTGACTCTTTGATACGGACAGCGAATGTCCTGTCAGTCTACACTGAGACATAATGAATGCTCTAAATAACATAGACCAGCTACTCATCGTCAGCTAGCGTAGCAGTCACTCTCAGCTCGCCATATCCTGTGTGTTCTTAATGACCATATGCACCAGATACCCAATGAGAGCGACTGCTCCAAGCAGCACCAGATTATTCACCATCGAGGAGTTGTCATCTCCCTGTTGGGCAATGGTGGGACTGGCATCTGTAGCATTGCTGCCGTCTCTGGCTGCTCTGATGTTTTCATGGAGCTCTTCTGTCAGATCCTGCAGTCGAACACATCTACATGCTCAACAATGACCTCACGATGGCCGGATGAAATGGCTGTACACTCACCTTTGCTAAGTCCGGGAACAGATCACAGAAAGCCTTATCCGCCAGGTTGTAGGACAGACTCTGTGTTGCATAGACCCTTTTCTGTTATTCAACATAAAGGTGAGTCGGAGAGTGAGATGATAGATTGATTGTCGTTATTGATAGTAAAGGACTCACCACTTCAGTTGTGGTACTGATACTACCGAGTGTGGGTTGATCTTCAAGCTGTATATCAAGAAAGCATAAAATACAAGCATCCCTAACACAATTAATGAAGAAGAACAAGATAATGCCACGGACCATAAAGCTGAGCAGTCCAGTCAAGATGGTGGACACGGACCAAGCTGGGTTCCAGGTGTCCGGGTGGAAATCACTGATAGACAAGCAGAGTCTCGTATTGCACTTGAACCTCCCATTAGGAGTTATCATGTAGATACTAGGGGGCTTGAACGGATAGTCCGCAGGGAAGACCAGCTTCCCGTGGTAATAGCCGCCTTCGTAAGGTGTATTCTCAGGTCCAGCCACCACGTAATGCCTACATGGTTAAACTATGGTTCAATATCAATGATGAGCGCGATAGCGATCTGTCCAAACAAGCATGAAACATCTTATAGTTGAAAAATCGCACCTCAAGATTATATTTGATATCTTACCATTCTAGAATGTTGTCAAGCATTGGAGTTGCTACGACATAGGGAATGGGGTCTTTCATTAGCCTTGCGTAATCCTGTTTTAGTCTTTGACTAGAAGTAGAGTTTGCAGCTCTTCTGCGAGGTTTAGCATGCGATGCCATTTTTGAACTTGAACCAGGCTTTAAACTAGAGAAACAACTTAATACAGCATTGTCGTTGTATAAAAAGCCTGCTATATGTTACAAACAACACTGGACGACAATTTCTTTTCTTCACTAGAACACCAACTCAGGTGAACATTTTAGTATTCTCTAGAAAGTTACCAATTTCACGAAGTGGCCACTTACCCTTTCAATGATAAAACTGGGAACTTAAATCAGAGGCCGATAGAGTTGCGGTAAATTACATAATAACGCTAAGAATAAGCGAGACAGCGTTCATGAACAAAACAGGAATTACTGAGTAGATGATGAGAGCAACGTCAGTCTAGCGACGTACAGTACTAGTAGCAGCGCATTCTATTGGTGAAATGGCACCATGAGCTCTTCCGTCCGATGAGGTGAGTAATGATATAAACGTTATTTACAGATATCAATGGTTTCCGGTCCTATCTTTTTCGGTTCAAGTAGCTGGCGAGAGGACAATTCCTAAATAATATCCATCATTTCGGAGAAGATACTGGTAATTGCTGCTATAGATTTGTTTTCCTGCTTTCCCACTTGCCTTTTCCTTTTTCCCACTCACTATTCCCCATGATAGAGTCCCTTCTCCCCCTCTGTCCTGCCTTTCCATAAATATTATTTGTGATGCTCTGCCATAGTGCTGATGTAATGATTTACTTGTCTAGACTGCATGCCACACCTTCAAGCTCGAAAGTCAAAAGCTCTTGCCAGAGTCGTGAGAGCTCAAGAAACCATCTGAAGATATCACTGGCCATTAATAGCTGATTATTTCCCTACCAATGATATGGAAACTCTTCTCGTGTTGACACGATTGTATTGCACACGTGTGAGCATATATCAAACTTACAAACGGGTGGTGGCAGAGATACCTGGGGTACTAACCATCAGTTGACGGCAGATAAGACCATCACCAATGACTCCAGTAGAACATCAACCAACTTATCTCGATGACATAGTAAAGAATAATGGCATTGATGTTCTCCAGTTTTCTGTATGCAGACGGGCAAGAAGGTGATGGCTAGCAGGCCTGCAATCCTGGTGGTGGATAAGAGCACCGAATAAGCCACAATGACAAATATCCCAGTCCCTGATGATTACAATATCAAGAAGAAAGAGCTGGAGAAGTACCAACTATTTTAGGAGGAATTAGAAAGAAGATGGAAGAAGAGGATTGCCACAGTTGGCTCTGTGATGGTTGGAACCTTAGATGCAGTAAAATATCATTACACCCAATGGCCGGCATGGATACCAGGGTATGTGTATATAGTGGGATACAGAAATATGCTCTAATCAAGACTGGCAAGATATCAAGGTTTGTCAAGCTCCCTGGTAGAAACTCTTTAGCTTGAGAGAATTTCACCCCCCTCTCCCTCCTCACTAAACTCATTTGGATGAGGATTTGTTACATGCATTGTACGTATATCAGGGTAATTCTCACAGTGCCACTACCAATACTCGCCTATGAAGCAGCTAGACAATGTAGTCTCAAAGGTGAATTTAGCTGATCCGTTCCTATTTTAATTAGTTGTTACATGATTAGAGACAAACTCCCTGGCCATGTAGTCTGTGGGTTGATCAATATGTCTACTGCATGATCTCGTCACATGACTCTCGCCTCGAGAATATCAGGCTATCCTAAGAAGCAGGAGGAGAGTGAGGAGGAGAGTCACTACCCTCCCCTTACCACCAATTCACCCACACCATTGTATTTAACTATTCATGATGTTAGTGAAACTTTATGACGCCATCATAGAATGATCCAGAGGAGCTCGTTTGAACACGATTTGAGTTATTTTAAATCAAAGATAGAAAAAAGCATCATCAATAATTGATGAGGGCTGATACTGATTGAAGCTCAGAGAGTAAATATAATTGGTGATATGAAATCAATGAGTCAACTAGTGTTATTGAAACACCACCACAATGATCGACGTCAGGGTCTGGTTGACTGGGTCTGGCTGACTGGGTCTGGCTGACTGTTGTGGACTATTCTATCCAGTAGACAGTCGCTACCATGACTGCTGATAAAGATACATCTATTAAACTTGCGTAGAGTGATGAAATGTCGCCATTCTCTCAGCGAAACAAGACTACCCTCATCTTCTCAGCTCTCGGTGGACTAAGTTCTTGCATGCATCTGCGGACAGGCACCAAGATGAAGATTATGCTGCTATGTTACTGTGGACTATCTTACGTTATTACCTGTGTATTTAGTCTGCTGATGCTACTAGTCGACTCAAAGCTTGAGGTAGACTTCGGTAAGGATACCACCTACCAGTTAATGACTGTTGTAACACTATTCAGATACAATCTGGTCTTCTGGTACATGATCTACTTGGGAACCAGCAAACGCGGCATTCGCAGCTACCATGAGAGTCTAGATGAGTTGGCTCTGTCCCTGTCCAGGTCAGGTGTGGATATCTCAACCAAACCTGATATGGCTCAGAAATCAGTAGTTGCTGTAGCAGCACTCATGAGTACCATTATGTTTGGTCAGTACATCTCTGATTTCCTGTGGCTCGACTCCCTGCCCATATATGGCAGTGTCCATACCTATGTGGACAGTGAGTGGGCTGTCGAATGTCTTAGATTTGGAGGCCTCTTAGCAGCAATTTCCCGTATCTCATCCATCAACTGGACGATCGCTTACTTCATTGACTCAGCTCATCAACTGAAGTACCTGCTGCATCAGTTTAACAACCATCTGAAAAAAATCTCCACCGAATCTCCTCAAGATACAATGCAGCGACTGTCAGAGTACAGGATGCTGCATGTCAAACTCTACGAAACCGTAGATATCGCTAACAACTGCTGGAGTCTTCTGCTCGCCCTCGAGCTGCTCAGTCTGACGATACTGGAACTGTTGATGCTTTACTACATGGCAGTTAGCATCGGGGCTCAGGAGCGCATCAACCTCGATCATGCTGCTTTCGTTTTCCTCCTCTCCTTTGCAATCGGGCTGAAGGTATTTATAATCAAGTACTGCCATGCTATCTACAATGAGGTAAGTGTGACAGGTTCACACTGGTACACTGACTGCCTTTGCCTCTGTGACAATCTGTCTCTGCTGTTACAGAGCATCATGACCAAGGACTCCATAGCCTCACTGACGTGTACAGACATCTCAAATGAACAGCTGGCGGAGGTGGGCTCACATATCCATATATGTTTCCACTAGTAATCACATGTATCTAAGGGAATCCTCTGTTTTCCAGCTGCAGCTGTTTATTCTCAGACTTGGACAGTCGACAGGCTTCACTCTGTATGATACTGTTGCGATAACGAAGGAGCTTGCTCTCTCCGTGAGTTATCCCACTCTGTTTTTAGTGCCGCCGACCATTTCCATTTTCATTGACATTTCCATTGCCATTTCCATTTCCATTGCCATTTCCATTTCCATTTCCATTGCCATTGCCATTGCCACGTAATCGCGGATCTCTTTTGCAGATACTGGGAGTTATCATATCCTACTTCATAATCATGGTTCAGTTTCAGCTATCCCAGACCGGCCCGGTCGTCGGTGGTAACGGCACTACAGTCTCAGAGCAATGAGAGCATTGTGAGCCAATTACAGATAATGCAGTCAGCAATCAGCAAACCATACAAACAGTCAGGCAGTCAGGCTACATCAATGAATGTGATTACCAAATGGATTACCGCTGTTTTTATTTTGATACACTGAAACTCTATGGACTGGAAGAAAGTATAAGAAACCAGGAAAAAAACTTGGGAGTTGTCTGCTCCTGATATGCTACCTTGGTATGATGTTAGCTGTCTGCATTATTTTTTGACACAACAACTTTCAATGTATATAGCAGTATTAGACCTATGATTTATCTCAATGTGTCAAACCAAATACCGACTAATACTAACTAACTAATTGGTATCAACTGATGCCATCTATGACAATCACCAAGGACAGACAACTCCTGCCACATAAACAACCATACCAGGGAGGAGTGGGGATGGGAGCTGAACACAGACTACAGAAGCAAATTCAGGGAATGGATTCAATCAGTCTGTAGCAGATGTTGTAGTCATCCATCACAGATTGCTCCACCTTATCTTTTCTGTTTGACTTTTATTTATATTCTAACAGCATACAGAATTAATTGAATAAGATATTAATACAACTTAATAACGCAATCATCAGCATCGCAAGAATTGTCTTCCCTCTGTCCTTGTAACTGAGATATGTGCGACAAAAAAATCCTGCTCATGTCCGTCTGAACTTGAATCAATCGGCTCCCAACCAATGGAGCTAAGAAATCTGAATTTCCCGCAGCCATTAATACTGACAGATCGAGGCTGAAGTTTCCCTGTAGTTAGTGAAACGCATAAAATCTGAGTTTTGCATGATTGCGTCAGAATCATCTGAGTAAGGGTAGAAAGTCTGAGTAACTCAGACAGAATTTCAATTGTTGGGAGCCTTGAATCAAGCCCAGCTGACTAGCTTTGTCTGGCCCATGTGAAAACCGACCAACCTTCAACATATTACAACAATCAGGGATCTGACCCGAAGTGCTGGGTGTCTGTGATAGTAGATACATGTAGCTGCATACAACAGACAATGACATACCAAGGCAACTGGATGTCTTGAGCAACGTGTAGTTATGTACATGCAAGCAGATACTAGTATTCGTTGGTAACAAGCTTATCTATGGAATTATCCTCTCTCTCCATTATTCTGATAATTTTTTGTCGCCAGTAACGGGCAATGTACCCGCCAAAGCCGTATAAGGCCGTATACGGCTTTGGTACCCGCAAACTACTAGCCCAAATATTATTATTCCTACATTAAATTTTTAGCTAAAATATATGTATTAATTGAAAATAACATGATAAAATTTATCCTGGTGTATTATATGGTACATAATATATTCACCAACCTACTATGCAATTCAGAAGGGGAATTCCAGAACCTGAGGGAATCCCATGACGCTAAGCCGGCTTTACCGTGACGCATTCTGCGATCGACTATCGTCCTATTCGGGAATTCTCGTCCGTGTTCCCATCATCACCTTCGGGATTCTTGAAGTAAACTTGTCCTTTTCAGTCAAGCATTGCCCTTGACGTGAATGAAACTTGTAAAAATATTTGCTGTACTTTCTGTCTAGACCTAACTGTTGTTGAGGTAATCATTGCATGGTTCTTCTTGACTTCGCTTTAAATTCTGGATCGATTTTTACTGCGTCCGTTGCTTGCAGTCGCACTCGCAAGTTTGTTGTTGTTGTTGTTTGTAACTTTTATTGAGGTTTTCGTTGAGAAGTAATTCTGTCGACCTCTGTGTTTATGACAACTTTGACTTTGAGCTTGGCAAGCGAGCTGGGCTTATGCTTTTCGACTGCGAGTAGCAAACATGGATTCTTCTATTCCTTTAGGATCTCAGCCGGATGCAAGGCCAAAAGGTTCGTGTGATATTATTATTATTCTTGATTACACTAGTTCTATTACATGGGTAGTGGAAACAGCATAGTAACTGCTATCGTATCGTTGCTTACGAAACATGCATGTGTTTCCAACAGTGACTATAAATCGTCGACCAGAATAGTAGTTCACTGGATAACTCCTGGCATAGAATATGATATCATATGCGTAGACCGCCAGAAACATGAAACACCATCCCCAAACGTACCTTATCTTGTCCTTCTTACACATCATCAAGTCCTCGACTTCTTCGTTGCCATGCAGTACCAGGTGACACACGAAGTGTTTCATGCTATCAGTCAGTCGGAGAATGAAGCTTCCATAGACGGCCTATACTGCTCAGTATACTGCTCAGCACTGAGCAGTATACTGAGCAGTATATCCTATCTTGGGAGCATTGCTCCTGCTACATTGCTTATATATCGCCAGCCCAGCTAATAGCTAATAGACTTTTATCAATAACGGGTCTCTGTGAGCTCCAGACTAAGTTCATTTTTAGATGGTGTTCTGTTGCATTTTCTGGGTGAAGATGGCAGTTGTTTACCTCCAAAAGACGGAAGTTAGTACAGTTTCTCTGCTGATTATTTGACACAAGAATTTAGCTTCTCTTGATGTATTTACAGTATGTTCTCTTGATTTAGATGCAAATCAATGGGGTAAGTGACCAGCGTCTATGGAGATTTCACCATTCCTCAAATCTGTCCTGCAACATGGCCGCCACAACTGTCTGCTGTTCATGTAACTCCTGATAGAATGGGGGGAAGGAGGAGCCCAACCTGTCTCTGAGGACGCGGTGGAAGAGTATTTCCTGTTTGATATGAGAGTGGATTACATGGAGGAGGCTGGTGAACGTCGTGCTACATTCCTAAATGAGGATGAACCCTACCCTGGTCATAAATCACTTGTGGATGGTTTGGTTGATGCTGGGCTGTTCTATGAAGGATACAATGATGAGGTCACATGCTATTGGTGTGGTTCATCAATCAATGATTGGCTGGAAATCGATATCCCTTGGAATGAACACGCCAGGTCAGCATCACTGTTACCATAGTTACATCCATATCTATCTACTAACATCCTACGCGTTATTTATGCACCAGGTGGTACCCGTGCTGCCCTCTAGTCCGCATGACCAAAGGCACTACCTTTGCTTTACAATGCTATAGAGATAATTCAGATCTTGATAAAGAAAAACAGGGAAAGCTTGAATACACCGATATGACAACAGAGGAGCTCATATGTGAGTGATATCTCCTCCCTCTCTCACCCTCCCTCTCTCCCCCTCCCTCTCTCACTCTCCCTCTCTCACTCTCCCTCTCTTGCCCTCCCTCTCTCGCC
>ERZ1740065.1406-NODE-1406-length-14360-cov-10.645369_pt1 | contig 14360 bp, 8 predicted proteins | sample MGYA00581738_ERZ1740065 | MGnify/ENA primary metagenome ERZ1740065 (study PRJEB43018, sample SAMN04849749) | marine metagenome | isolation source: floating plastic debris | place: Pacific Ocean | collected 2008-09-01 | study: EMG produced TPA metagenomics...
GGAGGGATGGATGGGGGAGGGAGGGAGAGGAGGGAGAAAAAGGGAGGAGGGATAGAGAGGAGAGGGAGTGGAGGGATAGAGAGGAGAGGGAGTGGGTTCAAAAGTAATGATAGAGACAACGATACTGGGAGGAATCAAGGAGATGAGTAGAAATAACGATAGGGGAAGAATCAAGGAGTGGAGTAGAGACACAGATATAGGGAAGGGAGAGGAGTATAGAAGCCGCAGACACGTGCATCAGTTACCTCTGTCGAGATAATCGAGCTGAGGTTCAGCATTTCATGCATCATCGAGCAATAAGAGGTTGAGCTTTGAGCGGCGATAGTGAGCTCCATGGAGCAGGACTAATTCAGTGGACCAGGATGATTGGCAGGTAGGTTCAGAGTGGCAGAGGACATATGACAAGTGACAAGCACCAGCAGGTACCTGCGCTGCAGGTTGCAAGCCAGGGGGCCACTGGCAACTTACATTTCAATGTGTCATAGAAGAATCCTTCGTCACGAGGGTGGATATCTAAGCAGTCGCAGAGCTGCTGGAAGACAGTCAGAATGCCTTGACATGTGTTAGCGGCAACAAACTGGTCGAACAGGACAACCGCCTCCGTCGAACTGTCGCCGATAGTCATGCTGCCGGCGACTCGCCCTCACGCACCACCGTCTGCAACCAATAAAATGCCATAATGCCATGACAGGATAGAAGAGGTACATGTGATTGAAGGGATGAGTGCCGACGATTTCGTCTCCCACATAAAATGATTCAGACAGGTTGCTCGAGTTGCCAGTAGCGGAGTGGGGTTATTTGGCTGTATTAGCCAAACGGATCACGGTGGCAAGGATTTACAGGTTTCTCCTTGCCCCAACAGCACAGCTGGAGTCCCTCACAGCTGATCGATACTTGAGAGGGTCTACACATGAGTTATCGAGAGCCTAAGGCTACCTGATTATCTTTGATTACAAAACTAAGTAACACTTTATGACACAGATGCTCTGAGTCCCAAGTAGAAAACGGCAAGCTAAAATACTAGAAATCTTTGCCGTTTGGAGCTCCTGATTTGGACCGATCTCCTTTGCTTGGCAAATAGTGAGATAGTGAGGCAGCCTGTTATCTGTTTGACTTCGTGTAAATGACGTGAATCATTAAGTTTGTACAAGATGTGTCTTATCCAGTTAATCTTTTGAACCGACAAACTCACTACACTTCGATCTCCCTTCTGTACTGTTGTCCTTGGATAGATCAGGTACAGTTTCTTAGTAAGAATCAGAATAGGAAATCTTATTGGAACAAGCACCAGATAAATGACTCATATAGCTCTACACATAGATGAGTCATACTACTGTATAACAGATCTAAATGCAGAATAGGGATTTCCTAATGTTTCGTTGAATAAACATATATCACACCCAACACGAAACATCGGGTTCTGTTTCACGCATACAGAGGCTTTAATTATGCTACATACGATTATGCAGCGTTTGTGCATTATTTAGAAGCGAGAAACATGATGAACATAAGTTATCTATCTATACTAAATGTTTATGTAGCCGCTAGGGTGAGCTTTGTACTTAGATATCTGCAAATAGCCCATGTCTCAAGTCAACATCGTGAGAGAAAGTCGGCCCTTTCGTGCTTCAGAGGAGTCAGCGATACAAAATCAGTAACACCAGATGCTCAAGTCTTCAATAATGGAGTTAGGGTGTTCGTAAAGTGAGAACAGAGTTGGGGCACATGAAAAGTTCATGGTGACGCGTTCGATCGTTACGGTAGTTTTACACGAGTATGTTAACTATGATACGACATCTTACCCAGAACTCTGATCGCTTTCGGGTGTGATCAACGACGACAGCTTAAACTCTGATCAAGAAGAAGCTCCAATTCCATCCAGGGAGCTCAGCGTCTGACCAACACACTGTCTGTTTATTTCTGGAGTCGTCAAATCGTCTCTCCCAGTCAGTGTAGTATGGTACTAAACTACATAGTCTGAATACAGTGCATAAACTACCTAGTAAATTATTTCTTCTAAGACTTTTTCTTACGTGCGGGAATATTTTAGCTGTGTTTCTCCCGTAAATTTACGATGCGTCACGATAGATGATATCTCCAAACTGACCTGAGGAGCACTTTCTACGTTCACCTTTTAGTGACCTTCGTTTTGCAGATCTTTTTTGTCACGAATATCCTTGTGGTGGCATCAGTCATTTTCCACTCATGTATGTGCTGTTACTCAATATATAGGCTAACTCACCATTCTCCAAGTCTTATTGAAGTGATCTAGATATCTCACAAGAAGACTGAGGGGTGGAAAATATCATACGTCTCGGTAACTCTTGTTACTTGTAATGGATGGTGCCAACGATCTGATGAAATGGAAAAGTGTCTCACTCACTCATATACAGTACAAGGAAGGTTAGTATCATTTGGAGCCCATTTTATATTGACGTATCGTGTATTTACATGTCATGATACTTTGACATTCGCTTTAATCTCCTCTCACTCGTACTAGAGTTCATATCCCACATTTGTGTAGGTGATCTGCTTGGGTACGTTCTTGCCTGGAGCAGCTTGCTACCAATCTTCATATTTGTGGCTACGGTAACACTTATACTATTCCGAAGAGATCTACACACCGTAAGTAAACATAACATGCAGGGCAAACAAGTTGAAGAATAGTAAACAAGGAAATAGAGTTATGTACAGATTTCTAAATCGTAAGGCGCCTTACTTCACGTTAACATTGCCAAGTCTTGATACATACTCGTAGATGAGGTATTCATCTCGGGAAAATTCACATTGCAGTATTGATGTGAAACAACCAATCAATCAACGATGATCACCTATGTATTGGTGAAACACTAGTCAATGGATTTAGGTTGGTAGCTCACACTTGTCAATTTTTGGTGATCAAACAGGTCTAAAATACCTGACCATGCTATGTATTCGGGGTCAATGAGTTTGGATTGGTAGCTTACACCTTCTATTTATTGGTAGTAGAAATTGGAAACGCTCGAACCCATAGGGCTCTAGACCCTCCTGCAAGCTAGAGTAGCAACACTGTGTCATTTTTCGGGAGGGAGGGTATTTTGAAGAGACATAGCCTGTGTGCTGTAGGATTCTTTATAGCGATACACTTCAAAGTTCCTAACAATTTGAGTTCAAGGTTACAGAAGTTTTCTAAGGATCATTATGAAGTTTGAGATGTATCACAATAAAGCATCCTGTGAAACTAAGGCTCTGTATCCTCGGAGTAGGAGTAAAAGTTGTATGCTGTTGCCACTCTAGCTAGCAGCAGCTCTATGTTCGAATCTACGATTGACTCTAAATGCCTTTAGATATGCGTCGGTGCTGGGCTTGTGCTGAATGAATTTCTCAACAAGATATTGAAACGTCTGATCAAGGAACCGAGGCCTGAGGTTCTCGGGCTAAACAGAGACAATCCAGGCAGCTATGGAAAACCATCCGACCATTCCCAGTACATGGCATTCTTCTCCGTATACGTCGTCCTCTTTCTTGCTATAAGGTACAACAGTTTGTTCCATCAACTTTATCGCTAGAACTACTATTAGTGACCTGAAAAAAATCAACCAAAAGGTGGATTTACTGTAAGTATGGCAATTATAATCATGTTCTATTTATAGCGTTTAAAACAAGCTGCTCAGCAAATGTCCGTTATTGTTACAACCGGTATCTTTTGCCCTCACTTAGAACTGCTATACTTTAGACCGCAATCAAAACCATGTTTACAGTATCATACTTGAGTTAATGGGTGCATTAGATACAGCAATTCCTCTTCCTTCCAATGATCCAAGGTTCTAGCTCCATTGTTTCTTATACCCACTCGATTGCTGCTAACGCATAGCAACACTGACCAGTTAAATTTACTGCGCTGTGGAACTGGATTTGATAGTGATGATCAATCGAACAGCCGCGAAAATAGCGACTGGAAATCATCGCTATCATTAAAATTCGCTATAGAAATTACGTCTATTACACCTTATACAGGAGTTGTCTTCTCATTTATGTGGTCGCTATCGTTAGATCGCTATCATTTCAATTTCTTGATGATTTTGAATGAAATGCTAGCATTCCTGTCGCTATCAAATCCGGTTCTACAGTATTTGGCGTTTCCAGCCACCTAAACAATAGACTTTTGGTAGATTTTGTCCGAGGAGGGGGGAGGTCACATTTTGATAGTTTTTTACTGTGGCAGTGTTGGGAGGTTGTGATGTTACTGTTGTTGCAATTTACTGCCTCAACCAGCGGTCACCAGATCTGTTCGCACGCACGTGTAAGATACAGGAGAATTGCGCATCTGATTTTAATTCGGCCGTTACCAATCAGGCTCTAGACAATGGCTTATCATCATTGTAGATCATTCACTGCTGCTTGCATGGAAATCCATTGAACTCATTGTAAAAATAATTTCAACAGCTATTGTGATCTATCGATTTTATCGTGTGATGGAAGCAGCTGCTGTTTACCTGTCGCATAGTTCTTTATTGCGGAGGTCTTACCAGGGTTTCCGTAGGGGTGGGAGGGGGTGGGAGGAGGAGAAGGTAGCTGGACATCTAGATTCACCTCAGATAACACAGTTCTCTCGATTAAAGAAGGAAGAGATATACTATATCGAACAACGCATGGTGGCCACTGCTTGCTGTGCATATAGCATGTGTTATTATTGTATATATTATTTATTCCGTTTGCATTTTGAGCAAGCAATGTGTTATTGGCACTTTAAATTTCATGATGGTATTTTCATCCTTGTTTGTTTCCTTTCCAAATAATTGTAACCAGAATAGCAGATTCTCACAATTCTCTCTTTTGATTGCGTGAATATAACAAAAACCTTTGACAGCCTCCAATGGCGTTTATTCTCTTCTCCCCGTCTTAATATAAAATGATAAAATAGTGTTGATTTGTAATAAAATAAAAGGATACTAAAATAATGAAGTTGTACTTTATAACTAGGCATGAGAGGTTTATGTTTAGCAGTATGACCGATACCATTGAATACTTCCATAACAGTTATTTCGTTGATAATGGATTTGGTTTGGATCGAAGTCAAATAACTGACACCAGTATCGCCAAACTAGAGCTCCGTCGAGACTTAGTGACGACAAAAGCATGATGCAGTTCACTGGTGTCTCAACCTCTGATAACGATAACATACCTGACCTGACTGATGCTCTTTTATTCAGGGCTCACAGGGTCGGTTCATTCGCTGACAACTTCTGGAAAGTAACGATCGCCACTGCCACAGTTACCGCGTCAGTTCTCTGCATGTGGAGGTAGGTTTGTTGTGCATTCATTTCTTAGCAGTAGCAGTACTTCGGTAAGTGTGATCAAATTTACAACCATTAGGCCATACAGAGACCTTTCTATCAAACCACACTTTCTCACACACGTACATGTAAATCTCATGTTTGCAGCCGCAGACATAGCTGTCAGCTCTCCTGTATTCCTGTCAGCTCTCCTGTATTCCTGTCAGCTCTCCTGTATTCCTGTCAGCTATCCTGTTTTCCTGTCAGCTATCCTGTTTTCCTGTCAGCTCTCCTGTATTCAGACCTGTCAACTCTACTGTATTCAGACCTGTCAACTCTACTGTATTTCAGATTTAGGGTTGAGATTGCTATTATTGGTTTCTGTGGCCCATTGTTTAGATACTGAACTGAGCTCAAATATAGCAGGATCGTATCTGTATGGGGTGTATCGGTTTTGACTTCTCAAATTTACAGAAAATGAATCTCCAGTATTCTGGATTGATAGGCTCACAGGTATCAACATTTCCTGGGAGACTCAAAGAGTCATGTGTCCAGGTCTGGTGTTGACAAAGAGTGCAGGCGACCTGTCTCTGTAGGCACTGTGTCTTTGTTACCACGACAACATGTTGTATATCTGGTAGTTTGATTTGGTACGAAATTAAGCAGGTACTGAATATCAGTGTCCAGTGAAAGTGAAAGTGAAACCGATCCGTTGTTTGGGTTGTAAGAACTGTAATAGTACTGTAAAACAGGACATGTTTGTGTTGGTATTATTTGTGTGCTTTTTGTGGTCTTTTTCCCCTGATTGGAAAAATTTATCTTTCAAATGTTTCTCTGTTTGATTAGTTGCCTGTATATGATAGTTTTAGAACATATTTTCACAAAATAAACTGTGGACAGATAAAGAAACGTCCCTCCAAAATTACTTACATAACATCTGACTCCGTGGCGCAATTGGTAGCGCGTCTGACTCCAGATCAGAAGGCTGCGTGTTCGAGTCACGTCGGGGTCATAGTTTTTTGGAGTGCATGCTTTGATTTTTATGCTGTCGAGGCAGCACTTCTCACATGCTGTTACCATCGTCATTGTTATTATCGTTATTGCCTTCACACAAGTATGAAATAGCAATCATTCCCAAGCTAAGATTGATGAAGTGACGTATGATTTCATCTTACTTGCATCTGTGATTAAGATTTATGACACCAAAGTTTGAGGTATACACGACGTTGCTTGCGCTGTTGCGGAGAGTTCAGTTTATGGTGACAGTTACCAGGCTCATAGAGCTAGAGACGCAACGCTATTCGCTCATGCTAGATAGAGTGGCAAAATCTCATCGGCTTTCGTTTTTTCCTCTTCGGGATGCAATAGCCTCTGTTCTTTATATCAATATGCGTTTATCATCAGAAAGTTTGAGGCGTACAGCTATAAGAATTTTAAGGAACCGATGCTAATGCGTCCCCGACCAGCCGCGTTGCCACTCTATCTAGCATGAGCGAATAGCGTTGCGTCTCTAGCTCTATGACCAGGCTTGTGAGACACTCGACTAAATCCACATCACTGAAGGAGGAGGACAACTCCCAATCCATAATATGTAAATCCTGGTGCTCCCATGCGCGCTGGCTGGTAGATCATTGTATGAACTCAAGTAACTGCCACTCAATCAGCCATATCAGCGAACCCCTCCCTCTTCTACTACGTGCAGGCTACCCTGCATCCCGGATCGACCGATATGTGGGAGCTGTCTTCTTCCCCATCTGGTCCGGTCAAGTTGAATGAGCTTAAATACGCTCACAGAACAACTGATGAGTTATATATTGGCTTGTTATTATTTAATAGGTGATTTTCAGCATTATTAGGGAAAATCAGTAACATATACCCTGTTACTTGCGAGATGGATTAAACAAGGGTGCAAATAAGAAGAGCGACATTAGTTTTCCCCGCCCATTCTTGGGGTTTCCCGCTTATGCGTGCGCGAAAAAATATATCGTACTTGAAAAAAGTCGACGTACTCGTAAAGTGATGAGCATGGGGAGGAAGACAACTCGAGTTCTCAAATCAAAAATTACTATATCACTCGAAAAGCCTTGACGTCTTAGAAGAGGAAGGTCTTTGGTATTAGTGAGGTCATTGAGGGGACAACTCCCATCATCTAGCCGTAGTCCCTCCTCCTTGTAGTTGTTTTAGTGTGAGTGATTTCTGATTTCAGCCGAGTGTATTTGGAATATCACACGCCTATACAAGTGTACTGGGGAGCGGCAGTTGGTTCGCTGGCAGGAACAGTCTGGTTTGGAGTTGTCCACTCCTTACTATCCCCTCTCTTCCCACACATAGCATCATGGTAAGTTCAAACACATCTCAAAGTTCTCCTTCAACCTATCAGCTAAGTTTTATTGGCTCGTCCAAAATCCTTGACCTTGACTATGCGTTCCCTCCTAGCTCACCCTAAAACTGGCCTCTTTCGTTTATGTACCATTCGGTGGTGTTATGTAGCATTGCTATTTACGTTGGATTGGTTCAGAGTTGGAATTTTTAACTTTAAGTTTTGTATCATTGGTCACTTATGAACAATAAATTCCAGCGTATTATTGATTATTGATTATTGATTATTGACTGGTTAATACTGTGCAACCCTCCTACACAAACTTGAAACGAAACGTTCTTAGTTGACTTACTGACTAATACTGCGGACTGAGAAAGTCTTGCAACCAGAAAATGGGTATGATGTTCACTGATTTCAATATTACTGCCGAGCGTCCTTCCAGAAAAATTTTGTACCCTCTAGATGTGGTTGGTTAATTTCCCATCTGTAATTATACTCGGATGTCATGAGCATAAATATTGTCTACCTACGAATGTTTCACAAATTGCAATGTTCAGAAGCTAAATCACCACGCGAATAATTACGGTGGATTGTTTTCTAGGCACATCAGCGAGTTCCTCATGTTGAGGGACTACTCCCTCATACCGAACACTCTCTGGTTCGAGTATTGCCAAGTGCGGGCCGAAGCCAGGTATGAACTGCAATCAACGGTGTAGCATTCTCTCCACTCTACCTGCTAGTCGTATTGGTATGGGCATTACAAACTTATCACTTCCTCACTCTCCCCCTCCCTCACTCCCTCTCCATCCAACTCTTCCCCCTCCCTATCAACCCCCTCTCATCCCCTTCTTATCAACCCCCCCCCTCTCACCCCCCCCCCCTCTCTCTCTCTCTCACCCTCCCTCACCATCTCTACTCCCTCCAACTCTCCCGCCCTCTCTGCTTCCTAGAGACACAGATAATGTAAATCAACATTCTCTCGTTTCTATCCGCATACTGTAGGAACACAGACACTGTCATCAAACATTCTCTCCGATCAGTCGTTACTTCTCATTATGGTTATTTATCGCTGGTGTTTGTGATTTATTTCGCGCTGTTCTATTGCAGAGCGCGCATGAGGAAGATGTCAGCTCGCAAGTAGATAAATCACAACTCAAGCAATCATGCAATTATCAGTTCCTCTCCAAGACCGCATAGCTGTGACAACGCCACACACAGCCGTGACATTGTCACACACACACAGTTTGCAATGACAATTATCACACCATAACACGGACACTCCTCAGCTCAATGCCTGCCTGCCTACGCTATCTCAGAGTCCTAGCTAGTTATAGCTTTTAAATTCTCAATATTTTTCCTTACCAGCAGATGAGAAAACTATTGGAATGTAGTTAGACGCTTGACGGGATCCACCGAGAGAGAAGCCGCCCAGAATTTAGTATAAATAGAAGTTGATTATTCTTTTCAATGTTCACTACTTTTCTCGAGACTCCATTAAGCTTTATCCAGTTGAATATGGGTCGATTGAATATAGGTCAATTTATTTCAGTCTTCATTGCTTCGTGGATTTCATTAGTATTGTACATGCTGAAACGCCTTTCAAATTGCTTTGAGACTTCTGATTGGGTAATAGCTGGCAGTTCGGTGACATCTGCAGGCAGGTGTCTACATGTTCTTGCCACAATCGGGACAGACAACTTGGCCATTGGCAATAAGGAACCCTTGACCCAGCAATGCCTTGTCGCAGGCTGAGCAGAGGAAACACTCGGCATGCCACTGGCGCCTGTCAAATGCCACATATTTTGTCGCTTGCCCCAGACCTGTAAGTAATGGGAGACAATTAACTCATGGTATTATATAGGTCACCAGCTTACTCATGTCATTATGTAGGTCACCCATACTATTATATAGGTCACCAGTTCACCCGTATTATATAATTCACCAGTTCACCCATACTATTATATAGGTCACTAGTTCACCCGTATTATTATATAGGTCACCAGTTCACCCATACTATTATGTTGGTCATCGGGTCAGTAATATTATTATATAGGTCATCAGGTCAGTAATATTATTATATAGGTCATCAGGTCAGTAATATTATATAGGTCACTATGAAAGCATCAGCAGAAACATGTATTATTATTAGACTTGTCTAGTGGATACTGATTTATGGCTGCTTAACACTGATAAGTTTATTTCTGAGTAGCTCAATCCTGATTGGCTCCATAAAATCATTATTGACCTCATGACCTTTGCAAGCGACTACGGAAGTATACTGGACTGAGTATCAGCGTAGTCAAAAGCTATGATCTCTCTTCTACTCTCGAGCATTTGCTAGGTAAAGGTTGTATTCAGTTAATTGAGAAAAATATCTAACTACTGGGAAAAGTAATAGCTGTTTCAGTAGACTTGACGTCTAGAGCTCAACTGTACATATGAAGCCTGCAAGCCAAATAGCTAGCACACATCAGCAGCAGTCCACAGAAAATTCTGCACCAGAGTCCGTAGCATATAGGCCCCTGGTCTGGCACTCAGCCCAGCAGGCACAACTGGTGACTGCCAATCTCCTGTCCATCGGCTGTCCTAGGCTGTCTTGGGTGGGTCTAATGACCCCATGAGGACCGCTTGCATGGCTTTTTAGGACTTATCATGACTCATCAAGAACTTCCTGATTTGTCTCAGACATACCGGAACTTGTGTCCTAGGACTTTTCAAGACATACGCCGCAGCCTTGTGCTGTCTTCATGGCCTTTTATGACTCTGTCCTGTTGACTTTAAGACATCAAGTCCTGATGTCCTGCATGACTTATGTCTTTAGGACTTAAGTTCCAGACTTGGATCTATATACAATTTTCTGTGCATGCTAGCTGCATACAGCAAATAGTATAAATAATATATCATAAAAATATCATTAAATCATATCAATATGATATTTAAAATCAACAGGACAGAGTCATAAAAGGCCATGAAGGCAGCACAAGGCTGTGGCGTATGTCTTGAAGAGTCCTAGGACACAAGTTCCAGTATGTCTGAGACAAATCAGGAAGTTCTTGATAAGTCATAACAAGTCCTAAAAAGTCATGCAAGCAGCCCTCATGGGGTCATTAGGCCCACCCAAGACAACATAGGACAGCCGATGGACAGGAGATTGGCAGTCACCGGCACGACCTAACACCTACTCATATTTACCTGCGATGGGCTGTTGGCATTTCTCACAAAGCTTTGCAAACAGTGTCACGTAGCAATCAGGGCAGTATGGTTTCTCATCCTTGGTTGCAAACTTGACATGCGCTAGTTCTGTATTACACTTGGTGCAGAGAAAGCACTCCTTGTGGAAGGCTGAATCACGAAATGTAACGCCGCCTTGCAGCAAGACCTGGAGAGGAAGCGAGAGAAGCGTTGGGCCAATAGGTTGGCAGAAAGTAACAGCGTACGATATCTAGAACTGCCACTGTCTCATCTGGATTATTACTGGGAGTAAATGTCATTCAACTCTACACAGGGTGCACAAAATAATTCCATGGCAATGTACTGTAAACGTGCAATTTCTAGCTGCAAAATATTTATCACTTGCCTACAACTTGTATGATAGTGAGGGAAGGGAATATTAGCATGAGTGGATCGAAAAATTGAACACCTGTCTACCTAAACAGCTGAACATCGAACATCAGCGTCTATAAAGTCACATGATCAGCATAGGCATTTCTATTCACCATGAGATGACAACTCTAAAGGGTTTCATGATGTGACAACTCCAACACAAAGTTAGCTAGGTTTATCATTAGCCATCTCCTACATATTGCTGTATTCGCTAAATATTTTTCCACATTAGTAGTTCCACTTCCACAGTATTGCTGGCAATAAAACCACCACCAGCCTCCCGTTTAATGGCGTAGACGATGTGTCACGATAATACTTACGTCGCCACACTTGCCACACTTCTGAGCAAAGTTCTCATTGTAACACGGCATACAGATGAGTTTGTTATCTTCCCGAGGGACAAAGCTGTTGTTGCCGATGGGATGGTTGCAGACCGTGCACAGGAAACAGCTGTTGTGATACCGCTTACCGTTGTACTCAAACTTTTGCATTCCTGAAAAAAATTATTTCTGTTTACATCGTGGCCAACATGAATCTGTGAATCCCTAATTTCATCATCTACAACTCCATTTTACCATTAACTCGGCCATTTTCACCTGGAGCAGAAAATGCTGTAGTCAACATAAAACTAACGGCCGCCCACTGAATGTCGTCTAGTCAAAAACTCTAGACAACCTAATAACACCTCAACAAAAAACCCACCGAACTCGGAGCCTTATGAATGCCTTGTTTTACAAATTTGAGTAGAAATGATTTTCGGTTCGGTCAGGCGTTCTGGTAAGGTACAAGTACAGTGCCTAAAAACTCCCTATTCGGTTCCTATACAGTCCCTAGAGACTCCTATTGAAGTCTCTGTAAAATACTGGTAACGTCGGTTAAGTCTCTAGGCATTTTTCAGGTCTCTGCCCTGAGATGTCCCTAGGGACTTAACCGACATTACCAGTATTTTATAGGGACTTTAATAGGGAATTTGTAGGCACTGTACTGGTACTTTACCAGAACGCCTGACCAAACCGAAAATAACTTCTGCCTAAAATTTTGTGAATAATTTTTCTCCTGCTGCACCGATCTTCTGTTCGAACATATTTTTAGCGTAACTCATGCTCTCCATAGGGTTGTATCCGCATACTTTCTTGAGCAGAGAAATAAATTCCATATTAATTCGCATCCGGTAGTTTGCATGATTTGTATTATACGTATTTAGCATGCTCAATACTGAAATAAAATTATTACTGTAGACTGGAATTATTTTGAGCTGAAAAATAGTTGCAAAAATGCCAGGAAACCTTGATGGAAAAATTTTTGTGATTGAACAATTTTGGTGAAGACTCATCACGACTATAATATCTATATAACCATTGAAATTGTTTCCGATTGTATTTTTTGCGATTTCAAAAATCCGCAAGTATTCGGAAAAAAATTCTGTTGAAAATAAATTCCAGTCTACAGTATATTCAATTTACAACCTAGCCCAGCAGTTGTCTTCTCTTGTTATTGGTATGTCATCAGTCTACTAGTACTCACCGTGTTTGAATGTCTTATTGCAGACGTCGCATCTCTGCGCGAAGTTGTTGTCATAGCAATCGGGGCAGTAGAGTCCGTCATCTTTACCAACGAACTGTTTGTTGGCCAGTGAATCTGAGAGTGAAAGAAACACTAGAGCTGACACCAACTACAGTATCATCACCATACCTGTCAACTCTCCCGTATTCAGACCTGCCAAGTCTCCCATATTTCCAGGAGACTCCCGTATTTTAGACGCCAGAATTTAAGGCTGATATTCATGCATGTCGCAGCACAGCGCGTGATGTCCCACGATCAGCATGTCCCACGATCAGCATGTCCCACGATCGTGCGAAAATTTAACTTTCATGCGAGGTAGAACACATCACACCACATCAGCGATTGCTGCCGGGTCACGGAGACCATAAATTGGTGGATTGGCGATCGGTTTCGACCTTTTGACCCTGTTGTACAGCGAGCAGACCGCAAATGGTCACTAATTAATCTTCCTCCTCTGCAAGAGCTCAATCTGCGATGTCCGGCGATGTGTTGTGATTTGCATGGAGATGAGTATGTGGGCATCGCACGATCGCAGCACATGGCGATCGATAGTGCAATCGCAGCACATTATCAGAGATCATTGACAACTTGTGAATGATCTCTGACGTTACTACATGCATGGAGATCAGCCTTTAGGGTCAAAACTGCTATTATTGGTTTGCAAATGCTTCCTGTGGCTCACCAGTTAGCACTACTAGCATCAGATAGATTAGCACCATCAAGTGAACTGCTCTTTAGTTCCAATTACTCGAGGAGTTGATGATGGAACTAGCGCTGCAGTGAATCCTGCTATAATCTCCTCCAGGAGGAACTTAGGCTACAAGCCCCACCATCATGCAACACTAAGTCGACACTAGGATAGAGGCAAGAACAAAGAAGTAGATATGACCTTGACAGCTCCAGCACTTGAAGCATTCCTCGTGCCAATGGCGACCCTTGTAGGAGAGATCCTTGAAGTCGGTCCCAATCGGCCGTCCACAGCTCTCACATCTACAGGAAGTGACGTCACGGAAGATGGACAGAGATGAACTGCATAATATATCAATCGCTGCCAGCGCACCGACCTGTCAGCGAACTTTTCTTCAAAGCATGGAAGGCAGGTGGGCTGCTCCTTGCGTAGGACGTAACGTTTTCCTGTCAGCGACGCCTCGCAGTGCGCGCAGTTGTAATGCTCCATGGCAGCGAACGGGTAGCTAGTAGAATCTCTGCTTCAGAAGGGCGAGTCAATATCAGCAATGTGAGTGGATGTGAGAGTATATAGGAAATTTAATTAGGAGGCAAATTGATACCTTTAATTGTTCCAATTGAAAGGCCTTGAGGCAAGAGGAATGTAATCAAGTAGAAAAAGTCAGACTAAAAGCTACAAAATAGCTGGCCCAAACAGCAACAATCAGAGTGACATCATGACCTTCTGTGCACAAGAAATTCACATACATGTACCTCAGGTCCAACCCAGCATCTAATAGAATAATGAATAGACGATAATCGTGAACGAATATGTTATAATGGAAATACAGCGGTGGGGTACAGGAGGGATGAGAGGGTGAGGGAGTGGGAGATGGGTGAGAAAGCGAGGGAGAGAGGTGTATGGATGAGAAAGAGAGGGGGTGTGAGAGAGA
>ERZ1740065.1407-NODE-1407-length-14352-cov-12.203189_pt1 | contig 14352 bp, 7 predicted proteins | sample MGYA00581738_ERZ1740065 | MGnify/ENA primary metagenome ERZ1740065 (study PRJEB43018, sample SAMN04849749) | marine metagenome | isolation source: floating plastic debris | place: Pacific Ocean | collected 2008-09-01 | study: EMG produced TPA metagenomics...
CCCCCCCCCCCCCCCCCCCCCCCCCCCCCCCCCCCCCCCCCCCCCCCTGTCATAGCATGATCGTAATGCGTTTTGAATAATGAAGCTATGGATGAACCAATCTGATTGGGTAGTGCCCTATCCCAGTGTAGTTCATTGGTTAATTCAGTTAGGACTGTGACAGATGTAGAAAAAGACACACTATTATATCTCTGTGGCAGTTCGTTCTTCTGAGGACTAGAACGGTCCTATACATGGTCGGATTTATTGAAATTGCAAATGAAAGATAACAGTTTAAATCGCAAGGCTGTCTCACGTGCTCACACACTGAGAAATGATAGTGCTTTAAGGACGAGGCCGTTAAGCGCCTGGTTAATCTCGGTTTCTAAGCAAATAGTAGCAAACCTGTGCCATAAGGGCTCAACAGAAGGACTAAAGTGGGATTCGAACTCATAACCTTTCAACAATTGCGCGTCTCAAGATTCAGGCTCTACCACTGAACCACATCAACCTCATAATCTTTGGGAGAGATACATCTGTGAGGGCAAGAACTACTAGAATTCACAACTAAAAATTCACATAGGATGTTGAACTTAGAATCGTGCGAGCTCATGCATAAGAGGATGGCTGACAGTCCACATCGCCTGAGCTACTGTGCGCGAGGCGTACACGAAACAGCTGACTGCACACACAGAGATTGTGGTGTGGGAAACGTTCATACTCGGTAGCACAGTACCCACTAACTTCACAGGTTTTCTGCTGGTGTTTAGCCGGGCCTCTAGAGCTCCTGCAGTAGATTAAAGTGAGGGTATAGATATGTAAAAGTCAGTGTGAGTAAACATTCATATATGAGATGACTGGACTGAAAAAGACTCGATAGTAGGAAAGAGTGCTCAACGTACATTGAAATATAAGGCATTCGGCCGGCGGGTAATCGTCAGTGCCAGTGTACTGAGAGTGCATTGTACATTGAACCGACATCACCGGTGAGCAATAAACCGTTTTACGACATCGTGCGAAGAGATTCAGGTAATGTGTGTGGTAGGTTTGAGCCAGCCTCTCTATAATAGCAGACCAATAAATGAATGGAATGAATTATCTGACAAAATAAAGGATTTCAGTGTTCAATTCAACTACGATTAATGACTTGAAATAATTGATGGCTCGACAATTCCATCATCGAATCATCAAATTATTGGTAGGAATAACTGTGGGTACCATGACAAATAGGTGGTAACTGCTATCGGAAACTGTATGTACACCATCCTTGATGGGAGATCCCAAGTGTGAACAGCAGCGATATAATTATGCAGTAGCAACATAAACAAATATTTTTGTTATATCTTTATGTCAAGAGGCAATCATCTGACACTCTCTGCGCCTCGACATGATCAATTTTCAGAGTATCACATTCCATGCATACGTTGAACGTACATTGCATCGGTTGGCCGCAAGTCTGGATATGAACTGATGAGGAATTTATTGAACACAACTACATCAACATCCTTTCCTCGGCCTGTTTACTTCTTCACCAATAATCCGTGTGACTCCTGTGATTCCCGTTTTATGACTTGTCGCGTTCTATGGGTATATAAACTCCCTATTCACGTTACCCTGCTACTTTTGTTTCGTAGCCTCAGTTCCTTAGCCACACACTTATCCCTCAGATTTGAACTCTGGATAGCTTGAAAGTCATGCATGCAGCTTAAGTTTCTTGGGGGAGGCCTGCAGAACTTAGATTTTGAATACAAGGAGAGGACAACTCCAAAGCAGTATCAGAAACGGAGGGAAAACCTCAGTATAGAGTAAACCCCATTGCATATTTGTGCCCATCTGATTTTTAATGGAGATCTTCTGATATAGCCAATTGTTCAACCATTACCTCTAATCAGCAAACTTATGACATAGAAAATAAAACTTGGAAATATAAACACAGGCTATTGTTCACTACGAATGCATGGAAACTCAGACTATGGCACCTAGGCTCAAGTATGCTGCAATGGAAACGGGTTCTTCATTAATCGAAAAATTCATGTGATTTGATTGGCAAAGCATGACGAGCAACAAGCAACACATTCCTGCTCATGAAATGACAATAAGACAACTCCAAGGAAATGAGGAGAGGATAAATCTCAGTAAATTCTGATGGTACATTGGTGCATCTCCGATTGGCGATAGCGACTTGCCATTACAGTAAATTTCTCAGCCATTGTATCATTGATTGGCAAAGTTGTCTGATGGATCATAAAACTTGAAAATATGTACAAAGGCTACTGTTCAATATAAACGCGTCACAAAGAATCTGCCTATAGCTGTGCTGCTCTGGTAACAGGCACCTCGTTACAAGGGAAATCCAATCCACTGCTATAGCAACGTAGTGAATGGTGTCATGTGACTGATGAGATTAGTCACACTGGAGCAGGAAATTGACTCAGGAGTAGATGATACACAGTATGCGGCTTAGTCGACATTCTGTTAATATCACGACTCCAGTGTCGCCTGGATACATCCCCTGATATATTCTGTTCAGCTAATGTCACAGGACAGTTATGATGTTTGTTAAACCGAGATGAAGTCTCTCTTCTCATCAACTCAGCATGCTTATGTATTATGGTGCAATGACCTCTCCTCCATTTACATGTTGTGCTGAATTTCTAAAGAGGTCTATGATAGCTTAGCTCCTGCTAACTGATTGGGACATTGAGTCTGCTATGCCAACATGGTGCTGTGACCAAGTGTGTGAACAGAGAAGAGGAATGAGAGAGAGGGCGAGATGGAGATAGACCAGGTGGGAAACGGAGACGGAGGAAGACAGAGAGCAGGGAAAGGAGAGGAAGTGATAGAAAGAGAGTGAGAGTGACAGAGTGAGATGGAGAGAGCGGAGATGGGAGAGAGGAGTAATTCGAGGAGTGCCGTTTACTTGGCCCATCTGTTTGAAACTGCCCATTATGTGCAGTGAACATATGGGATTTACTCGAATCACTGCTATTCATTAATCAAAAGCCAGTGATAAGGAGAACATGAATTTACTTAGATTAACCAATCAGATCATGTTGGGCGGAAATGTCGGCAGAGCGGTGTGCAGTGGACTGATATCAATTATATTATTTCATAATGGAGTCATGTTCACTATTCATCAGCGTTGGAACCGCTACCCAGATGCATGACTGAGTGTACAGATACTTGTAAGCTTCTGTGACCCTCTCATTACTCTCCCAGCGAAGAACCTGCAAACAGAAAATCATGCTTTGTAACTTGGGCAGTAAGTAAAGATAACTTCAGCTAGGGCAATACGCTTGACAGTGAAAGAGTGAAGATCAGCAACTGCAATGACCACAAACATGTGCAAAACATTGTCATTTATCAACTCTGCCACAGGGGAGCTCAACACCTCAATGCATAGATGTGGAAATTATTGTAGCTGATGCAGTCAATAAAGCTCTGGAAACTAACAGGATGTTAGCGTTACACAGCACAAAATGTTAGGCGCATTTCGAGCAGTCAACCATGACAGCAGAATCAGTTGGAAAATTAAGTCCAAAATGATTCCTTGCACTGCCCCTGCGCTAGTTGCTTGGTCTCATCATTAGAGGTGGTAAGCTGAAAACTGACATTGACGGCAACAGCTATTAGTGCTCCTCCAAAAATGTCAGCATCTGTTCAGCATGAGAACAACGAGAAGGAAGCACCCTCACCTTCACATCCACTGATGCTGTTTCTCAGTGTCATGCCACGTTTACGGCCACCCATTACACCTTCTCGATCAGTCACTTCAATGGAGTCCTTAGCAATACATCGGTTATCTGCAACGGAAGAATGATGAAACAGTTGTCACGATGTATTTACTTGCTTATATGGTGAACATGTCAACGGTGAATTGAGCAGTGAGGAAGAAAAGTCTCACTGACGTAGGCTGTCTGCTGCTCTGAGCTAGGACATGTCCAACTGGGCCGCTGCATGCAGTCGTTCTGTGAGCCTGTGCATATCGACCATAGCATGCGTCATAGCAGAGGTCTTTACCAAGAGATGCCCTCATTATAAGGAGTACTGCAAGTTTTGAGCAACGAGCATAATGAGACAGTTGTAGGGAATTAACTATACATGCAATGCTAACGGGTCAGCGCATACTTCTCTGTTTTTACCCAGAATACCTGAGCTCTTCTAGTTCATCCAAGGAATTTTACTGTAGGTGGTAGTGTTGCACTTCACCTGTGAATGTCGTACCATTCAAGAAATTGTCCTTTCTAATACCTGCACCTTTTCCTACTGTGTCTCGTCAATGGTGAAAAGTGCAGTGGCTACTCTATAATGTTTGAAAGGCTTTAAATAGTGTGAAGCAGACAAACAAGCGTTTTAGAGTGATGAGCGATTACGATGCTGTAGATAGCACAGACTTACCAGGACAGTGAGATCAAGGATAGCTGTTGGTGCTGCTGTGACTTATAGGGTGTACTTCCATCATTGACAACTGGATGGTCATCTCTATAGGCACCTACGAACAAACAGCCACACAGTACAACGCCTCATGCTCATCCATTAGACACAAACAGATTCATTGTACTGACTGACTTACAGGTAAAATTACAGCAGCAGACATCCTAGCTTGGGGTGATCCACTCTTCACACTGCTGATGCAAGTGTGTGGGACCAAGACGCCTGGTACTTATGTATGTAACTAGGCAATAAATCATTGCCTTTCTAAGCTAGCTGTCTCATTGGCTGGCTGTAACTGTGGATATTGTGTTTTAAGCAGACGTTAGCGTGCTGCACCTACAGTGAACACTACAAAGCCACACTGGTATTGGGCGCAGTCTGACTGCCCGTAGAGATAGGGTCTCATAATCAGGAACTTGGTCTGATGAAACAATGGTATTAAGCATTGAAATCTTAGCCACGCTGACCAATCTAACCTTGAATAGAAGTTGGTTTCCCAATGCTCGATCTTCCCGCCAGTTACCCAATAGCTACGCAGAAGCAGTTCGCAAGAGAGTAGTGTTCATAGAATCTTCCAATAAAGCCAACTATTGGAGGAACTCACAAGTACACAGAATGTACTTGGAGCCAAATGTCTCAATTGCTGGGTCACCTAAAGTGCGTCACTTTGCTTATGTTTGACCTAAATTTCATAGCTGGTATCGCCTCACTACACCTACAGGGCAGTCAAAGGCATTGTCTATAAATGTGGTAAAGAAGAGCAAAGCCTGTAAAACCCAAACCCCAAACCCCATGTATTCAAGCCGATATGTCATGAAGGTGGTTACGAGGTGGCTTTACGCTGTCAATCAGCCATAGGTGTTATAGAGCCTTCATGTCTTTGAGTCTCCATTGCCTTCAACTCTTGTTATACAGGATCCACCAGTCTGTGCATCTGCTCAGAGTCACTAACGTAGATCATCTTTAAACTAAGAACAACACCAAACCTTCCTTTAACATCCAAAACGACCTTAAGCAAATAATTATTGTTTTCAGTCTGATGTAGGAAAGTATGCAACTTCAGTATTTCACAACTTTAACTGCTGTGTAGTTAACTTGCCATGTAATTTCCGATGCAAATGATCGCAAAGGCAGTTGGGCTTCCATAATAATCTGTTCCATTCCATGTCCATTTTTTCTAGGCTCACTCTCCATAGTCCTTCGTGCATCTCTGAGCCACTGACGTAAGTCGCTTTCAGACGAGGAACAGCGCCAAGTTTTCCTTCAGCTTCGGAATAAGCTTTGAGCCATTAATCATGTCAGGGTGATGGCTGGTTACGACTAACATGGCGGTTATTATTTATTGGCTTGGCTCTCTGCCTTAATGTCGTCTCACTCTAATGTTGAGAGCGTCCTTGCGGAGCCAGCATTTCATTATGACTTCAGATATGATCGCTTGATCTGATAATTTAGTACTTATCTCAGTTTCTGAGCGCTCGTGGAAACTGACCGTCGGGCAGTTTACAGAAATATTGTCAACTGAAGGAACTCTGGTGCCTCTATATTTCATGATTATCTTGTTTTCCTCATCTTTTTGGAAACGGAATCAGTGAACGCTGATATGAAGTATAACTTCCAGGGGCAGGCTTGGTGAGTATTTTACCAGGCTGGCTGGGGTCCAGGGGCAACTTAAGTCTACATGGGGTCCAGGGATACCACCCATGGTAAAGGGTTAGAGGGCAGAACCCCTGAAATCTGTCTATATGTAGTGCATGGAAAGTGATGAGGTCAAATCTATGAATATATGGAGATTCAGGTTTGAGCTGCTCCAACCTTTCATCCACGTAAACTAATACTACTCTCAGAATGGAATAAACAATAAGTGAGAGAGAACGAGACTATTTCAGGCAGTTTCTAGGCATGGTGAGTATTCGACGTGACACTACCATTTCCAGGAGAATATATTCCCTGCTGGACTCCGCACATTGCACTCAGATGGATGTGTAGCTGATCAAAGCTGACCATCTACTGTGGAAAATGCAAAGATGCAGCCTGGTGAGCTCTGCTAGTGCTCATACACAACGTGTTGAAGATGCAGCCTTCCCCCAACCTTGAGAGGTCATGGCATGAATCTCCCCTCCCCCTTACAGTGTCTGACATACCATAGCTCGGCTGGGTAATATCAGACAAACAACTCACACGAAAACTTTAGGAAACCGTTGATAGTAATTTCAATTCTCCTATCCGGCAGCTAAGATGCTAGAGAGTGCATGGAGCCAAATATAATACTGGTGTTCGAACTCTTCTCCAACAGCAAAGATCTGGTTGACGGCTTATCATCATCACCAACACCCCACTAGCGACTAATTACAGCTCAGCCGGCTGTGAGAACGTGGATTGATTGATTACCTGAGATAATTAGACTGCATTCTCACAGAACCTTCAGCTGTTTGATCAATGGACCTCTAACAACTGGTCAACAGCTATTACACCCGATGTTCTGAATCATTCTGATTATCACAAATAGCTGGCACCAAAAACGTATGCAAACAAGTGATAACACACAGCATAGCCGTAAGATCTTTTTCATCTTCAAGCACAGTCACCTGGCAGTACCTGTCTGAGACCGGCATCGTCGGTGCCCTTTGAGATACAGTGATAGAACAGCTGTACAGGTATTACAATAAATCTTGATCTGCCTTGGGAGGAGAGGCACAGAGATTGCGAAAGCACATATTTTTTGATGTTCTGTGATTTATACTGGTACATTCCCAGACTTCCGATGGCTTTGATTCCATTTCATCGATGCCGCGTTTACATATTCTGGTGCTGGCAAGATGGGAAAAGCAAGATAACCAAGAAATATTGTGGCACCGGGCGAAGGTAGTTGCGGATATTTTCCCAGTATGCTACATGTTATTCCTAGTTTGTTTGGGGGTGAGGAGGAATGAGATTAATATTCACACACTGGTCTCCATTGTGTCCTGGAACTCTGCTGCATTTTACATGCTAAACTTCAGAGTCAGTAGTGTTTTTTATTGATCTCCTGTGGTTTATTAATTCCATTTTGCTACGCTGACTTCACATAGTGGATCTTAGACACAGGATGCAGGTGTCTGACGTTATGACTTCTCGTAGATCCAATAAACTTAATCTGCTACGATCATTTCCTGACAGGTTGACAGCTTGACAGCTTTCTTAGTTCCCGGTGGGAATGAGAGGAAGTGCAGGTGATGATATGCTTTTAGCCAGTATCATCTAAATATGGTAAGCAGCTGAGAACAGCAGAGGAACCGTATATACTTGCAGTTGTGAAGACTGCCTCGGCAATTGATGGCTATAATTTCAGTTCACCAGGGAGAAATTAGAAGCAGTTGAGTAATAGATGATAAGGTATGAAGCCAATCGCAGGCTAGCGGTTTACCTCCATTACATGGCGACATGCAGCAAGTTGAAAGATGGCGTATTAGCCATGTGGTGACTGCCACTGCTAGTTCATACAGCTGGCTTCAGTGAGTGACATCGCCTGCTGTCATTGCAGAGCTCAGAAACAGTTCTCACTGCTTGAAAACAGCCATAATCTGTCTAGGAATAACAATAGCCATCTACCAGTGCAACTGCTGGTAACAATCCTCAGTAAGGGAATACATCCTCATCTTGTCTCGGGTCAATGACATCAATGATTTGAGTGCTAATCTGAGTTCGTTGAAGTCTATAGCCACATTGTGTTGTTGAAGTGATTGAGAGGGCTATTGAAAGTTTGGCCACGCCACCCACCACCATCTTTTATAACTTAGCTGCTCTGAGTGACAGTTGAGCTCCACTTAGTGAGTAGCCACTGAGCGGAACACTTACTTTTTAATCAATAGCTATCAAATTGAACTTTGACTGCAAACACTACCTCACGAACAGCGATATGAAGAAATGAGTTGCAATTAGCGTGGTGGCATCTGTGCGAGCACGTGGCTGATTGGGAGTGCTGTGTGTTCATGCCTCAAATCTAGCTGAGTCATCAGCTAACTAGAGATTACAGCGCATAATGTTCTAACATGCTGACTTCACCTCTGTTAACATCATCAAGAGAAATACCGCTTTCATAAACTTCTATTCTTAACTCTTTCAGGTGTAGCTATTTCTTTTCTCTCCAATGAGCTTTGCCCCAAGGCTCTAGCTTAGTTATTTCCAGAAATATAGAAGTTCAAGCGAAGGCATAATTTCGCTCCGTTGTGGTGGCCATAGAGGATCTCCTGGGGTGTTTTAAACTTTACATGACATTGCGATCATCTATAAAAGCCACCTTTTTCTCGATTTTGTCAGCATAGATTTTTTATATGCTGTTTAGACCATCAGACAATGGGATGCCATGAAACAGTCATATCTACGTGTACCTCACCTAGGCTCATCACCTTCCTCTCTTTTCCATCGCTTGAAGCTGATTAAAAGCTATCAAAGTTATGTGTGGTGTCATCGACAGTTTCCTGATGATCATGTTTCAAGTTTGAGTTTGAATGTACTTCACTTCAATGCTTCCTCACTCTCATATGAGCAAGAACCCAATGTAAAACATAGTTTTAAAATTGTTCTTAACTGTATATCCACCAGCACTGCGATAGTTTATGCATATCTTGTTTCCCATCTACTCAGAACCAGAATAGAGGAAATTCTAGTAAAACTTTTAAGCGCAAGACAGATTATCACTATTTTCCAGCGGTGACCACTACTTTGGAGCTGTGCGGTGGGGCCTATGACATCACACACTGAAACTAGCAGTCTGAAACTAGAGGTGGCGGTCACCACACCGCTAAAACGCTAGCTTTCAACATGTTGAACTCTGACATGCGGTGGAGCTAAACTGCGAGTTTCTGATTGGCTTTGTTGCTTTCCTGCCAGTAAAACATCCAATAGAATCAGAGCCGTACGACTCAGGATAGAACAACAGGCTCCGATTGATAATTAATGAATACTAGTACTCAAACAGGCACAATTGGCAAGAGTCTAGGTGAGCAGATAGACACAAGTATTCTATTCTTGCTCTAAGCATGAGCATGACATGAGCATAGTTTAACGAAGTGGCCCTCTTTCCGCTATGAACCCAGCTGATAGCCAACAGCATACAACCATATCGTCCATACACCTGAAAATACATTCAGCGACACACTGATCTAGGTATACAAAGCTATCATGATCAAAATAAGCATCAAATGGAAGCTTCAGAGGTGCTAGCAGTCACAAACAAAGCCTCTTCTGTCACAGAAAGACAGGTTTACTATGGGCTAATGAGCCGGAGGTGTAGCTGTGATCGCTAATAAGTGTGTCGGTAGACCGCTAGTTGTGACGTCACAGGACCCCACCGACCTGTAGTCACCGCTAGAAAATAGCGATAGCCTGTCTGGGGCTTTAGAGGTCTGGGCGAGCCTGATCATAAACCTAGATCAACTGCCAGAAGACAGATTGAGAGATTATGTTATCGCATATAGCGGTCATATCCTTGTATTTATATTGAAGGCTGAGGAGACTTCTAAAGAATCTAACCCCATTTCGTTGAAACCATGCACATTATCATTCACTGGATCTAGTGCCAGCTAGATGGAAAAACAAGATATCTAAGCCGTATCCAAGTCTCATAAATAAAGAGTCTGTGACATCTTATGCAAATTAGAATAGGTCATGGAGCTGATTAGGAAAATAGCCTCCACTGCCTTCACTCTCCGTAGTGAACGCAATTAAAGTGAATCTTGACTGCAAAGCAGTGGCAATCGCAAGACACTGAAAATGAGCTAGCAGACACCAGGGCAAAGATATGAAGTCACCTCTCATTTTCCTGTCGATATGCGTGTACACTAAGATGATATCCCTACTAGGAGCAGGTTATGTTCCACATCAGTAGCTGTTATGGTTCGGTCATAGCCAGCGCTGTGCCTGAGCACCTGAGAGTAGTGATGGCTCATGAGGTCATAACGCCAAAGGTGCCAGTATGGGTTTAAAAGGGGTGCCCCTTCTGCAGGAGGTCTTGGGAACATTGTGGCTTTCAGAAAGCTCTGAGATCCGGGGTATCTAGAGTTCATGTTCAAGGGAACCGCTTGTGACTGATAAACCGAGGCAATGAAACTAATGGCTCCTACTTCTACCACATTGCAGCAATTGATTGTTTTACTTTTTCGTGAAAGTGCACTGAAACAAACTGCAAGTGTAATGGCGATCTATTGATTACTGGGAATATATGGCAGATGATAAATCTATACCAAATAATTGGTACAAAGCTCGCTTCATCACATCACGTCTTGTCCATATCATGTTTGTAAGAGTTTTTAGTAGTAACCCATATCCACAGTTTTTCTTGGTCTCATACTATCATTCATCAGACCTGCCAAGTCTCCCACACTTCCCGGGAGACTCCTGTATTTTAGGTGCCAGAACTTGCGGTGAAAATTGCTACTCTTGGCTTTATCATTTTCTCCTGTGGCTCACCAGTTAGATCTTGTTGCACTGAGCTCAAATATGGCCGAATCGTTGCTGTAGGGGTACGGGTTTTGAGCTATGACTTCTCAAAGTTCAGAAAGACAGAATCTCCAGTTGTTTAAGCCCAACAGGTTGATAGCTATGGCATTCATTCACCAAATTTGAATCTCTTTTTACGATAGCTTTGTTTTTGGCCAATGTAAGACCCCTTAAGCCGTGACTACACAAACTAATGTTTGCATCGTTTTGGCCAGCGATGCAGTTAACCACTGTGCCTTGCAGCTCTGCTCTGATGCTTGCTATGCTAAACAATGCATTTCCGACAAGTGCAAAATGCGAGGTCCCAATGCGCTTTCTGTTTGGTCAACTTCCATGTAAAAGCTGTATGATCCCTGAGTCCACATCTATGAGCAGTGAAGCCATGACACTTCTGATCGTTTACTAAGACCGTGCTTGCTGAACACGTTGTATGTAACTGATCGACCCGTCTCTCTGTGTAGCCACCAGGCCTTTCCAGATCATTACTCACATGCAGCTCAGACTGTAACTAACGAGTACCGATGCTCCTCCAGAATGTTTTCCAGAGAGCAAAAAATTCCCCAGATTTTAAAAAAATCCTAACAAAACTTGGGCTAGTCAGGCAGCATCAGCGGCGCCACTCTTCACGGCCCGGGTTGTAGCCTTGATAAGTTGAGAGCAGCATATTATACCACAACAGACATGGTAACACAGATGTTTCATAACATCGTCTCCTCTCCTATGCTTTTAGTTATCTTCCCAGGCTGATATCAAGGGAGAACATGTCAGTATATACGACCGGCCAGTAGTGGTAGTAAATTTTTGTTCGCCCACCACAGCTTTGGGGATCTTTCACCAACCAGCATACTTTAGGTAAATGTGAAATTCAACCCTGAGGAGTTTGGCTAACCTAGGGCTTACAGCAGAATCTTGAGTTATCACACTGCAAAATACCCTGGGATCAGGAAAGCGTGGTCATCAGCGGGCTGCCCAGGCATTGCTACCAATTGTGATAGGCTGTCAGTAGACAGACTGAGAGGTTTTGGTATCAGATCTGGCAGGCTCATCTAGTGATTTGTAGAGCCCGCCGCCCAGACTTCCGATGGCTTTAAATCAATTAAATAGGGACTAGGCATTCACCTATTCTGGTACCGATTAGATGGGAAATAAGATAAAAGTGACGTATGCAAATCTAATAAATAATGAATTGCTGATATTTGATGCTATCTACAGCAGTATAGGCAGCGGATTATAATCGCAGCCTCAACTGCCTTCGCTTTCCATTGCAGCAGCCATAACAGCAAATCTCAACTACAGCAGTACTGCTTGGAGCACAGCAAACCCGCAGCTTCAGCCTGCTTGGGCCATTGATCTCTTGGAGCTCAATCTCCGGAACTAAAATGAAGTTTTTTTGTGCCATTGCTAGTTTTAGCAAGATTAATGTCAACAACTTTGATCGAGTGCATAACGTTATGTCCTTTATGATACTTAGAAAATGAGGGAATCAGATTCCCTCTAATAAATGTAAATTCTGCACACGTGAAGCATTAGAAAGAAATCAACTTAAATTAGGTGCTAGATTGGTATAAACATGGCTAAGTCGCTAGTACATGAGACCATCGTTCCATCAGACTTGTTGCTTGCATATGAGACCCTAAATGGCATTCATGCTACATCCAACATTAGTGCTGCTTTCTGATGTAAAAGTGTTTAGCAAAATAGCATCTGGTTGTTACGGGCTTACCATAACATAGCAAAACCTGCATTTTCCTAGTCATGGAAATTGCACAGCCGACAACTATCGAAGCATTATACCATCGATGATAAGCTATTTAGATAAAGCAAGGGATTTTTTCATTCTCCTGTCGATTTTAGTGCTCACTCCTGCGCCTATCCGCGCTCACTCCCGCACACTCCCGCACGCTCCTGCACACTCCCGCACACTCCCGCACACTCCCGCACCTGCTGATGCACAAATATTGATGGGAGAATGACAAAAGCTGAAGCAACTCCTTGATCGTCAATGTCTTTGCACAGTTGTAGTGCACGCTAATATGCATATTCCCAATGACACATTCGGTATTCGATCAGCATTTTATTGTTGAAATCATGACCATTTGATTGAGTCGAGACGCCCGCATCCTGTCTGCCAGTTTTGATATTTCAAAGATCTTCTTTCCCAAGTTACGACCTCCATTGTGTTTCAATCAACAAAAATTCATGGAAACCTGGCAAGCAGTTTCGAGACAAAGTTGAGTCGGCAGCTTGATTGAGTAATTACCATATGCCTCATCAGGTGACAATGGTGTATGACACGATACTTGCAGCTGTGTCACCAACTTCAAATAGCAAAGAGTTTTAGATTCGAGTAATCTAAAACTGGAAATACCACGTTCAGACTCTTACTTACTTTAATACCTTTAATGGGATACATAGCGACTCGGTAAAGAGAGTTAACCAGTTTCTGCGAACACACATCCTCGCAGAAAGTTGTTAGATTACTTGTTCTGGCAACTCAGGAAAATAGCCTCAACAGGAAAACATGTATATCTGATTAGATTGAATTGTGTGCATTGAGCCAATGAGCAAACTAGCTTAGCTAGTGCTATGATTTATTGCCTACCACCATATAAATACAAGCAGCAGGCGTCTTGTTCAAGCAGACTCCAAGTTTCAAACTCAAGTGAGGATCTCCGCAAGCAAAGATGTCTGCTATGATCAAGTTTCTGGTAAGTGTGCCATTGCAATTAATCTGCCACCATGTAGCCCACAGGTACGAGATGCTGCACTCATTGATTTCTGTTGGTAGGTGATGACAGCGATATTTATCCAGCTGTCAGCAGAGGGCGTTGAGGCATGTAAGTCATGGACTAAGTACCATATCTGAAATTAATTGTGACTATGAAATGCTATTGATTATGTCGCAAGTGTTTCATGTCTTACGAACTTCGTACCCGGTCTGCTATTACCTGTTCAAGCCCTAACAATATTGCCGGCGATACCAATTAATTTACCTGGAATGTCATTGTGACGATGTCTTATTACCTGACATCTGCTTTCATGCCTACGGATGCGTGTGTTGCATTGTTCAGGAATAGCCTATGTGGGCTTTCCCTTTCCAAATTGAGGATGTTTTGCACAATATTTACCTTCATTATTCCATTTCACATGTATTAATTTCCTTTGTAGCTGACCCCTGCAATCATAGTCCGTGTGAGTTCTGCGTGGTTCATAAAAGTGGAGAGGCTAAGTGTGTTTGTCCTGAAGGGAAAGTGCTTAACAAACATGACGGAAAAACTTGCGATCGTAAGCTTACTGAAACCGAGACCTTCCATGATTAATTGTGATTCATCGTGATTCACCATCGATGTTTTTGTAGACGATCCCTGCTTCGGGAGTGAATGTGACTTCTGTGTGGTTGATGACGACGGGAAATATAAATGCGCTTGTCCTGAGGGAAAAATCCTTTCCATGTATGACGGG
>ERZ1740065.1408-NODE-1408-length-14351-cov-3.987339_pt1 | contig 14351 bp, 10 predicted proteins | sample MGYA00581738_ERZ1740065 | MGnify/ENA primary metagenome ERZ1740065 (study PRJEB43018, sample SAMN04849749) | marine metagenome | isolation source: floating plastic debris | place: Pacific Ocean | collected 2008-09-01 | study: EMG produced TPA metagenomics...
TATAGGAATTGCTGAGCGTTGTTGAATTAAACTCAACCCATTCAATGTAGGAGTCTATGTCTTTAGTTGCTCAAATTAAGGTTGCTCAAATTAAGATCGTGAACCGCGAGGAGGTGTCATCAACTAAACTCCGTAAGCTTTACGCAATGGAAAGTTCACGCCCTTGAAGACAAAAAATATTAGGGGCTGAAACCCTTGCTGATATTGGGTTCTAGATTTGATTGGTGGCAGCCCCTAGTAGCGGCGACGGGGAGCTCGACGGCTATTGGAACGGGGCGATCGCCCAGAACGTGGACGCAGACTCGGCCGTTGGGAGCGCTGAGCACGCTGACTTTGGTCACGTCCCTGAGTTGACCGAGAACGACTGCGGGGAAACACCTGTTCCGCAATATCTAAAAACGCGTCCCGCTGCACGCAAGGATAGGCGCTTACCCATATTCGGCGCGCTGGCACATACAAGTCTCCCACCACGCCAATACGCCCCAGGTCGGCGTCGTTGGAAAATACCATCATTTCTGCTCGTTGTCCTGGGAGGACACCTTTGTGGTCTCGCCGCAACGGGGCCTGTACCGTCACTTCAAAGCCCGCCTCGTCGCCCACCACCACATTGATACAGCGCTCTCGATTCTCCACAATAACCAGGTCGCCAATGGGATTAACCGTTTCCTGCTCGTTGAGAAGCTCTTCCGTAACAAAGGTTTCCACCACCTTCGCCGATAGCAAGCCACAGTAACGGTATTTGCGATAGTCGCTGTTGCGACGACTGGCGAGAAAAACCGGCACCCAAAACCAATAGAGCGCCGCCGCGAAACCCAGAGCAAAGGTTAATCCGCTGACCCCTTCACCTAAAATTAAGCCCACAACCCACACCACCACCAGAGCAACGGTGGAAATGGCTAGCCGCCGCAAAAAGTCCGACGCTTTGCCCCAATAGTGACGATATTGGTCATAGGTGGCAATGCGGGGAACCAGTTGCTCAAAGGCGTCGTTGGTTAAGGGAATTAGCATGGGCCTTGACGGTGCCTCGATGTTTTGGGTTGTAAGAGGCTTTGTTAAAGCAGCTTCTCAAGACCGTATACCAAACACTTTAGGTCCATAATTTTGCGAATGGTTAGCAGCACTCCCGGCATATAGCAGGCGCGATCGCTGGTGTCGTGGCGCAGGGTATAAATTTGCCCCGGTGCCCCAAACAGCACTTCCTGGTGGGCAATCAGTCCCGGTAGACGAACGCTGTGCACATTGATATTGTCTGGGCTAACGCTGCCTCGCGCACCTGTCCAATGTTCCGTTTCCTTTACCTGAGCGGGATTAAACGCTTTACCGGCCATTAACTGAGCCGTTTGGATGGCAGTGCCGCTGGGGGCGTCAGCTTTTTGGTTGTGGTGCAGCTCAATGATTTCCGCGTGGTCAAAGTATTGGGACGCTCGTACTGCGGCCTCTTGCAGCAGCACCATACCGATAGAAAAGTTGGGAATAATGGCACAGCCGGTACTGGCTTTGTCCGAAAAGTCCGCCAGCTCTTGCAACTGTTGATCGCTTAAGCCCGTGGTGCCCACCACCGGACGGATGCCGTAAGCGATCGCCGACCGCACGTTGTCATATACCCCGTCAGGATGGGTGAAATCCACCATCACGCCTAGGCGCGGCTCTTGACCCGCCATGGCCAATGTTTCTTCTAGACCATTTAAAACGGGCACCTCCAAGGCACCACAGCCTGCCATCTCTCCGGCATCCTGCCCCAACAGAGCCGGATTCGTATCCACTGCTCCGACCAGCTTTATATCGTCAACGGCGGCGATTGCCTTAATCACCTCGCGCCCCATTTTTCCCCCAGCGCCACTGACCACCACTGGAATCGGCAAATCCTCTCGTCCAGCCAATATCCACTCCCGACGCGCTGCCTGCGCCAATAAACGTCAAAAAACAACAAAAATACCTTGCCTTAAAATACAGGTGGCATTGATTAGGAGCAAGGCGTCTAAATCAATCAAAGCATCTAAATTAATCAAACTTTGATCGAACCACTCAAACGATTTACTCAGACGATCAACCCTGGAGCGAGAAAAAGGACTATTTCCCAGCAGTTGAGTTGAAATGTCTTAGGGCTTGGAACCGTTTAGATTTCTAATACTTATACCAAGTCCAGATAATAAGTGATGATTTCCTTAAGCCCTCTCCTCGGCAACTTGCCGGTAGGGTGAGTGACGACTCACCCTACCGGCAAAGATGGGTTTCATCACTACACAAGCGGATTTCATATTAATCCCTAATATTTGCTCCCTATTACTGGATTACTTGAAGCCGCCTAAGTTTTAAAAAACGAGGTAGCTATTCCATTTTGGGTAGTGCCCAGAAGGTAAGGGCAGCTCGCCTCAAACCCCATGAGCTATATGGGATAGCGGGGAGAGCATCCTTACAGTCGAGGCGCTACCCCATTTTGATAGGCAACTCCACCATAAATACGGTGCCTTCTCCTAGGGTGGAGTCGCACAATAAACTGCCGTCGTGATTGCCGGTGACAATTTGGTAGCTAATCGCCAGCCCCATGCCTGTGCCCACACCAATTGGTTTGGTAGTGAAGAAGGGATCAAACACTTTTGCCTGCGTGTCCTCATCTATTCCAGTGCCGTTATCTTGAATAGTGATTCGAACTCGTCCAGGAGAAATTCGTTCAGTTTTAAGGATGATTTTTCCTTGGTAACTAGAGACTTCAGAGCATTTTTTTCGTTCGTTAACGGCGTCAGCGGCGTTAACAATTAAATTCATAAATACTTGGTTTAAAGAACTCGTCAAGCATTCAACCATCGGTAAATCGTCGTCGTATTGTTTTATGAGTTGAATCTTATGGGTTCCCGTACTGCCATCTAAACGACTGCCAGCGATATTTAAAACGTTATCAATGTTGTCGTGTAAATTAACTGTCTTTCGGGAAGACTCATCGAGGCGAGAAAAGACCCTAAGGGATTGAACAATGGTTTTGATTCGATTAGCCCCATTTTTCATGGACTGAAGCAGCTCGGGAAAATCTTGGATCAAGTATTCAATGTCATTCGCCCGGGTGAATTCATCAATCTCATCGACGGAATTTGGATAATTGCTCTCGTAAAGGCGCAGTAATTCCGTTAGGGTCTCAAAGTAGGTTAACGCCGGGCTTAGGTTGCCGTAAATAAAGCTGACGGGATTATTGATTTCGTGGGCAATACCGGCGACCAATTGTCCCAGCCCGGACATTTTTTCCGCTTGGACGAGCTGTAGCTGAGCTTCCTTTAGCTTTTCGTAGGAGTGTTCTATTTCCTTGGTTTTGCCTTGGGATTCTTGATATAGCTGAGATTGGTTAATGGCGATCGCGAGTTGAACACCCACTTCTTTTAATAGATCAATCGACTCTGAATTCCAGGGGCTTTCATCAGAAACGCGGCCGAAATGTAGTAGACCAATCCGCCCGCCGTAGGTACGAATTGGCACGCACAAATAGCTAGCAATCCCCAAATCATCAAAGAAAGACTCGGGTGAATTTCCGATATTTTTGTCGTCATTGACAATCCCATTAGCGCCCCCGTCATGGGAGCTATCACCGGAGCTAGGACGCTGAGATTGATAAATTTCGGCGGCGGTGATCGCATCCACAAGGGGAGCACAGGACCCTAGCAAATAGCATCCTATCCAACTGTTAACCTCTGCACCTTTGGATTCCATAACCATGGACCATGCCTTGCGAGAAGATCCGTATTCGTACCAGCCAAAAGCGCAAATATCAGCGTCCACCTTTTCAAATAAAGCGTCCACTGTGTTGCGCAAAATCGTTTCTAAATCTAGGGATGCGCGAACGGCAGAACTAATTTCATGGAGTAGCTGGGTATAGTTCAGAAGATTGCGTAGTCGCGCTTCAGATCTCTTACGTTCAGTAATGTCTCGACAAACGCAAATCAACAGATCATCGTTCAATAGGGTCAGGGAAAATTCCTGAGGAAAAGTAGATCCGTCTTTTCTTGTGCCGTCCACTTCCCCTTGCCAATGCCCGGTCTCCTCAAGAATTGGCATGATGTCCCTAGAAAGCCGTTCATTTTCCTCTGGGGAGTAAAGCTTTTCGTGGGTCTGTCCAATAAGTTCGCTGGGCTCTTCGTACCCAAATAGGTCCAAATGGGCCTGATTAAGATACAAATACTGACCGTTTTGCAAGATGCCAATACCTTCCACGGATGCTTCGATCGCCGCTAACTGACGAGCGATCGCCTGCTCTGACTCTTTGCGTTTGGTGATGTCCTGAAAAATCCCCACCAGCCCCATAACCTCTCCGGCTAGGTTACGAAGGGGCGCCTTATTCGTTTCGATGTATAGGCGCTGGTTGTCCGGCGTTTGAATGGTTTCGATAATCCCCAGTTTTGGCTGCTCTGACTCCATAATGGCGCGATCATCGGCTTGATAATTAATCGCCATATCTTCTGTGGACGCAAAGTCAAGATCCGTCTTGTTGATAATGTCGTCAGGGGATTGTAGCCCGAGCTGCTCTGCCACTGCCTGGTTTCCTCCCACAAACACCGATTGACGATCCTTCCAGAAAATTGGCATGGGTACCGTATCCAGCACCGTTCGCATAAATTGCTGCTGCTCCTGGAGCTCCACCGTGCGCTGGCGCACCGTGTCTTCCAGCTCTTGGTGCAGGGTTGCTAATTTCGCCTCAGCCTCCTGCCGCCGCTTCAGTTCCGTTTTGGTTTCTTCGTAGGCCAGCGTTTGTTGAATGGCGATCGCCGTATGCTTCGCCAACTGTCGAGACCAGGAAATTTAATCGGACTTCCACTGGCGAGGCACATCTTGGTAGCTGCTAATCATCAGCCCCCACAGCTTTTCATTCACCACAATGGGCACCATCAGCTTGGCGCGAATATCCAACCCCGTAAGCAACTCCTGGTGGCACATGCTCATGGCTGCCTCGCGAATATCGCTCACGATGCGCACCCGTCCCTGGCGATAGGGCTCCAGCCACTCCGGCACAATGCAGGGATCGTGGACCTCGGTGTGCAGGAACGATCGCCCCTTTGGAATAATCGACTCTGCCACCACCAAGCCGCTCAAGTCTGGGCGCAGTTCATAAATAATGACGCGATCGCACCCCAGTAGCCGCCGCATTTCCGACACTGTCGTATCCAGAACCTCCGGCAAATCGGAAGAGGAATAAATTTGCCCAATAATTTTCGATAGGGCATTTTCCCGATCCGCCAACACATCGAGCACCTCCGTGAGTCTCTCCATCCCCAGATCTGAGCTTCCCGTCGCCGAGCTAAAGCGCTGAAAAATCAGCCCCTGCCGTAAACACTCATCACTCAGAAGCCCCGTCAAAGACCCATCCTCACCAATAACCGGCACATAGCTGGCGCGATGATTCTGAAGAAAATCGTAAGCGGTGGCTAAATCCTTTAAATACTCTTCTCGCAGCACCAACGCCGGGGTATTGACCAGGTCCTTTAGCTGGGTGTGCCAAAAAGATACCGAATCCGCCCCCATTTGCATTAGGTCTTGGGTGGTTAAAATTCCCAACACCTGGCGGTCATCGTCCGTCACCACCACGCAATCAGCGCAGGCTTTGCCGTGGAGCTCGCGAATGGCTGCGGCCGACAGAGCTTCAGGAAAGTCCAGGTTTTTATCCAGGTAGCTGGCGGAGTCGTGCAGAGTCAGCTTTGTACGCTGCTTTTCCAACAGGGTAACCACGTCGGAGAGAAAAACTTGGGAGGAAACCGCTACGGGGTTTCTGGCGATCGCCCAGTGGGGAAAAGAATGATCCGAAGACATGGCAACGAAAGTGAGGTAAAAGCCGAGATAAGCGGCAGGTGACTGTTGGTTAAACGAAAGGGTGCCCTGGGACACCATGTAAAAGGGTTGCAAACACGCGCGGAGAAATGCCCCGACACAAACTCAAATAGAGCGCGAATTTAAATAGAGCGCGTCCTTCATTGTCCAGGTCTTGGACCCTAGGGATAAAGCGCCCTGCCTACAAAGCAAGCTAGGAGGTGTACAACCTTGTGATGCATGGGGTCCAAGACTCTTAAGGTTCAAGACGTCGGAATTATCTAAGAGCTGATTTTAAGGTCTAAGGTGTGACACCCCTTAGCTTTTCGGGAAAATAAATGACTAATCGGAGTTTTTCTCGATTTAATTCTTGTGAGACGAGCCGTCTAACGGGTTATTACCTGACGATCCCTTTCCTCTCTCGCACTGATTCTCGCACATAGCCTTTTTCTCTTGGTAACAGGGATAACGAGGATATTGGGATATGGCAAAGCAGTGAAACAAAAGCAGTGAAACAAGGGAACCGTAGTGCAACAAAAAGGTTAAGGAATTCTAGTAAAACCCTTAATTTCAATCACCGAGCTTTTGCAGAGGCTCTGCCAGGGACTGCCCTGAAATAACGCCCAGAGGGGGATGTGCTGTAAGGCTTACTGCATAGGTAAGGCTGACCGAATAGCCTTACGTAGCTCTGAATTTATACGGTCTCAACTGTTCTAAACGATACAATCTTATACAAATTTTCCTGTTTTGTCTTGCGCTTTGGAGCTTGGTTGAGTCAATAAGGCTGGCTCGCGGAATGCTACCCTGCGATCGCGATAAATTTTCCTGGGTTTTCCTGGGATTGGACATGTTGTGTCAATGTTTCGGAGGGTGCCATGGGCGCAGCCAGCTCTAATCAACGGTTTTCACTTTCGCCTCGCCTTCTGATCGAGCGAGGATTGATTTTACTGGCGTGGCTAAATTTGGGTTTGGTGGCGTTTAACGTTTCCTATGTGCCCTTGCGATCCTTCTACTTGCGAACCACTTTATATTTGCGCGATCGCGGTGAAGAGCAGCCGTGGTTGGGGAATATTGTGGGATCGCAGGGTGAGGTCTTCTTATTTTATGACCCAATTAAAGGCATTGAACCGGAGCGGGATACCCAGCGTTACCTTCGAGCGGTCAACACATTAACAGAAACGTTGGAATTAAAGGGGCTGGAATCGGAAGAAATTCCGCCACTTTTGCGAGAGTTACAGATAATGAGTGCGGAAATAATTGCTCAGAATCCCTTTGCGATCGCCGGTAAAACCGGCACTTTAGAGCAAATTAAAAACCGTATGAGCGAGCATATGGACATTGAATCTTCCTCGCGCGCCTTTGATCGGTTTTGGAGTACATCCAACTTGAAGGAAAAAGGATGGCAGGATGAGCTGGACTTTTTCAATAGTGAAATCCGCTTTCCGATGCAAACTAATTATTTTCGGAAAACGGGAGAAGATGGAAACCCCGCTGACTTTTTCGGAATTATTGATACGCCGTTTGTCATTCTTTTTGCGATCGACTTTTTATTTAGAACCCTTAGAACAAAGCGACGCTATAAGGATTTGTCCTGGTCTTCTGCTGCCTTTAGTCACTGGCAAGATTTATTATTTCTGCTGCCGTTCCTGCGCTGGTCGCGGATTATTCCTGTAATTACCCGCAGCAATGAAGCCAATTTCCCCAACTTAGAGCCGGTTCGGAAGTTGGTGGGACGCAGCTTTGTGGCGAGTTTTGCGGCGGAATTAACTGAGGTGGTAGTGGTTGAGGTGGTGAGCAGCGTCCAGAGAACGGTGAGGTCTGGGGTGATTTCAGAACAGCTATTGAGCGCTGGAAATGGTGGCTACGTTGAGATTAATGATATTAACGAAGTGCAGGCAATTTCTGACCGTATTTTGACCCTCTGTTTTAATGAGGTTTTGCCAGAAATTCGCCCCGAATTGGAGGCCTTTTTAAATCAACAAATTCAGTATGTTTTGTCCCAATCTCCAGCCTATCAAGGGCTAACCGTGTTGCCAGGAATGGACCAGCTACCGCCTCATTTGGCTCAACAGTTAGCCAGTTGTTTGGCAATGGTGGCAACGGGGGTTCCTAAGGTTGCTTACCAGACCGTGACCACTCCTTTGGATCCGAAGTCTCAGGAACTGTTGGAGGCGTTAATTGAAAGTGGTGGTGATGCTTTTCGGGCGGAATTGGCTAAGCCAGAAACTCGAGAAGAGTTGCAGGGATTGATTTGGGATTTACTGGAGGAGCTGAAGCTAAGCTACGTACGGCGATCGCCTGAGACGGTGGATTCTTTGGAACTGTTGGAACAAACGGCCCAGCTAAGACGCAAAGCCAGAACCAAGAAAGCTTAATTTCTCGAAAGCTATCACTAGTTATCGCTGATTTATAACCTTTGAATCGGTCGAGCATTGCGGGGAAAATGGGCTTTGTATCGGCCTAGGTTTTCGGTGCTTAGGGTTAGGGGCTTGCGGAAAATGATCCACTCAACGGTTTCCGAACAGGGGGGCGTGGTTAGGGAGCCGGAATATCGGAAAAAGTGGCGATCGCGAGGCAATATTTTCGCCAGATGAACCGATGGAATAAGCTTAATGTTGACGTCATCGTCGAAGTCGCCGTCGAGAAAATTCCACAGCGGTTCTAAATCTTTTTCAAAGTCGCTCATGCCTTGCCCTTGGCGATTTTTATTTTCCTCAATCATCAGAGCTACCACCGCAAAGTCACCCCCTTGATTTTGATGAACCAAATGCATTTCCATTGCTGAGGTATTGCCATTGATTTGGTGTTCGCTGGGGGTATGGAAATGGAATTGTTTGAGCTCGTAGCGATCGCTTCCCAATTCCAGAAAAAGTCCAGCTCCCACGTTCGCCTGCAGGGTATAACCCGCATCAAACGCCTCTAAATTAACGGGGCCATATCGAAAATAAATCTGCTCAGGGAATCCCTCAAACAGTCCGATTTTTCGTTTATCTGATACCTTTAACGTTTCGTTTTCCAACAGCTCTACGTTAATGGGAGATTGCCGCTGCCCAAACTGGCAAACCTGGTAACGTTCAGACACTTCATTCCAATGATTTGGGTCATTTTCTCCTATGTAACCCCACTGCAATTTTTGGGATTTCTGGACGTTAGAACTAGTGCCAGCGATCGCCCGTTCCACAGATAAACTGTGCCCAATTAATCCTCCTAAAGTAACCCCTAATCCGGTTAATATCTGTCGCCGTTTCATTGGTTTTTTATGATGTTTAAACATCTCCTAAACGGTAGGCAATGCGTAGTTTTGCAGAGCGCGATCGCCCGTTTTCTCGCACCTCTTCTTCTGTAGGATACAGTGGCTTTTTCGTGATGACTTTTAGCAGCGAGTTATCTTTTAATCGATGTTTTAAAATGCGATCTTCCAGGCTATGAAAACTAATACCCACAATTCTGCCGCCGGGAGCTAGCCACTGGGGCGATCGCTCCAGAAATTTTTCCAACACCTCCAGCTCGCCATTGACCGCAATGCGCAGGGCTTGGAACGTACGCGTGGCTGGATGGATGCGACCGTGGCGATATTTTCCTGGCACACAGCCGCTAATAGCATAGGCTAGCTCGGTGGTGCTATGCCAAGGACGGCGCTGCAAAATTGTACGGGCAATGCGGCGGGACAGGCGCTCTTCGCCGTATTGGTAAATGGTGTTGGCGAGGGTAGTCTCGTCCCAGGTGTTCACAATATCGGCGGCGGTGAGATCCTGGCGATCATCCATGCGCATATCCAGCGGCGCTTCGTGGCGAAAGCTAAAACCGCGATCGGGGGTGTCAAATTGCATGGAGCTAACCCCCAGATCCGCCAAAATGCCGTTAAATCCCGCCGCTGGTAATCCATGGGACTCTGGCTCAAAGGTGGAAAAATTTGACCGCACTGGCTGAAAACGATCGCCGTACATTTCTAGCCGCTTCTGGGCGATCGCCAAAGCCCCCCCATCGCAATCGAGCCCCACCACCCGCACCGTCGGATCCGCCGCCAAAATCGCCTGGGAATGCCCTCCTGCCCCCAACGTGGCGTCAAGGTATGATCCCCCCGGCTGCAAATCCAATGCCGCCACGCACTCATGGCGCATCACCGAATAATGCCCCCAAGCTTCTCCGGTCTTGCAATCTAAGCTATCCGCCGCGATCGCCTCCCCCTTGGGAGATAACGGCGGCGAATCAGAAGAATCAGAGGATACAGACGGCGACATAGGCACTGGAAGACATTAATTAGGTAATAATAATAAAAGTTCGCTGAGTTATTTGGATAGCGCTAAAGGCTGCGTCCGGGTAAATTCCATGAACACGTTCAGATATTGGGATACGAGAGGGGACTCAAGCCGGATCTATGGCCAGGATTGAAACCAAAACTCAGCCCATGACCATCAACATGGGCCCGCAGCACCCGTCAATGCACGGCGTACTGCGACTAATTGTCACCCTCGACGGCGAGAACGTTGTCGACTGTGAACCGGTTATTGGCTATTTGCACCGGGGGATGGAAAAAATCGCTGAAAGCCGCACCAACGTTATGTTTGTGCCCTACGTTAGCCGCTGGGATTATGCCGCCGGGATGTTTAACGAAGCGATTACGGTAAACGCACCCGAAAAGCTTGCCGGCATTGAGGTCCCCCGCCGTGCCAGCTACATCCGCATGATTATGCTGGAGCTGAATCGCATCGCCAATCACCTGCTATGGCTGGGTCCCTTCCTGGCGGACGTGGGTGCCCAAACCCCCTTCTTCTACATTTTCCGTGAGCGGGAAATGATTTATGACCTGTGGGAAGCAGCCACGGGATCTCGCCTAATCAATAACAACTATTTTCGGATGGGCGGCGTCGCTGCTGACCTGCCCTACGGTTGGGTGGATAAGTGCGAAGATTTCTGCGATCACTTTGACCCCAAGGTGGACGAATACGAAAAGCTGATTACCAACAACCCCATTTTTCGCCGCCGTGTGGAAGGGGTGGGCACCATTAGTCGTGAAGAGGCGATTAACTGGGGCTTGTCTGGCCCCATGCTGCGAGGCTCCGGCGTGAAGTGGGATCTGCGTAAGGTGGACAAGTACGAGTGCTACGACGAGCTGGACTGGGATATCCACTGGGAAACCGGCGGTGATTGCCTTGCGCGGTATTTGGTGCGAGTGCGGGAAATGCGCGAGTCCAACAAGATGCTTCGCCAATGTTTGAAGCAGCTTCCCGGTGGTCCCTACGAGAATTTGGAAGCTAAGCGTATCGCCGCTGGTCCCAAGTCTGAATGGAACGAGTTTGACTATCAATTTATTGGTAAGAAGCTGGCTCCCACTTTCAAGATTCCTGAGGGTGAACATTACGTTCGTTTGGAAAGTGGCAAGGGCGCGCTGGGGATTTACCTGGTGGGCAACAGCAATATATTTCCTTGGCGCTGGAAAATTCGTGCCCCAGACTTCTGCAACTTGCAGATTCTGCCCCAGCTTTTGAAGGGAGTTAAAGTTGCCGATATTATGGCGATTTTGGGCAGTATCGATGTGATCATGGGGTCCGTCGACCGGTAGGATAATGGCCCGAATTTTAGTGTCTCGTCTTTGGTTTTATTCAAAGGCGAGATTTTTATTGGACCTTCTGCGATCGCCAGAGTGTCTGGACGTTGCAGAGCGAATATGAAGCCCTCTTGTGTGGTGATGAAATCCATTTTTGCGTAGAGTACAACGCGCCGAATCAGAAATTAAACCTCCTGCGTTGCGTTGGCATGCACCCTGCCGTCAAGTCATAGAGGAAAGCGTTTCAGGGAATCATCACCTATTGTCTGGACTTGATATACGAGAGGGATTCAGGATGACGAACAGGTGATGGAACCTGTTTCTGTCTCCAATAGTCTGCCAGCAAACGGATTGGGCGTTGCAGTCTGAACACTACTGCCAAGCGTCCTATTCGTATTGAGAAAGACCATATGAAAATGCGTCCCCTTTCTCAAGAGGACGCATTGTTGCGATTTTCATCGCGGAGTAAGCCAGCTTTTACGCGCTTTTATTTGGTGCTGGAGCTAGAGGTGAAACTATTTGTAGCGGACACCTTGCGATAGGGAGCCGCAATCTGAAGGGCACCGACAGCTACTTTAGGCGCCACGATGTTCATTGGCTTGACAGCACGAGCCATATCTAGATAAAGCTCCGGGCTGCCAGCGGTGGGCTGCTTCTCTTGGGGCTTGAAGCGGCGAACTGTGTTGTTCCAAATCAACTGAGGGAAGCCAAGCTGACCCCGGTGACGGGCACCGTAGCGGGGCGTCTTCAAGTTAAAGGGCGTTTCCCCACCATCACGCTGAGGCAAGACCCGACGGCGCTGGTAGGGGACGATGCTGTCGCCAAAGCTTTCTTCGTACTCGTCGCTGCTTTGCAATGCTTCAACAAAGCCAGTAACGCCACGGGTAGGAATGTAAATGGACCAGGCGATCGCCTCATCCTTGCTGTAAACATCCCTCCCCAACAACCGCTGAACGCAAATTTCCACAAAGCGATAGTTGCTGTTGGTTTCCAGGTTTAGGCGCAGGAATATATCGGAAGCCATCAAACCCCGAATAAATTCCTTTACCGTGATTTGGTCGCTACGCAACTGGGATTCCAAAAAAGTTTGGCGATTGTTAGCCAAAATTTGATGCTCGCTAAACACCTGACGATAGGCCGCCCAAATTAGCTCGTCCATGTCGCTACCCGACAGGACACTTTCCACATCGTAAACTCGAGGTTGATCGTCGCCTTCCACCTCATACCCTGCTACGCGAGCGTTTTGGGCTGAAGGGGAATAATTCAGCAGAGGAATTGCCACGTCTGATTTCTCCGTAGTCTCTAATAAGTCTCAAGTCACTAGCACTGTCCAGGGACCACATCTGCCGAACTCAGCGACGAGTCACAACAACAAACCGACATGTCCCTTGATAGGTCAAGCTAGCGGGATTTTTCAGGCTAAACATTAAGCTGGTCGGATAAGCAGAATCGCGTGACGCAAAGCTCAATCCGCAACTTTAAACAAGGATTATTCCTAATATTTCGCCTTAAAAAAGTTTCGGTTATAAGTGGTCTTAGGTGCTGTTATCTCATTATTTTCTAAGGATTTCTAAGCTGGATTAATGAACTGTAATGTTTCGTTACTGTTCCGGGTCTCAGAAACGCCCTTAAGGATTAAAAACTTAGCCGATAACAGCTCCTAAACCCACTACCAGCCTAAGGTGGATAGGGCCGTTTTTGGGGGAGTCGTTTTAGTCTCCACTCGTTGATCGTCGGGGGCATCCATACGCACCTCGGTGCAGAACGTGGCGGTATTAAATCCACCAAAGCGCTTTAGGGTGCTGCTGCGCATGCGCAGGTTTTCCTCGGTAAACCAGAACCGCTCCACGGAACTCATGGTTTCATATTCGTTGGTGAGCACCAAGCCGTTTTCTGCGTCCATGTTGTATTGTCCCGCCACCGGATCCGATTCTGCGTAGCCGTGCTCCCGCAGCAGCCGACCGACGTAGGGATTGTCGGTGTCGGGAACGATAACCATCACGCTGGCTCCGTCGTGGTTGTCGGAGTCGGAATCCCACGCCATTAGGCTTTTCCAGGTCACATTGGCGCCGCCTGCGGCTAGGGCTGGGTCGATGTGGTGCATGTGGCAGATTTCCACCACTTTGGGGTCGTGGGCTTCCAAAATGCTGACGGTGATGTTGGATTCGCCAATTTCGGAGCGGCGGAAGGGGAGATGGTGGGTGGTCCGTTGCGATCGCCAGTACCCCACGCTACGGCGGAAAAATTCCATGGCGTCAATGGGCTCGGGCTTGCTAATGGGGGGCTTTTCGGTGGCAAGGGTCATGGTTTGGGTAACGTCGTTGCTTTTTTGGATCGTTCTCTTATTCGTATTTTGAAGAAAATTCTGAGAAAAAGGTTAAAAAGTTTAAACTTTTCTCAGAATTGAATTGTTGATCGCGTTGGGGGTTGTGGACCACTTGATGTGTCGCGGTTTTTTCGAAAGTGCTCCTATGATAAATCGAGGGCGGGCTTTAAAAAATCGGTAGCAGCGGAGTGGACCGTGGGTGCGCAGAAGGGGCGATCGCAACAGCAAAATAAGCCGAAGAGTCAGCCTGAACTAGGGACGAATTCACTGACGCAATATTTTGCTCAGTATTTAAATAAATTTCTCGCTGGGGAATGGCGCGTCCAAGGTCAGCGGCTGGATGGAATGCCCCAATGGCAATGGTCGGGCAAGCTTTGGGGGGCGATCGCCCTGGGAATAGCATTTTTTCACGGCGTGCTGGCTTATCTGCTGGGGCAAGGGCTGCTTACTTCGCGCCAGTCGGACCTGTCCCCCAGTGGCGGTCAGCGTCGTATTCCGGTGGCTTTGGTGCCTGGCAGTCAGCGGCTGCCTCCTCCTGAAAAGCCTACCTCAGCACCCAGCAAGCCCAGTGTGCCGGTATCCAGTGCATCCCCTAACCCCGCGCCGTCCCCATTGGCGTCACAATCTTTAGCCCCGCGGGCGATCGCCTCGTACCCGTCCCCGTACCCTACAAATGGCCGTACCCCAAAAAGC
>ERZ1740065.1409-NODE-1409-length-14347-cov-4.768752_pt1 | contig 14347 bp, 7 predicted proteins | sample MGYA00581738_ERZ1740065 | MGnify/ENA primary metagenome ERZ1740065 (study PRJEB43018, sample SAMN04849749) | marine metagenome | isolation source: floating plastic debris | place: Pacific Ocean | collected 2008-09-01 | study: EMG produced TPA metagenomics...
CCCTTCCGCTACGAATACCGTCGCTGGAGCACCGTCCACGGACTGGCTTCCAGTGAGGTCAATGACCTCTTGTTGGTGGACGACAAAATTTACGCCGCTACCAAAGAAGGATTGAGCATTTTACCCCAACGGCCCACCGGAGAACACTCGTCCCAACCCGAACTCCGATTGCGTTCGGTGCTGATCAACAACCGAGCCGTCCCACTGGCCGCCGAATACCAACTCCATCACTGGCAAAATAACCTCAAACTACGTTACGTCGCCCTGTCCTTCAAGAGTTTGGGGCGTCTCGAATACGACTACCGACTGGAAGGGATCGACAGCACTTGGCAACGTACGACGGCCCTGGAACTCAACTACCCCGCCCTGGCGCCGGGCGACTATCCGCTGTCCATCCGGGCCCGCGACATCGACCGGGGGACGGAGTCGGACATCCAACGGATTCGCTTTCGCATCCAACCGCCCTGGTGGCAAACCTGGTGGTTTCGAAGCCTGATGGTGCTGGCGACGGCGGGGCTTTTCCTGCTGATCCTCGGCTGGCGTACCCGCACGGTCGAGCGCCGGGCGGAGGCCCGCAACCAGATCAATCAGAAGATGGCCGAATTGGAATTGCGGGCCCTGCAGGCGCAGATGAATCCGCATTTCGTCTTCAATGCCCTCCAAGCGATTCAGGATTTTATTTTCAACAAGAGCGAACTGGTTGCCAATCAGTATCTCGTCAAGTTCAGTCGATTGATGCGTTTATTTTTGGAATCCTCAAAAGAGAGTTATATTTCGCTCGCCGATGAGTTGGAATTGCTCCGGCTGTACATCGACCTGGAGCGGATGCGATTTGGCGATCAGTTTGATTACGACATCGAGGTGGATCCCGACTTGTTGAGCGACAGCATCGAAATGCCCTCGATGATCTTGCAGCCCTTTGTGGAAAATGCCATCAACCACGGCCTGCGCTACAAATCGGAGCCGGGTCACTTGTGGGTGCGCATCCTACGGGAAGGGACACTGCTCCAGTGCCAGGTGGAGGATGACGGCGTGGGTCGGGAGCGGGCGCGCCTCCTGCGGGAACGCTCGTACAAAGGACACAAGTCGCGTGGTAGCCAGTTGGTAGAGGAACGGCGACGCATTCTGGAGGTGGTGGATCAATCCCCCATCGACATTCAAATCACCGACCTCAAAGACCCAGACGGGGTGGGGCGTGGCACCATCGTTAACATCAGTATCCGCTACGCATTAAACTAGGGGGTAAGCAGGACCGTTTTCGGATACCCCCCAATCACAGTGAAATATGAACAGTAGTTCCCTGACCACGCTCATCGTCGACGATGAGCCCAAAAGCCGCAACCTCATCGCCACCATCCTGGCCAAGTACTGCCCCCGGGTCGAGCTGCTGGGTGCCGTGGGCAATATTGAGGATGCTTACGCAATGATCCAAAAACGAGCGCCGCAGTTGCTTCTCCTCGACATCGAAATGCCACACGGCAGTGGTTTTGATTTGCTCCGCCGGCTGGACCGCAGCGACTTTGAGGTCGTCTTCGTCACCGGCTTTGATCATTACGCGCTCCAGGCCATCAAATTTCACGCGCTCGACTACCTACTCAAGCCCATCGACGCACTCGAGCTGATGGAAGCGGTCGAAAAGGCTCGACAAAATTGGGAGGGAAAGCGGGACCGCGAGCGCTTACAGCAACTCCTGCTCAACCTCAAAGAACCCGACCCCAGCAGCCACCAATTGGCCATTCCCACCATCGACGGGCGCGAGTACGTACCGGTCCAGCACATCCTCTACTGCACGGCCGATGGCAGCTACACCTCCTTTACCCTCATCGGGGGGCGGCAACTGATTTCTTCCAAAAATTTGGGGGAATACGAAAAGATTTTACCCGGCATCAACGAGCGTTTGCACCACTGTTTTTTCCGGGTCCACCACCGCTACTTGGTCAACCTTTCCTTTATCCAAAAATACAACCGCAAGGATAATTTTATCCAGATGGAAGACCAGTCCAACATCAGTATCGCCCACCGCCGCAAAGCAAAGTTTCAAAAAATACTCAAAGAACTCAATCTTTACTAATCCGCTCATTTCCAATAATTTAAACGATCACAAATCGGTACTCCAAGCGGTTTCCTAGGGGTTCCTCCGCCGTCTTTTTGGAGTGGGATACCAACCTTCGCAAAAAAGGGACGCCTCTTTGGGAATATGAAAACGAACCTAAGCGCCCTTCTTCTAAGCTGCCTTTTTTTGAGTTCCGCCTCCCTTTTTGGCCAGTCGCCCGAGTCCCTGCGAATCGCGGCCATCGAGGTGGTGGGCAATCGCCACAGCGAGTCCTCCGCCATCATCGCCCAATCGGGCTTGCGGGTGGGATCCTCGATTTTTATTCCCGGGGATCAGCTCAGTCAGGCGGTGGTGGCTTTGTGGAAAATGAAACTATTCCGCGATGTCCAAATCTTTCAGACGCGTCGGGAAGCGGGAGCGGTTGATCTCCAGATCGTCGTCGAGGAAGCGGACCGACTGGGGCAGTTTCGGATCCACGGTGTCAAGCGATCCCAAGTGGAGGACCTCCGCCAACTGTTGAGCCCCTGGCTGCCTTCCGGCACCGTGCTCAGCGCCCACCAGGAGCGGCGTAGCAAGGTGGCCTTGCTCGATTATTTTCGCGAGCGGGGCTACGCCGAAGCGCAGGTAAGCCTACGGCGGACGCCCAGCCTACGGCGGGCCCACACCGTCGACTTGAGCTTTAGCGTGGTACCGGGGCCGCGCAGCACCATTCGACAGCTACACCTCAACGGCAACCGGGTCCTGTCCGACCGTCAGATTCGCCGGCGCTTGCGGACCAAGCAGCAACGCTGGCCCTGGCAAAACGCCCGGAGCGATGAGGCACGGATGGCGGCCGATCGCGAGCGCTTGTTGCAAAGCTACCGGCAACTGGGCTACCGCGATGTCCGCCTGAGTCAGGACAGCCTGTGGCGCAATGCGAAGGGCAAGTGGGAATGGGCGCTGCACATCGAAGAGGGGCAACGTTTTTACCTGGGGCAGTTGAGCTGGCGGGGCCACGGGCTCTACTCCAGCGCCACCCTGGCCGAGGTACTGGGCTTTCGCAGCGGTGACGTTTACGATGCCGAACTGCTCCAAAGCCGCCTCCAGTTTAGCCCCGACGGACGCGACATCGCCGCCCTTTACCTCGACCGGGGCTACCTCTTCTTTCGGATCGAGGCCGTCGAGACGGCCATTCGCGATTCGATTATCGATCTGGAAATCCGCATCCACGAAGGCCCCGTAGCTACCGTCAACCAAGTCATCATCCGCGGCAACGACCGGACCAACGAGGCGGTCATCCGTCGGGAATTGCGCACCCAACCCGGCGATCGTTTTAGCCGGGCCGACATCATTCGTTCCCAACGCGAGTTGATCAATTTGGGCTATTTCAATCCCGAGCGCCTGCGGGTCAACACACCGGTGGACCCGGAGCAGGGAACCGTCGATATCGAGTACATCGTGGAGGAGAAAAACGCCGACCAGCTCGAACTGGCGGCGAGTTGGGCGGGCGCCGACATTGGTCTGACGGGGACCCTGGGGCTGGGCTTTAATAATTTTTCGCTGCGTAATTTTTTCGATTTTTCCACCTGGAATCCCCTTCCTACCGGCGATGGCCAGCAACTGTCGCTGCGGGTCCAGAGCAATGGGCGCGACTACCAATCCTACAACCTGGCCTTTACCGAACCCTGGCTGGGGGGTAAAAAACCGCGCTCCCTCTCTTTCGCCCTGTTTTACAATTTGGACCAGGAGGACGGATTCTCCGAAACCTCCAACGAACGCTTCGCCCTCTGGGGGGCCAGCCTAAGTCTGGGCCAACGTACCCCCTGGCTGAACGGTACCGTGGTGGCCACGACGACGCTCAAAGCCCAACGCTACCAATTGCGCAATTGGGGGGATGGATTTTTCCAGACCGACGCTGGAGAACACATTCGCAACGGTACCTTTAATAAGATTAGCCTCCAGCAAACCCTGGCCCGCAATACCCTCAACCATCCCTTTTTCCCCACCTCGGGGGCCCGGCTTTCGCTTTCCGGCGAATTTACCCTCCCCTACTCCTGGTGGCGGTCCTCGGAAGGCCAAAGCGAGTCGACGCCCGCGGAGGCGTACCGCTGGATCGAGTACTATAAGTTGCGTTTTGACGCCACCTGGTACCACCAGGTCGTGGGCAAGCTGGTGTTCAAGGCCAGCGCCAAAATGGGCTACCTCGGCAAGTACCGATCGGGGCAGGGCTATTCCCCCTTCGAGCGCTTCCAATTGGGGGGCGACGGACTGGGGGGGCTGAATAATGTATACACCGGCGCCGACCTGATCGCGCTGCGGGGCTACGCCGTGGAGGACCTCGAAAACAACCTACGCGACGGGGCGGTAGTGGCCAATCCACTCTTCCAAAAGCTCACCGCCGAGTTGCGCTATCCCCTCCTTACCAACCCCAACGCCCAAATTTACAGTCTACTCTTTGTGGAGGCGGGCAACAGCTGGCAATCGCTGGCCGATTACCGTCCCTTCGATCTCAAGCGGTCGGTGGGAGTGGGCCTACGGGCCCAGGTGCCCATGCTCGGCATTATTGGATTCGACTACGGCCTTGGGATCGACAAGGCGGGAGCGGCGACCTGGAAAAACTACGGTCGCCTGAGCCTGATCTTTGGTTTCGAGCCAGATTGAGAACTATCCAAGTACTTCCCTACATTTGCACATTTCTTTTAACAACACATAAAATTTCAAACTATGAAAAATCATAGGTATCGGATCGTAATTGCTGTACTGGCCCTGATGCTGGCCGGCCTCTCTCCCAATGACCTCAGGGCCCAGGAGCTCTCACCGGGGCACCGGGAAATTGGGCTGCGACTCAGCAGTGTCAACAGCTTTAGCTTAATTTACAATCGCCACAAGGGCGGCAATGTCTACCGACGCTGGCGCTTTGGGGCGGCGGGCCTGGGCCTGTCGAGTACCAGTGGCTCGCAAAGTTTCAACCTCCAGGCCAGCGTGGCGGTGGGTCGGGAAAAACGCCGCGACATCGGTAAAAATTTCGACTTCGTCTACGGGCTGGAATTCATTGGCAATTTCAACCTCCAGGCGGGTAACGGCCAGGGCAACCTCTCGCTAAACCCGGGGATTGGTTTTGTCATCGGCTTTCAGTACTACCTCACCAAAGCCTTTTACATCGGGCTCGAATTGGTCCCCTCCATCACCACTAATTTCCGCATCGACGATCAGGGCCTGCAAGATGCCTTTGGCTTCAACGCGGGCTTCAGTTCTAATGCAGCGGCCCTGAGGATGGTTTACCGCTTTCAAAAAGCATAGAATTTTCGTTAGTAGAAGCCATCTCAAAATGTTTTTGCCGGCGAGGGAGTGGTCATTTACGTCCCCACGAGGCGCCAAAACGGAGCATAGCCGTAGCTACGCGACGCTTTTGGCAACGAAGTAGGGGCGAGAATGACCCTGCCGTAGCCCAAAGTATATTTTTGAGATGACTTCTATACACTATTGGTGGGGGAGGCCCGGGAGCTTCCCCCACTTTTTTTGTACCGGCCCCAAAAAAAGGACCAGTGGCGGTCGTGTCCGCCACTGGTCATTGAAAAATGCTTATTCAGGAGAAAAAATCTAAATTGACCTTACTATTGCTTGACAAATTTTTGGACTTCCTGTCCCGTAGCGCTTCGAATGTAAAGCACGTACAAGCCACTCGGCAATTCGTCGATACCGACGGTCCACTGCTGGATACCGCGCTGCGCACCGTAGCGCAGGGTCTTCATGAGCTGTCCGCCGGCGGAGAAAATTTGTACCTCCACATTCTCTTCGTCCGCCGCCCACTCGGTCCGCAGCTGGATCACGTCCAGGGCCGGGTTGGGAGATAGTTCGGTGGAACGCAGACCGGAGGGCTCTCCGGGATTGGCGTAGCTGTGGGTAAAGACATTATTGTGATCGAAATTCGATCCGCAGTCGGTGTATTCGGAGGGATCGTAACCCGCACATTCGGCCGAACAGGCATTGAGGAAGGGCACGATCAAGCCGGGCTGTACCTCCACACATACCGGATCGGCTACTTCGCTACAGCCGCAGTTGGCCACGGGTGGCTCCTCCGGATCTTCCTCTTGTTCGGGGTGGCAATCGACAAATTCGGTGTAGCCCGCACACTCCGCGTAGCAGGCGTTGAAGAAGTACAGCGTGACGTCGGGGGATACTTCCACACAGACGGGATTGACGTCAAAGGAGCAGCCGCAGTCAAAGGGATTTCCAGAATCGACGCAATCGACTACGTAGGATTCGTCAAAGCCGAAGCAGAGGGCATCGCAGAAGCTGGGCAGGGGAGCGATGACGCCGGGCGACACCTGGATACAGACGGGTTCGGCCTCGGCCTCGCAGCCACAGGGGAAGGGATGAAACGTAGTGGAGGGCGGATCGCATTCGACGACGTCGGCCTCGGTGTAACCCGCACATTCGGCCAGGCAAATGTTATCAAATTGAATGGTGGATACCTCATTGATGAAGATACAGACCGGCACGCCCTCGGCGGGACATTCGCAGTCGCTGGCGGTTTCGCCCGTCTCGCAATCCACGAGATCGTTGGGGAAGAAGCCAAAGCAGAGCGCATCGCAAACGCTGGGGAAGGTGACACTGACCCCGGGCGCTCCGAGTACGCAGACGGGAGACTCGTCGGGCGTACAGCCACAGTTGTAGGGATTATTGGAGCAGTCGATCCTATCGGCTTCCGAATAGCCTTCGCATTCGGCCTGGCAGAGATTGGGGTATTGGATAAAAAAGCCGTGCTCATTGACCACGCAGACCGGCTCTCCATCGGCGGGGCAGCCACAATCGGGGACACCGACGGGCAGTCCCGTATCACAATCAAGAAACCGGAAACTCGCAAAACCGTAGCACTCCGCATCGCAAAGGCTGGGGAAAGTGATGACCACTCCCGGTACCCACTCCACACAAACCGGATTTTCATCGGGCTGGCAACCACAGGGGCTGTTGTTGTTGTTGTTATCGCAAGGGACTATGTCTTCGGAAGTGTAGCCATTGCATTCGGCCTGACAGAGGTTCTCGTAAAAGAGTACCGTCCCGGTGCTGTCCGCTACGCAGACGGGTTGGTGATCCGGTTCACAGCCACAGTCGTTGTATTCTGGCACCTCCGGACAGTCGACGATGAAGGAAGCACCGAAGCCAGCGCACTCCGCTTCGCACAGATTGTGAAAGGGAAGTGTCAGCCCCGTGAAATCGACACAGACCGGTTCGCCCTCGGGGGGACAGTTGCAGCCATTGGTGCTGCCTTCGGCTCGGCAAATTACAAAATCGAGGTTGGCACTGGACTCGGCCTCGACGGTGACGAGTTTGATGTCGAACTGATCGGAACAGAGGTCGAGCACAGCCACCAAAAAGCTTTCGGTAGCGTTGCCGGCGATATCACCGGTAGTGGTGTAGTTCCCGTCAGCATCGGGAAAAAGGAAGATTTGTTCTCCCGTGGTGGCGGGTATGACAACAACGGTAACGGTATTGAGGGCCGTTCCGGCCTCTTCGGAGGTCACTTGTCCTTGAATCGTGTAGGAGGCAGCGGCGAGGGGAGCAATCCCGATGGCAAAGGCTGCCCAGAAGCTGATGAAGTAGAGTAGTTGGCGCATATTATTGGTGTTGATTACACCCTCTACTATGGTGGGGTCTGGCGATTGGTTGCCCGAGCGCTCGTAAATTCTTGAAATAGCACCGGCTACTGCTTACTATCCTTTCGGGGCGGGAAGGATACGGCTAAATTCCTGTAGGGAGAAGGGGTAGGCGTGGCGGTCATCGACGGGATGGAAGACGGATCGCACCATTTCCCACTGCGACCAATCGACCGGGGGAAAGAAGGCATCGCCTTCAAATTCGTGATGGACGATGGTGAGGTAGAGATAGCTGGCCAGCGGGAGGCTTTGGGCAAATACCTGACCACCGCCGAGAATAAAAACGGTTTCCTCGTCCGCCAGCAGGTCGAGGGCGGCGGGTAGGTCAGGGGCCCGTTCGAAGCCTTCGGGCAGTTCGAGCTGGGGGCGGCGGCTGAGGATGACGTTGAGGCGATCGGAAAACAGCATGTCTTCCGATTCGTAACTCACCCGGCCCATGACGAAGGCCTGGCCGGCCGTTACTCGCCGGAAGTTTTCCCAGTCGGCGGGCAATTCCCAGACCAATTTGTTGTCCTTACCCAGGACTCGGTTTTCGCTCATCGCGGCGATCAGTGCAATTTTTCGCATCGTTTTATTTGTTCCAAAAACACAACTTAATTCTCCCGATCCAGTTAGAAAAGGAGAGCAAATTTAGAACTTTGCGGGCTAAATTCCCAAACAGTGGAAATGCACCGCCTTATCCAATTCACAAAAATAACGATCCAATGCCTGAGCAAAAAGATGGAAAACCCGGCCCCAATCAAATCAGTATTGACCTCCCCGACACGGTGGCCGAAGGCATCTATGCCAATTTGGCGATCATCTCGCATTCCAGTTCGGAATTCGTACTCGATTTTGTCCGCGTCGTCCCCAATCTGCCAAAGGCCCGCGTGAAGGCCCGCTTGATCCAAACGCCACAGCACGCCAAGCGCCTCCTCCGAGCGCTGGCCGACAACATCAAGCGGTACGAGCAGCAGTTTGGTCCCATCGACGAGCCCGAACAGCCCCCCTTTCCACCGATGAATTTCAATACGCCAACGGCGCAAGCTTAAGACGGACTTCTCGGATTACGCGCAATTCCCTATTTTTGGTCATGGTTTTGCCGCGTCTGTATTTCTTCCTCCTTTGGGTAGGGCTGTTTTCTTTGGAGAGCAGTGCCCAGCAATACCAGTTGAATACCCTCAATATTTACGAAGGTTTTTCGAAGGGCCTGGTCAAGGACATCGTCACCGATGACCTGGGCATGGTGTGGCTGGCTACCGATGAGGGGCTGGTACACTTCGACGGGGAGGGCGCTCGTTTTTACAAGGACGAGCTGGCCGGTGGCTTTGCCAAACGCCTCCTCAAACGACAGGATGGATCGCTACTGGTGGCCTACGACCGGGGAGTCACCGAAATCGTCAGTCGGCCCGATACGGTCCTCTTCCGCCAGTTGCTCCTGGGAGAGTCCTACCACACTACCGAACGGCTCTTTTACCCCAAATCGCTCTACGAAACGCGGGAGGGTGAGCTGTGGATCGGCGAAAACCAAGCCATGGTCCGCTACATCGAGGGGGGCATCATTCGCAAGTACCGGTTCCCCCGTGCCGACCAAAGCGACAATATTTTCCACAATTTTTCTCCCGCCGAAGACAGTACCGGCCGGCTGTGGGTCTTTTCCTTTACCGGCAACCTGTACCATTTCGACCCGGAGGGAAACCGTTTTGTGGGGGTAGAACTCGACTGTGACATCGACGAGGTGAGTGCCTTGATCGCTGTCGATGGCAATCGCCTCTGGGCCACGGCCCACAATGGGGTCTTCGAAATTGAGGTGGCCGGCGAGTCGGTCGTTGCCTGTAGACGGATTCCGGGAGTCGATAGAATTTCCTGCGGGATTCGGGTCAATCAGAAGAGCATTTACGTGGGGACTTGGGACCAGGGCCTGTACTATTACGCCCTCGACCGGCCGGAGTTGGGTTGGGAGCGGCTGCGTTCGCTGCCCTTTGACCAGGTGGTGGGCTTGAGCTATGATCATCAAAATGGACTGAGGGTGGGGGGCAACGATAACATAGCCTTACTGACGCCTACCTTTTTTAAGACTTACCAGTTTGACCTGGCTGAGGTCCCGGTGGAGGCCATCCAGGTACGTCCCGATTCCAGCCTGCTCATCGGTAGTGCCGATCAGTTGTACCGGCTCCAGAAAGTGGCGGGAGAATGGGAAGTTGGCGATCCGCTGGACTTGGTGGACGTACTGCCCACCGCTTTGTACCTCGATGCGGATACCCTCTGGCTCGGCACCTTCCGGGGCGAGCTGTGGCGCAGTATCGGGGGGGCGGTACCGGGCGACTTGGTCGATACCATTCCCCGTTCTTCAAAGGCCATTACCTCCATCACCAAGGACCGCCGGGGCAACCTGTGGATTGCGGGAAACGGGCGTGCGGGCCTGGTCCAACGAAGCCCGGAGGGGCGGTACCGTTTTTTTAGGGAGGGGGGCTTGCGCAACTGTCGGGTCGTATTGGAGTTGCCAAACGGTTTGGTGGTGGCGGCGGGGGGCTGCCGGGAGAGCTATTTGTTTTATTTCGATCCCGGCCAGGATAAATTTATCGACCTCAGCGTGCCCTTTCCCTTTCCGGTCAGCAAGAACTTTGTGGTGGAGGACCTATCGACACGGGATGGCAGTGCGCTCCTGCTGGCGACTTCGGATGGTTTGCTGGAATACAGCCTATCGGCGGGCAAGCGCGATGAAAGTAAAATCTCGCGGGTCGACCTCATCAAGGTGCCCGTGGACGAGCCGGTACGGGCCATCACCCGGACGAACGATGGCACATTTTGGATTGCCACAACGAGCGGCCTACTGGCTTACAATGGGCAGCAGGCCCTTCGCTTTGACAAGAATAGTGGACTTCCGAGCAACAATTTGACCTACCGCGGGCTCCAACTCGATTACGAGCAAAACCTCTGGGTGGCCACCTCTACCGGTCTGGCCCTGTTTCGCAAAAATAGCGTCAACGACAATTTTACCCCCCAGCCCCTACTCCGCTCCCTACGGGTCGACAAACGGGTGGTCGATTACACGGTGGGGGCTGACGAACTCAAAATTCCCTACCAAGCCCCCCTGGAGATCAACTTCCATAGCCTCTCCTACCCCACCAACAAACTGCGTTACCAAACGCGCATCCTGGAGGTAAATGAGCAATGGTCCGAGCCCGGTACCGCCCCCTACACCCTCCTTTCGGGTCTTCCCGGTGGCCGGTACACCTTCCAGGTGCGGGCCCAGCAGCAGGGCGGCTACCGCTGGAGCAGTCCCCAAAGTCTGGCCTTTCGGGTGACTCGCCCCTGGTACCACAGCGGGTGGGCCATCATCTCCTTATTCGTCGTCATCCTCGGGATTTTTTACGCCCTGGCCCGCCTGTACAATTGGACCCTCATCCAGCAAAACGCGCGGCTGGAGGGCATCATCCGGGAGCGAACGGCCGAAATCAAGGCCCAACAGACCGAGCTCATCGAGCAAAAGAACCAAATCATCGAACAAAATGAGCGTTTTCGCATTTTAAAAGAGCAACAGTTGCAGCAGGAGATCGACTACCAGGACAAACGGCTGACGACCTACACCCTGCACCTGATGCAAAAAAACGAAGCACTTAAAGAGTTACGCCAAAAAATATTCAGCAGTCTCCGCAGTAAGGATCGGGCCAAAATCAGCCCGGCGGAGCTCAACTCCTTCCTCTCGCTGATCGACTTCAGCTTTCACAAGGACCGGGAGTGGGAAAACTTCAAGCTGTACTTCGAAAAGGTCCACGTGGGCTTTTTTGAAAACCTCAAGCAGCAGTACCCGGAGCTGAGTTTGTTGGAGCTGCGGCACTGCGCCCTGATCCGGCTCAATCTGAGCATTTCGGAAACGGCGACCATCCTCGGAATCTCCGCCGAGAGTGTCAAAACGGCCCGTTTTCGAATGCGTAAAAAGATGACCCTGGCCTCCCAGCCCGAGATGATCGAGGCGATCATGCGGATTTAGTCCAATTTCTTCAAATTTGTTAAAAAACTGATTGCCAGTCAGTTAAACCAATCTGTCAACTTTTTGTACCGGTCATTTTTGTGGGGAAAGCGCCAATAAAATTGGTGGCTAGCCATTCAGATATTATTTTTGGTAAACGCATTAGCGGCCAAATTATCCTTTCCATTTTGCCGTAATACATTCTAAAACATTGGTATAGAAAATTCCCACAATTGTATCTCGCAATTGTTGGATGCTGCTTTGTATGCCACGTAACTCTTTCTGTATGTACTTAAAAAATAACAAATTACTACAAGGCCTAGCGGTGTTCCTGCTGCTGCTACTCGTCGCAGGGCCGCTCTCCGCCCAGCGGAGTATCAGTGGCTCGGTGACCGATGAAAACTCCGGTGAGCCACTCATCGGTGCCAACATCCTCATCGTGGGAATGAGCGCAGGCACCGCTACCGATTTCGATGGGAATTTTACCCTCGACATCCCCGAAGACGCTTCCGAATTGCAAATTTCTTACACTGGCTACGCCGAAAAAGTGGTGCCCCTGACCGCTTCCAATGCCTACGCCATTACCATGACCGAGGGCGCCCTCCTCGATGAGGTGGTGGTGATTGGTTACGGTACCGTAAAGCGGGAAGACGCCACGGGCTCCTTACAGCAGGTAAATGCGGAGGATTTCAACCGCGGTGCGATTACCTCTCCCCAGGAATTGCTGGCCGGAAAGGTGGCCGGGGTGCAGATTACCACTCCCGGTGATCCCGGTGGAAAGTCCATCATCCGCATCCGGGGAGGCTCCTCCCTCAGTGCCTCCAACGAGCCACTGATCGTAATCGACGGAGTGCCCGTGGCCAACGACGATGTATCGGGAGCCCGTAACCCGCTCAACGTCATCAATCCCAACGATATCGAGAGCATCACGGTGCTCAAAGACGCCTCGGCAACCGCTATCTACGGATCGCGGGCATCCAATGGAGTCATCCTGGTGACCACCAAAAGGGGCAGCCTGGGTCGCAAGTTTTCGGTGGATTACAACGGCTCCGTCTCGGTCAGTACGGTCCAACGGACGCTGGACGTGCTCTCGGCTTCGGAGTACCGTGGCCTGATCGAGCAACGCTTTGACGAAGGACACCCCGCCCGCTCCCTGCTCGGCGATGCCGATACCGACTGGCAGGACGTCATCTACCAACAAGCCATCGGCCAGGACCACAACCTGAGCTTTTCCGGTGGACTTGGTCCCGTCCCCTACCGCCTGTCGCTGGGCCTGTCCGACAAGGAAGGGATCGTACAAACCGATCAATTTAGCCGACAGACCCTGGCGCTGAACTTGAACCCCGGTTTTATGGACAATACGCTCCAAGTTAACCTGAGTGGTAAGATCATGAACGTCAACAACCGTTTTGCGGACAAGGGAGCCATTGGGGCGGCCGTCTCCTTTGACCCCACCCAACCGGTGCTGGACAGCGAAAGTCCCTACGGTGGCTACTACACCTGGTTACAGGACAGTCTGCCCAATACCATTGCCACCAAGAATCCGTTGGCTCTACTGGAGCAAAAGAACAACCGCGCTTCGGTATTCCGCTATATCCTGGGTGGTCAGATCGATTACCGCTTTCCCTTTCTCCCCGATTTGCGGGCCAATTTGAACCTGGCCTACGATTATTCCAAGGGAGAGGGTACCGAAGATACGCCCGCCAATGCGTCCTTCCAGTTCTCGGATGGGGGATTGGACAAGGAATACGAGCAGGTCAAACGCAACGAATTGCTGGAATTTTACCTCAATTACGGCAAGGACTTTGGCGGTTCTTCGCTCAACGTGATGGGGGGCTATTCCTGGCAGCGTTTCTTTAAGGATTTCTACGAATTTGCCACCAACGTAGCCGGTACCGAGGTTATCACCCCGGAAAAGCGCGATCCCAAAGAAAACTACCTGATTTCGCTGTTCGGGCGGGTCAACTACTCGATCCAGGACCGCTACCTGATTACGGCTACCCTGCGTCGGGACGGCACTTCGCGCTTCTCGCCGGACAACCGTTGGGGCTTGTTCCCCGCCGCGGCCCTGGCCGGGAAGGTGGTGGACAACGACGCTCCCCGGGGGCCACTGTCGAACCTCAAACTCCGCGTGGGTTGGGGGGTAACGGGCCAACAGGACCTCAACGAGGATTTCTATCCCTACCTGCCCCGCTACGTCGCCAGCCAGGAGAACGCCGAATACCAATTTGGCGACAGCACCTACACCACGCTGCGTCCCAGTGGCTACGACATCAACCTAAAGTGGGAGGAGACCACGACCTACAACATCGGAGTGGACTTTGGCTTGTACCAGGACCGCATCACCGGTTCGTTGGAAGTGTACCAACGCGATACGCGGGACCTGTTGAACTTTATCAACGTCCCCGCCGGCTCGAACCTGACCAACTTCATCAACACCAACGTGGGTGACCTCACCAACCGCGGGGTGGAATTTTCCATCAACACCATTCCGATTCAGAAGGAAAACTTCCGCTGGGAGCTGGGGGTCAACCTCACCGCCAACCAGAACGAAATTACGCGACTCACCGCAACGGAAGATCCCAACTATGTCGGCGTAGCTACCGGAGGCATTTCCGGTGGGGTGGGCAACAACATCCAGCTGCACAGCGACGGAGCGCCCGCCAACTCTTTCTACGTCTTCGAACAGGTGTACGACGACCAAGG
>ERZ1740065.1411-NODE-1411-length-14338-cov-12.256599_pt1 | contig 14338 bp, 17 predicted proteins | sample MGYA00581738_ERZ1740065 | MGnify/ENA primary metagenome ERZ1740065 (study PRJEB43018, sample SAMN04849749) | marine metagenome | isolation source: floating plastic debris | place: Pacific Ocean | collected 2008-09-01 | study: EMG produced TPA metagenomics...
TCGATCTTCTTGTCAGATGCCCAGGACAGCTCAGCAGCGTTGCTGAATTCAGAGAGGTCTCCGCTGTGCTCAAAGCTGGCACTAATGTCATCGTAGAACGGAGTCTTCAGAGAGGCCGAGCCAGACATGGTTGGGGATTTCTTGAAGTTAGCCGAAACTTCGATGCTCTTGGTAGGAGCCCAGGAGACGGTAGCCTTGTTTTCGAAGTTGGTCATCTCACCGACGTGCTTGAAGCTGGCGCTGATGTCATCGTAGAATGGCGTCTTCAGCGAGACCGTTCCAGACAGAATTGGGGACCTCTTGAAGCTGGATGCCACCTTGATCTTCTTGTCAGATTCCCAGGAGAGCTCAGCACTGTTGCTGAAGTCTGAGAAGTCTCCTCTGTGGTCGAAGCTGGCGGAGATGGTACGGGCAGGGTAGGTCATCCTGAGGGATCCCTTGTAGCCAGATCGCTGGTCGAAAGTGGACGAGAATGTGAATGGCACGTTGTTGTAAGTAAGGGAAGCCTCAGAAGCCATGTTCTCCAGATCTCCAGTGTGAGTGAATGTGGCCCGGATGTCCTTGTCAAGACACTTGTAGGTCCAGGTGGCAGACATTGGCAGCATGGAGAACGAGAGAGAAGACGAGAGAGACTGGTCAACATCCCACTTGAGGCTGAATGACGAGTCAAACTTCTTGATGTCGCCGGAGAACTTAGCAGAGGTCTCCAGATCCCTCCATGGGCTGTTGACGGTGATCTTGCCTTCGTAGCCATTCTCTGTGTTCACAGAGACGGTGGTGGACACCTTCTTGTCGGTCTCCCAGCTCAGCTCCATTGTGGAATCGAATTTCTTGTACTCGCCATCTCTGGTGTACTTGGCAGACATGTCGCGCCATGGAGTCTTGAGGGTGACTTCGCTGTTCATGTAGCCGACAGACATGGTGTTCTTGAGTTCGGCAGTGATTGACTTGCCAGTCTCCCAGGACACAATGGACTTTCCAGAGAAGTTGTCGTATTCGCCACCGTACTGCAGCTCAGCAGACACAGTTCTCCATGGGGTGATCAACTTAGACTCCATATCCATACCAGACAGCATGTTCATCTTGCTCTCCATGGTGATGCTCTTTCCAGTTTCCCAGGAGAGGCTCATCTCAGAGTCAAAGTTGTAGAGCTTGCCGGTCACCTTGCCAGTGGCGGACAGAGTCCTCCAGGGTGTGCTCAGCTTGGCCATACCAGTACCGCTCATCTTGGAGTAGGAAGCCTCCATTGATATCTCCTTACCACTCTCCCAGCTGGCTGAAGCATTGGCAGAGAAGTTGTCCATACTGCCAGTAGACTCGTACTTGGAGGTGATGGTTCTCCAGGGGGCCTTGAGTGTGATCGAGCCAGATTTCACATTGAAGAGCAGAGCTGCGTCGAAGACTTGAGTGCCCCATTCGAAGCTGGCAGATGATGACAGGTTCTTCAGGTCCTTGTTGGTCGAGAACTCGGCCTTCACATTCTTCCATGGTGTGTTGGCAGACATCTTGGTGGTGAGTCCATTGCGCATGTTCCATTCCAGATCGCCAGAGAGTGGCAGGTCTCCGTACTTGGCTTCTGCGTGACATGTGAAGTTCTCCAGGTTGCCAGATTGGCGAGCGGATACCTCAGCATTCTTGAAAGGACTGGTGAGAGCCGTCTTGATGTAGAATTCGGGGCTCATCTTGTACTCAGTCCTCAGCTCCACGGTCTTTCCAGTCTCGTAGGTGACGGATAGCTTGTTCTCAAAGTTGGTCATGCTTCCCTCATGGGTAACCTCGGCGCTCACGTTCCTCCATGGAGTCTTCACATTGACAACGGTGCTGAATCCACGGAGCTGGCTGATAGACCAATCAGCAGACAGCTGCTTCTCGCCATCCCATCCCAGCTCAAAGTCAGCATTGCATCTGGTCTTCATGGTTCCTTGGTGGTTGTACTTGGAGGACACCGACTTCCAGGGTGTGGTAGCAGAGAACTCGGCGACAACTGTGTTGGCAGCATTCTGGTACTTGAGATCAGATGAGATCTGCTTGCCGCTGTCCCATCCAGCCTCCAGTCGAGCGGTCAGGCCTCTAGCCCTGGTCTGCTCATGTCTGTACAATCCTTCGAATGACTTGACGGGCGTGTTCAGCGACCATTTGGCACTCACTCCGCTGTCGTTCATCTCCCACTCGGTCTCGCCCTTGACAGTCTTGCCCTGAGCGTAGGTGAACTCAGCAGAGTTGGTGAACTTTTTCCAGTCACCGGCGTGTCGGAACTCGCCGTTGGCATTGTACCATGGGCTTGAGAGGGCAAAGACTCCCTTCATCTCACCGAAGGAGGTAAAACCATACTCTATGGTGGCCTTGCGCTTGTTGAAGGACATTTCCATGCTGTCACGGAAGGACTCCCAGCCACCGGTGTGGCTGAACTTCATCTCTCCAGACTCGAAGCCTTCAAATGGAGTGGAGAAGCTGCCGCTGCCGCTCAGGTTTCCAGAGTCGAACAGACTGGATGTAGCCTCGACACTGATGGTCTTGCTGTCTCCCCAGGTCAGAGTAGCTCTGCTGTTGGCCATGTTCAGGGTCATTGTAGCACTGATTGGCTTGATGACCACTGGTTTCAGGTTGAAGGTCATCTGCATGGAGTCAGATGTCAGCTCGGACCTGAGTGAGGTCGAGTAGGTCTTGCTGTCCATGGTGAAGTCAGCGCTAGCAGTGAAGTCCTTGGGCTCGCCTGGAATTTAAAAGTCTTATTTGACCAAGTGTTCTCAGTAAGATAGAGACGGAATTATAGTCCTGCTATTCAAAATAAAAACCTACCGGTGTATTTGACATTGGTGTTGAAGTTCTTCCATGGGTTGACACAGACAACCTCCAGCTGGGCGCCAGATCGCATGTCCCAGTCAGTTCCAAGCTGCAGCTGCTGGCCGTTGTACTTGCCCTCCAGCTGGTTGTAGAACTTCTTGTAGTCGGAGCCACGGTGGGTCATGGTGGCCGTGATGTCTTGGGCGATTTCAAATGGTGTCTTCAGTGACCAGGTAGCCTTGATCTCATTGCTGTAAGGGGAAATCGAGAGGAAATATAGTACAAGTGTTGCAGTAGTAGAAGTGGTGTTTTAATATGAAGCTTTGTGAGTGAGCTTACACGTTGGAGAACTCAAGGGAGGAGGTGATCCTCTGGCCCTCTACCCATGATGCGGTGGTCGAGGCGGAGAACTCGTTGGCATTTCCCTGCTGGTTGACAGAGAAGGACATCTTCCTCCATGGAGAGTCAAGTCTGATCTTGGCATCACAGCCAGATCTGAAATATCCATGAAATGATTAGATTTCAATAATCAAAGGTAGTGGTGGCATAGAGCAGTGGTTCTCACTAGCATCCTACCTGGTGCTCAGCGTGGTGGTGAGGGTAGCCTTCTTGTCCGATGACCACTCGGCAGTGATGGTGTTCTCAAAGTTCTTGAGGCTTCCGTCGTGAACAGCCGAGAAGCTGACAGTCTCCATCCATGGAGATTCCAGCGAGGCGGTGAGCCTGTACGGCGTGGCGCTGTTGTAGGCAGCGTTGGCGATGATGCTGTGCTCGTTGACGGTAACTCTAGCGATGGCAGACATCTCTGGTTTGGCGGTCTTGATCTCGTAACACATCTCGGCGTTGTTGAATCCTTCGATTGGCAGATTCGTGTATCCGACCTGTGAGCCAATGACATCAATGATAAGTCACAAACAAACAGACTCAGCCAATAGGAATATACAGGACAATACACTACCTTAGCCCTGTAGCTGTTGACGGTGTCGAACTCAGAGCTGAAGGAGACAGGCTTGTAGTCGCCGATGGTCAGAACAGCAGAGTTGGTCCACGACTTCAGGGATCCGGTGTGGCTGACGACAGCCTTACCACTCCAGGATGGCAGCTTGAGGTCGGCGGTGAAGTCAACGCGAGGCTTGGTGGACAGAGAACCGGAGAGTTCGACTGTCTTCTGGGGAGCGTAGGTGAGGGAGGCCTTGTTGTTGAAGTTCATCCATGAACCGGAGTGCTCGAACTCACCAGACACAGTGCCTACAGAATCACGGGTGTCATTAGCACAATGTTATGCATACAACCGATATATGTTACCATAGCAACAATAAAATACTTACTGTAGAATGGCGAGGCAAGAGAGAAAGTCATTCTCTTCCTGTTCATATCAAAGGTCATCTCTCCAGAGATCTCTTTGTCGGCAGCCCATCTGACGAGGGAGTTAGCGTTGAATGACTCGAGGTCACCGTTGATGGTGTACTCGGCAGTCATGTCTCTCCATGGGGTCTTGACAGTGAGCTCAGCCTTCTTACCACTGAAGGACAGGGTGCCCCTCACTTGCTTGTTGTTCATGGTAAAGGCAGCGCCAGTCTTGAAGCTGAAATACAGAGCAATAATAATACTCATGTATAATACCGTTACAATAATACTGAATTAAAAATAGGATGATGCTTACTTCGTGAGCTCGCCAGCATGGTCGATGGCGACAGACATCTTCTTGTACTCCTCGAACGGCGTGGTCATATCAAGGGTGAGAGCGATGGACCTCTCGGTCTTCAGTCCCAGCTTGGCCCAGACCCTCTTGGTGTTCCAGGTCATGGTACCCTCAGCGTTGAGGTCAGCGATGTCGCCGTTCTGAGTGAAGCTACCAGAGACGGTGTGGTCTCCATACTTGGCGCTCAGCTCTCCGCTTCTGAAGTCTGAAGCACGCAAAGAAAATTTTACAGCCACCTACATTTAGGACATCAACCAGGTAATATAACGCTTCGTACCTGGGTAGGAGACAGCCATGGAGGCAGTGTTGGAGTTCATCTTTCCTGAGACAGAGAAGCGTCTGGTCTCAGTTGGCTTAGTGACGGTGATTTCCATGGTCTTGGCCATCTCAAACGGAGTTGTCATCTCCACCTTGTACTCATCGTCAGACATTCTCACGGTGCCAGAAACCTAAGCAGTAGGGAGCTGGTAAGAATCCTGTCATAGAGAATGGAGAAATTGATTCACAGATAACTGCGCCGTTACCTTGCTCTTGGGGTTCCAGCTGAACTCAGCCTCAGCACTAGTTCTGTAGACGTTGTACTTGGCGGAGACAGCGGTCACAGGTCCGTACTGGATGTATGGGGTCTCCAGTGAGAACTCTCCTCTAACGGGAGAAGCCTTGGTCCTGAGGACACATCTCTCACCGTTGTGGTCGTACTCCAGGTTGAATGACACGTCATTGGCGGCGATCATCTCGACGTCAGATTTCACTGTGTACACGCCAAGAGGTGAGGTGAAGGTCACGCTGCCATCGTGCTTGAGTGGGCTCTGCTGCCACATGTTGTAAACGGCAGCAAGAGCAACTCTCTTGCTTGCGTCGCGAGAAGCATCCCACTTGAGGTCAAAGTCGGCAGTGAGCTTTTGGCCTGAGGCAGCAGACATCTCGTAGGTGACGGTACGCTGCGGGCAGACGTACGTGACGGAGCTAGAGATGGACGAGTCGTCGAGCTTGTACTGGGAGCTAAGAGACCATTTCTGTCTCTTAAAGGTAACCTCAGCGCTGCTCATGAAGTCCTTCAGGTTGGGTCTAGAGTGCCAAAGAAATATCATTATAGAACACGTTTAAGCGGTTCGTGAGAAGTGTGCTATCTGGTATGACAATGACAACTCACTTGACTGATGCCGAGATGACAACTGGGTAGCCGGGGATCTTGAAGTCACCGGTGATCTCGTGAGTCTCTCCGGCCTTCCAGCTAGAGGTCACGGTCATCTGTGAGTCGGCATCATCGTTCCACTTGGCGTTGATGGTCATTTTGCGCTCGTTGTCGCTCAGCTTGCTCACTTCGGTCTTCAGGCTCATGTCACGGCCGGGGTAACTGAGAGTCACCTCGCCATTGTAAGAACCAGCGATCTTCCTGTCCAGCTCGACTGAGCTGCTGATGGTCTTGCCAGGAGCGTACTTGATCGAACCAGATGTGCTCAGCTCGTTGGAGTTGTGCTTGTGCTTCAGGACAGCAGCGACGTCGATGCTCTGCAAAGAAGATAACAAATTAACTGTTTTCTCTATCCTTAAAAAAATGGCTCCACGCAGTAAAAAGACCGATCAGATATGATTATACCTTTCTTGGGTATTCAAAGGTAGTCTCAGACTCGAGAGTGAGAGCCCTCAAGTCGCCCTGCTTGGTGGTCTTATGGGCGAGAGTCATCTTCTCCTTGTTCTGCTCGATGACAACCTTGGTATCGATGTGATCGGCGGACTTGGCGAAGTCGCAGTCGACGCTGAAGCTGTACTGAGGGTACTCTGTGGGGACGAATCCGGCCTGCACGCTGTAAGACTTCATCACACCCTGGCTCTTGTCGACAAACTTTCCGAATGTGGAGAACCTGTGCTCTGGTCGCTCGCCGTATCTGTACCTGACAGTGACCTGGCTGTTGTAGTTGCCTGGTGCCATCGTCACGGTGCTGGAGACGTCAGTGAAGAGGAGGTCAGAGTCAGTCTTCAGGGTGAACTGGTATGACTCGCCGCCCTTCTTCTGTGTCAGAGCTGTGTTGACGGTGATTTCCTTGCGGGTGAACTTCTTCATTGATAAGTCCATTGCCATCAGCGTCTTGCCAGATCCCATCTCGAAGGTTCCGTCGACAGTCATCCTAGGCTTGTTAGGCATGACGATGGTGAGGGACGGGGTCCAGACGGTCTTGACCTTCTTCTCAAGCTTAGAAAGGTCGGCAGTGATGGAGTACTCATCATTCTCATCGATCTTCATTACGGTAACGGCGCTCTTCTTGTTGACTGTGTTCTCGAGAGATCCTATCAAGATAGAAGCACGTCTCACACACACTGAGTCATCGGTTTCAGCTGACCTACTGAGGTTTATTATTTACCAGTCCAGGAGAACTTCTTCCACGGCGAGTAGAGCTCAGCAGATGCCTTCATCTCGGCTGGGTTGAATGCGGCCTCGGCGAGCAGCTTCCTGTTCACCTGGCTGCCGGGTGTGTCAAGGCTCAGGTGAACCAGTCTCCTGTTGTAGGTGGAGCCACTGACCTGCTGGCGCTCGTTCTCCATCTTGGCGGTGAAGGTGTATCCAGTGTGAGTGTCCTTCTTCTCAATGAAGAGCTGCAAGTCGAGGTATTCGAGTTAAATTTTATGTCTAGCATTAGATTCGACAGTCATTGCTCTATACCGTACACACCTGAGCGTTCATCGGTCCAGTGAAAGGAGCAGATGGCAGACCAGTCTTGGAGAACTCGGGCAGAGTTACATCGACGCACATCTCCATGCCGATGACCTTGGTGACCTGTGGCGATGAGCACTTCTTGAAGGTCTTGGCTGGCTCAGGCATGGCCATCTCATTTCCGTTCATGAAGAACTCGGTCCTAGAAAAAACAAATGATTGTTATGAATTTCACTTGTGCTAAGAGAGGATAACTCCAAATAGAATGAGACTTACTGGATGTGGAAGATTTCCATCTTCTCCTGAGGAGTGTTGAGCTCAACATTGAAGACCTGGCCATTCTGCAGCTGAATCTTACCATCCAACATGGTGCTGGTGTGCATGCTGGCTACCATCTTCATGCTGCTCTTGGTAACAAGACCATCAACGCCCATCAGTCCAGACACGACGACTGCAGCAGATGGTTTGATGTGGCCCTTGATGTCAAGGCTCCTGGGAGAGGCGGCAAAGTTGCGGAGGTCAACATTTCCATCAATGTCAAGGCTGACACTGGCGGTTCCGTTAACAGTCAGGTTCATTGGGAGACCTGTGAAACAATAAAAATCTTTAGTAGTGGAAACGATCGTAGAATGGAGTTTGATTGTTTCAATCCATCTTGCCATAACGTACCGACACAGGTGGGGACAATGAGTGAGCTGTCCATGAACTGGTAGTTCTTGGTGATGTCAACCTTCTTGGGCTCAGCGAGCTTGATTAGGAAATCGAGGAGGTTGAAGTCCTGTAGTTTGGACCAGTCATCGCTGTCCAGTTCGTTGAAGGCCATCTCATTGCCGAACATCTTCAGGTACATGCTGGTTCTGATCTTGTCATCGGGTGTCTTGAACTGAATCATCATAACAAACAGTACGTAAATATCAAACTGTAGCAGACGACAGACAACAACTGGAGGCTTCGGCCTACGCACCGCTCTGTCGAAGGGCGAGATGTAGTTGGCTGTCTGGCGTTTGTTGTCCATCAGCTCCTTGTCCTTCTTGGTGAAGTAGCCGTTGGGGCCGAAGAACTTCTCGACAATCTTCTCGAGTCCTTGAACACGACCTCCGATCTCCAGAAGGTTGATGGAGTTGCCGAACATGTCGACGGTGACGTTGACCATGGCGGATCTCGGGATGTATGACTTCTGAGACCAGATGAGGTCGGACTCAACCTAAAAAACCCGCAATCGTGTTATAGAACTGCAGACATGACTACTCAGTAAATCATATCAAGTGTAGACTTTGGTCCTTACCTGAGCTCCAGCGTTGAGGTATTCAGAGAAGAGGCTCTTCTCGACGTTGCGAGAGAATTTCCTGACATCAAGGTTGAAGTCCTCCCTCAGCTTGGCGTCCTCCAGGATGGAGGCGAGCTCGCGGCGCAGAGGTGAAGAAGTCTCCTTCAGGTTCTCGAGGAAAGTCCAGACGTACGAGCCAACTTGGTTGACGGTCTCGCCACTGAGCATCATTCTGACCTTGGTCAGCACATCGGTGGTCGGGCAGACCATGACAGCCTTGAAGGCGTGGATTCTCAGCTCAGCATCATTCTCAGCATTCTGGAAGAGCCTCATGGCGTCCTCCCGCTGTAAAACAAGCAATAGTGTAATCGAAAGCTAATCACGGATTGGACCAATTCCAGACTAGCACGGAGTTTTGCCAACATACGCTGACTGAGCATGGCATCCTCCTGGCAGCGTCAAGAGCGGCTACTCTAACTTCAGCGTCAACATCCCTGTTGGTGATGCATCGGCCAATGACGGAGCTGCTGGTGACAGCATCGCCGGCGTTTCCGAAAGCCTTGAGGGTGACGAGAAGCTTGTTGCGCTGCTCAGAGGTGCTGCTAGAGCAGTCACTACCAATGTTGCTGGTCAGGGTGTTGATGAAATCAGCGACCTCGGGGTGTCTGGCACAGTCGGCGTGGTTGTCGCAGAGCTTGTGCACCATGGCGGAGACACCGAGGAGAGCTCTGGTCTGGACGGACTCATCAGACAGCAGTGGCTACAAGAGTAGACAACTACCGGTCAGCAACAAACCCATGATATCATAATAAAACTATATCATATCACAGAGTTGCAATGGCTGGAATTTCTTATGATGAAAGCTGTTTCAAAACAACAGCTCAGCTGCTGCAGCTGTGTGTTTTTTGCAGAGCTAGCAGCCAGATCTATTGCCTAGCATATGTAAACACACACAGTGGCTTCTTGTGATGAAACAGCAGAGCCGCGACCCTCCATTGACCTTTAAACAATAAAAACACAGCTGAGGCGCTTACCTTGATCATAGTCAGCATGGAGTAGGTTGGCCTGGGGATGAAAGCTAGGCCAGCAAGCCACATCTCAGCCTCGGCGCCCTGCACCACCTTCTCAGAAATGAGTTTCCTGGTAAGAGCGAGTGATGCCTCGGTGGCGACCATCGGGATGGCGTCAAAGAAGAATTGCCTGCAATAATCAGCAGCAACAATCAGTTATGATCGATACTCGGCAAGTCTACAAGTCTACAAGGCGCTCAAATATCTGCTGTTACTCACTTTCCGCGAGTGCTGGGGCAGACTCGGCCGCCGTTGACGGACGTGTAGACCTGCAGCATCTTGTCAGTGCTCAGTTTCTTCATGTGGCTGACCAGAGTGCCGAAGAGAATGGGGGTGTCCTTGGTGATCTCCATGTTGACCTCTGAGCAGATAGTCTGCAGAGTGGCGATGACCTGAGACTTGGCGTCTGAGTCGATAGACTCATCATACAGGTGGTGGAACAGCATGGAGCTTCTTTTCTGAACTGGTGCTAAAATACGAAATCAGATATGAATCAACAGAACCCCAGTACCGCTTCGCAGTAACGATGGACTCGCTGCTAGAAGCCTACATGCAGTGGTAGAGACAGACTTCTTGTAAGTGCTATAGGTAAGAGTCTGGGTGGCGGTGGTGACAGCGCCGCTCTCCTCCTTGCTGAATGGACGGAACATGTGGACTTCCCTACAGCTGGTCTTCTCAACCATTCCAGACTTGACATCCTGCTCACACGAGTAGGCAGTCTTCAGCAGAGGCACGTTCTGGATCTTCTACAAAGAGCAAACAACATTTGGATCTCGGCCAAATAGTGAGGCAGAGCTGGCACTTCACAGCTAATGGAGCCGGAGAAGGAATCATCAGAGCCGAGGGTCACATAGATAAGGAATTGTCAACAATATTATCAACAAATCAAAGCTCATGGTTCAGTCGGGCTGGACAACTTCCAAGCTCCAAAGTCCTCTGGCCAAAAGATCGGCCAGCAAAGTGGAATTTGACATTGTTATCTATTTCAGACTGCCTGGATCCCAGTGTCCAAACACAGATAGGAGGCTCAGATTGGAGCCGGGCCAGTTCAGAGATCATCGCATTACATAATTCTGATATCAGTAGCACTTACTGATGGGACCATGTAGCGCTTGGAATGGATGGACGAGATGTTGCCGTTCCTGTCGGTGCAGGCGAGGATATCTTTGGTCTTGGTGATGGTGTAGCCTCCAAAGACGCCAGACTTGCTGGTGTAAGTGGTGGGGCACGTACCAGAGATGTCAGTCTGTATAATTAAAACCAGGAATCAACTTTTGGATTGCGAAATAAGGATGACAGTTGCCGCTTGTTAATGAACCCGAATGGCTGCAGCCTCATTTAATTCAATCAATGAAAATGATATGGGAGTAGCGACCGGTTTGGAGAGCTGCAGACCAGATTGCTGTATCGTATGACACTCATTTACTCATCCCAATACAGCGCAGGCTCCCAGGCAGCTGCCATGACAGCGATGATTTCATCGATGCTGCCGCAGCCACACAATGACAAACCCTAATTTTCGTCAGTCACACAAAAGAACTGCCAACCTGATATAGAACTTACCTCGGTGAAGGTTCCCTCCTTGTCGAGTTGCGACATGGAGTTCTGGAATGTCGACAGGATACCTCTCTTGATGTTGAGCACTCTCTCGTCATCATCGAGCTGCGAGCAGACGTCTTCGATCTTGCCATCTTGGAATGCAAACCTGAGTGGATTGGCCTCGAGCTTTCCTCTGAAGAGGTCGCTTTCGGACGACTGAGCACCATTCTCCGACAGGGTGACGCCTCTCAACTGAGATCACAAAAAATTCCCCGCGTTAAAAAAGTCCCAGTCAATAAATATGTGAAAATAAATTGTAAAAAACATCGTATGGAAATACCTTGAGAACGTATTCACACTTTGAGAGAACCTCGATATCAGCGGTGGCTTGTATCCTAAGACTCGTCGACTGGGTAGATGATCCTTGTAGTTTTGTTTCCGTGGTTCCTTCGTATGTGTATGTGTATGTGTTTCCAGGTGTGTATTGGAATTTACTTCCGTCGGATAGTGATTCTACAAAGTTTATTTGTCCGCTGTCAGTGTGTATAAGTGTCGCTACGCTGCTAAAAACTTCTATCAATGAGTGAAGGGATGAGGAGCTTACCTGTGCATGTCTTGGCACATTTCATGTCGCCATCCAAGACATTGATAGGGCCTAGAGAAGGTAAAGAGACGAGAATTAATTTTACAAATGAGTATATCAATATTCACTGTAACCAAATCGCTACAGCATTATTTAATTAGCACTACTCATGATAGATAAATACAAGCAGGCATGTCTGTATGTACTGTGTACATACAGACATGCGTAGTCCTATGGTGAGAGCGAGAGAAATTTTATGCTTACCGGCTATGGTGCCTGCCACGAGGGCGAACAACAGTATGTAATTCCGAAAAGCCATTGTAGGTGGCAGTCCGGTACACACAATAACTATCGCGAATCTGAGCTCTCAGGGCGGGCAGTGCAGTATTTATACCTCGTTCTTTATCAGCTCTCAGAGTAAGGTCCAACAAGTCACGAGTTGTTCAAACTTCCTCCAGGGTAGGCGCTGATTTGCTGACCTCTCACGCTGACCTCTTGTGTCTCAGCCCAACAGCACCGAAAACAGCGTGCCGTGCATCAGAAGGTGGTCTACCATAGGCGCCACGCTCTCGCGTCTGTCAAAGTGAACATCGAACGAAATCAGTACAGCTGCTGCATTATGCACTAGATGAGATCGGATGAGATGTTGTTGATGGCGGTACGGCGTGCAGCTACCTACCTTGCTCTAGGAGCAGGGATACACTCCCTATGATCATCTGTCCTCATCTCCAGTGTGTGGAGAGTGTTAAAATAGGGTAAAGAGTACATCACGTATCATGCTGGCTTTTAGCCGTCACTCGCTAGCGCCATAGCCATAGGCTCCTCTCTCTCTCTCTCTCTGCTCAAACCTAGAAGCAACCATAGTTTTGTAGCAGCGATTGTGTAGCAACAACGTAATGACATCGCGCAATGACATGGCAAGATTCACTCACTGCGATATTCTACTCAACCATCAATTCTTATAGTCAAATATATGTCAGCATATGGGACTGTGCCGTTCAGTTTGCAGCAAACAGCTAACGGCAAAGAAGACTACACTATTACAATCATGCTATCCCATCACTTAGATTAACTAAATTCATTCATTCACTAAACGAAGCTTCATATTGATGCGGAAAAGGGAAAAGTCTGCACATGATTGCCATTACAACAATGCAGTTGTCACTAGAGGGTATTGGAAGACAAGAAAAGTACAGATATGACAACTAGATAGAGGGAGATGTAATGGAACTTGAAAAAAACACCGTCTCTGACTTTCTAGTACACCCAATTAACAATCGCGGGTAATAGACATATTTTAGGGTAATCAGTATACACTTGAGTACACGAGTACCAGTGAATAACAGCACCTATTTGGCTATAGGACAGCACAGCAGTCTTCTCTCTTTAGCCCTGGCATCACACTTCCAACCACGTGCTCGTAGAATGCTGCGATATTACTGATTGGTCGGATTCTAAATCGTTCGACTGGCCTAATTTCGCCAAACGATACTCTCATTGGCCGAAGGGCCTCACATGTTCACTCTGTCAAAACGAAAGTTCAACTTGCCGTGGTAGTCAAGAGACGCTTTCTCTGAGAAATCTTCACTAATTTTGCCAAAAACTCCAATTTCATGGTGAGTTAATCGCTTTATTTCCTCCAATTATGTATGCTTATGTATTTCGTCTTTTATGAATACTGATATGTATGCTTCTTGCCTCTGAGCTGCGGTAGTAGCTTGCTTTACTTGAATTTTGCAGATGCCGGGTCCAGTTAATTCAAAGGAATGGCCACAAGATGTTGGTATTATTGCGATGGAAATATACTTTCCCTCACAATATGTGGACCAAGATGAGCTAGAAGACTTCGATGGTGTCTCTAAGGGGAAATATACTGTTGGTTTGGGTCAGCAAAAAATGGGATTTTGCTCTGATCGTGAAGACATCAACTCTCTATGTCTAACGGTGGTCCAAAACCTACTGGAGAGGAACAATATTGACCCTATGCAAATTGGGAGGTTAGAAGTTGGAACTGAGACGATAATCGACAAAAGCAAGAGTGTAAAGACCACTCTGATGCAGCTCTTTTCCAAATGTGGCAACACCGATGTTGAAGGCATCGACACCACCAATGCATGCTATGGCGGTACTAATGCACTCTTCAATTCCGTCAACTGGGTCGAATCAAGTGCTTGGGATGGTAAGCAATAAGAAATTTATGGATATTTATCTTGCAGTACGTTGAATTGTTTCAGACTGGTTTCCCATTTTGCAGGACGGTACGCCCTCGTTGTGTGTGGAGACATTGCTGTCTATGCCACAGGCCCGGCTCGCTGTACTGGAGGCGCTGGCGCAGTCGCTATGTTAGTCGGTCCACATGCTGCTGCCATCCTGGATAGAGGTAACTGTCTTTGCTCCCCCCTCGGCCATACTAGTAGTCAGGAAGTAGATTACAGCTCTCACCTTCCTGTGCCGGTTTATTAATTACAATATTTCTCCTGAGACTGATGAGGTAGCTAATGACTCTATTCATACCCCTAGTTTATTGCTTCCATGATCTGAACCTATTCTATCACATGATACTCTCCTACAATCCAATGATTCTCTAAACCCGCCTCCATTCTTCCACATTGCTCCCTTACCGATGGGTTTAGGACGTTGCTTGGCCTTTCCACACTTCTCTCTCCTCCCTGCCTCCCTGCCTACCCCCTCCTTCCCTCCCTACCTACCCCTTCCTCCCTGCCTACCTCCTCCCTCCCCC